>Ga0209211_10005468_pt1 | contig 18971 bp, 9 predicted proteins | sample RifGroA2_FD_183992 | JGI IMG/M metagenome (GOLD analysis project Ga0209211, IMG submission 183992) | Groundwater microbial communities from Rifle, Colorado, USA - Groundwater A2 (SPAdes) (version 2) | ecosystem: Environmental > Aquatic > Deep subsurface > Groundwater | place: Rifle, Colorado...
AAAGAATTTAAGCCATTGGTTCTCTCAAAGATGAGGTCTATACAACGGAAAAAGGGAGTTGTATCTTCCTTTTTTTATGGGGTATTATTTGACTAATCAACGCAAAGTTCTATATACAAGACGCACTTAAAATTGAGAGGCCGGTTCTCGGCGACACAATACCTTTGTCATTATGGAGGCTGCTTCGCCTTGTCGTGATGCCGAAAGTTTTTGGCAGCAAAACAGAAGAATGGGACAGAAAGCTCGGCATGGAGATGGGTTCTCTTCTCGCAGTTGAATCGCCTGAAGACATAATAAAGGCAATTGCAGATGCCCAAATTGGAATATGCGGCCCTCTTGAAAATAAAGGCAAATTTTATGCCATAGAATTAACAGAATGCTTTACGTGCTCCGGCATAGAGCCGCCTGTGGGAAAGCCAATATGCGATTTTGAGGCCGCTATCATTGAAGGCGCGTTCAGGAAGATAGGAATGGCTGCTGAATCCGTAAAGGAGACAAAATGCATTGGCGGCCTTGGCGATGAGGTTTGCCGCATAGAAGTTTTGGTTAAGTAGATTGTGCATAGCCAGTATATGTGCACACTAAGCCGTATGTATTAAGCTCTAGAGGATAGCCATTAATTCCTTATAAGGATTGAGTTTTTGTAATCTCCATGTCCCAAACAAGCTCATCATTATTTGTTCTTGTTCAATTATCATTTGAATACCCAGCCTTCTTTTCTAAACATTTCAATCAAGAATATACATTCAATGTTGTATTCTTGACACACATAAGGAACTTTTGTTTGTTTGCCACTTATCCTTTCCTCTGAAACAACTATCCTTTTTTTAATTGTTTCACTTAATGTCTTTTGAATATCTGTTTCCATATCAATAGCCAATGCAATAACGAAAGGATCTGCAATAGGAGTCAGGCTATCTTCATTTAACCATTTTGGATATTTTGCTAATATCTCTTCGACGATTTTTATTTGTTTTACAGTCAAATCCTTAAATAATTTTGTTTGTTTTTTAGACCATTCTTTTAAATGATCATCTCCTTTTTTAATTTCTTTTAAAACTTCTTTAGGAGAGACTAAAAAGCCTTTGTCAATCAATGACTCAATTTTTTGCCAAACTGGAGGAAAAATATCTATAGGGTACTTCCTGTTTAATTCTATCAGTGAACATGAATCTATCACATAGTAATTTTTAACTGAGGTCATTTGAAAGTCCTTTTTATTACTTTTTCAAAATATTTGGTTTTTATCGAAAGATAATTTAATGCATCGCTGTATGTGATAAACCCTTTATCCATATTATCTGCAATTAAAGAAGGCAGTTTATGCCCTAGTTCTGCAATGCATTTCTGGTCTTGAGTTCGTGGATCAATTATTTTTTGCTTGCCTTCTGCCTTAACTTGTGCAGGCCTATCCAGAATTGATTTGTAGACTGATTGAGTAATAAAATTAAGATTAAACATATTATAAGCAAGCATTGCTTTACTTACTTTGTATTTTCTTTTTAGTGTATTCAGTGTTCTTGTTTCTATTAGTGATTCTTTATTTTGTGAAAAAACAGTTTGTGCTAATTCTTTCGGAAGCAAGAAATTTGAGGCAAATTGATTACACCATTTCTCAATTTTATCCTGGCTCTCCAATTCTGATAATGAAATAGCAGTCTCCCCCAATAAGACATGCCCAAACTCATGCATTAATGTAAATATTCTTGCTTCAATTTCATCTTTAGAGTTTACTACCACGACTTTAGGATCTTTATCTGATAACGCAAAACCTCTTGCATCTTCTAATGGCATAGATATTTGAAATGAATAAATATTTTTATCTTCTAACGCTTCTCTTAAATAGGCATATACTTTATAGGCATCTTTCAACTCTGTGGTTTGCTTTTCATCTGAAAGATTTAATAGTGTCCTATACTTCAATGATATCTCTTGTGGGTTATCTGTAATTTTATGAAATGTAATTTTTGGCTTCAAATCGTTTTCAATATTTATCGTGAGTTCTTGAATAATCCCCTGCAAATATCTTGCTTTTCTTATTGCTAAGATTGTTTTTTTATTGAATTTGCCTTCTTTTTTAGGTAACATACGATAATCTTTAGGTTTTGGCTTTTCATCGGGAGCTTTTGGCAAGAAAAAAACTGCTAACGGCCTTTTTAGCTTATCTGCGAGGCTTTCAAGCTGTTTTATTGTGATATTTCCGCTTAACCAATCTTTAAATGTAGATTCAGAGATTTTTAGTTTAGAAATTAGTTCAGTTTCAGTCCATCCTGAAGTACTGATTGCCCATTTAATGACTTCAGGTTTTACTTGAATTTTTATTGATTTAGTTTGTCCCATTTTAGTGTAATAGCGCAAAAAACAAAGGCACATATTTTATAGATATTCCTGCCACAGTTTTTAATAGTTCAAAAGCATTTTCTCCAGTCTCTTTTAATGTGTTAAATTTTTCTAATATATTAAATAAGCGTTTTTTCTTTTCGGAGTCTAATTCTTGGTCTTTTTCTATCATTTGCTTTAAAATGTAGTGTTTTGAGTTATCAATGATTTGAGTGATAACATTTGAATCTCCTGCAGATTGCACTAAATTCTGAACATTAGAATTTATTACCTGTTGTGAAACAGTTTGACCAACATCTACTAGTGGCCGTTTGTCGCAAGCGATTTCCAACCCTTTAGCAGTAACTTCAACTCCCATAAATCCTTGAAGTCCTTCCGATAGAAGTTGAGTATACTGAACTGCCCCTATTTGTTTAAGGTACCTAAGAACGTCGCATACTTCATCTTCACTAATTCCTAATTCTTCAGGAAGTTTGTCAATTTCTATTTTACTATAAGCTAATACGACTAATGCAGATTCCGCAAAATGTATGGTCATCGCGTTCATTTTTCCTTCAAACTTGTTGTTTTACTTAATCTTTGCTGCACTAACTCACAAACAGCCCAATAAACCTCTTTTCGTTCTTCTTTGATCAATCCCAATTCATCAAAGATAATATTGTCCATTTAGTAATGAGCCTGACAGTGAAAATTAGCTTATACAATTCCAGTTTATCCTATTTATTTTTTTCCGATAAATGCCGCTTTGAATTTATCTGTTGACGCTTCTCCGGGAATGGGCCCATTATCCCTGTCCTTGATTATTTTGACTTTCTCTTCTTTTGCATTCCTTTCCTTTATTGGAATCGTGAAATAAAATGTTGTGCCTTTCCCCTCTTCGCTTTCAAACCATATCCTTCCGTTCATTGCCTCGACAAAGCCCTTTGAAATTGAAAGCCCGAGCCCTGTCCCTCCTATCTTTCTCGTTAGCGGGCTGTCAACCTGGTAAAACCTTGTGAAAATCTTGCCCCAGTGCTCTTCTGGAATGCCTGCGCCTGTGTCAGAGACAGAAAAAAGCAAATCATCCTCTTGCCTCCTGACTTTTATGGAAATTTTGCCGCTCTCAGTGTAGTGGACTGCATTATTTATCAGGTTGGATATCACCTGTATGAGCTTCCCTTTGTCAATGGCAACGCTTGGCAGGCCATCTTCCAGAATATATTCTGACTGCAGGCCTTTATTTTTTATTATGATGTCCATCTGCTCTTTGGCATCCTTAATCAGCTCATAAACAGTTACTTTTTCCCAGGCGATTTTCAAAGTGCCGAGGTCCATCCTTGACAGTTCCAGGATGTTAGTTATAAGCTCAGCCAGCCTCTTTGAATCTTTGAGGATTATTGATATGTACTTTTGCCTTAACTCAGGATTATTTGTGATGCTCTCCTTTCTTATCAAATCCGCAAAGCCCATTATGCTTGTCAGCGGCGTTTTCAATTCATGCGCTGCAATTGAAATAAACTGGTCTTTTTGGTAGTCGAGCTTTTTTATCTCCTCAAAACTCCGCTTCAGCTGCTCCTGGGTCTCTATAAGCTCCATGTTGGCTGTATCCACATCCTCAAGTATGTTGATTGTCGCAGATTTGGTTCCTTCAATTTCTTTTATCTTTATGCCAAGCTCCTCTGTTTTCTCCTTTATTTTTGACTCAAGCTCATTATGGTGCCGCTCAATCTGAATTTGCGATTTTTCCAGGCTGTCAGCCATGGCATCGAATGCCCTTGAGAGCTCGCCAAGCTCATCATTTGACTTTATGTTTACCCTGTATCCAGCGCTGCCCTTTGCTATTTCTTTGACACCCCTTAATAATCCATTGAGTGTTTTATTTAAAGGGGTTAACATCAGATATGATACTATTAGTGAAGCAATCACCGCAATTGCAAAAATAAGAATTAAAATATTGCTTAATTTTTTAACGGGCTTAAATATATCATCTGTGTGGTGCTCAATAACAGCAGTCCATCCAAGCGCACCTATGTATTTGTTTTTGCCCGGAGCAGCATGGGCATGTGTGTAAACTTCATGGTCGCCTTCCTCATCGTCAAACTTGACAAAATATCCTGATTCTTCATTTTTCTCGTCATTGCTGCCATTATATCCGAGAACTATTTCCGGGATGCCGCCTTCTATATGATGCGACTCAGTTCCATAAATTATGTGCTTGTTTTTGTCAAGAAGGAACAACTTCATTGATGGGTGCTCTTTGTGGATTCCGGATTTCCCAAAATTATCAATTATTTTAAACACTTCATTGACATTGTAAACAGCCTTAAGGACCCCTAAAAAGCTGCCGTCTTTGTCTTCTATTCTTATGCTTATTGTTATTGAAAATATCTCGGAGCTCTCGTCATATTCCACATCTTCTATGTATATTCCGTCTTTTTTTGCAGACTGCCACCACAGCTCATCATCCTGCCTGTAGTCGCTTGTCCTGCCTGTTGAGCCGATTAATGCCCCGTATTTGTTTGTGATGAAAATTTCGCCATAGACAGTCCTGTTGCTTGTGTTTTTGTAGTAATCCACGAATTTAGCGAGAGCAACTGACAGCTCGTTTGACAGGGTTTCCTGCATAAATGGGGTTAATGCTCCTCTTGGCGCAGACTTCCATTCTTCATCACGCTTTTCAATGTAATGCTGCGCATCCTGCATCAGGTCAAATCTGGTGTTTGACTCAATCACGGCAGAAATTGGGGCGGGATGTATGGAAAGGAACTGGCTAATCTGCTCAACCCTGAATGAGATGTCATTGGATATGCCCTGCAGCACTTCCTCAGCCAATGACACTGAATCTTCCCCAATGTTTTTTTCAATGGCGTCCTGAAAGAAGTGCATGGAATAAACTCCGGCAGTCACTAATGCAGCTAAAATCACCATAAATCCCAAAGTCAGCCTTAGCCAAATCTTCATTTTATTTTCCTTATTGTTTTTGCTTCTCTTCCATCTCTTTGAGCTTCCTTTTTAATTCAATCATGGCATTCTCCCTGCCAATAGCCAGTTTGTTGAATCTTCCAAGCTCCTCATTCTTTGCTTTTAGCTCCCGGGTCCTTTCTTCAACCTTTTTTTCCAGCTCTTTGCCGTAATTCTCCAGCTTTTGTCTTGACTTTTCCAGCTCATCGCTCATTTGGTTGAATGCAGAAGAAAGCTGCCCAAGCTCATTATCAGCAGTAATGCTTAATTTGACTTTGTAATTGCCCTGCGATATTTCTTTGGCTGCCTCTGCCATTTCTTTCATTGAATTTGTAATCCTGCCAATCAAAATAAAGCCAATAATGCCTGAGGCAAAAAGGAGCAGTATTCCTGTGGGCAGAATACGGAAATATATCAAGTCCTGCGCAGATTTATCTATTTTTGCTTCCATTTTTTCAGCAGCTTTAAGCAAATCCTTTTCTTCCGCCGCCAAGCCAAGGCTGAATCCCATCTCTTTTAATGGGGCATAAGCAATGTAGTGCCGCTTATTATTCAGGCTCAGTTTACTGAATCCAGCCTCCCATTTCTTCATTTTATCCAGCACAGAAGCAAATTCATAGCTCAGATTGTTGAGATTAACTCTGGTTTCTCCCTGTTCTGGTTCCCTGCCCAGGATATCTTCGTACCCGTGTTTTGACATTGCAATTAAATAACCATCTTTGTCAACAAGAAAGAAAAAAGCGTAGTCTATTGGCTTATATTTTGCAATGCTTTTAGCGATATTATCTAAAGTGACGTCAGAGCCTAAAACCCCGATAAACCCATTTTTGGTGTAGACTGGAGATATAGAGGATACCATAAGCCCCTGGCCTGCAGGGTCATCATACACTGGTGTCCATAATGTTTTTTTTTCTGGATTGTTTTCAGGAGCTGCAATTGTAAAAAAAATCTGCTCATGCGTCCTGTAATCAGGAGGGAGAATGTTTCCCAGTCCGATATTCGGATAATATCTTGTTTCTCCCTGAAGGCCGATTGTGTAAATGGCAACGCTATCAGGATTATTTTTAAGAATTCCCGGAAATACCAGATCCAGATGCGCATTCAGCTCCATTTCCATTTTTATTTTATCTATGCTTATGTAATTTGGAATAAAGACAGAAGACACATCATTTGGGCCGTTCATGTGCTGCCCGCCTTTTCCCTTAAAGATGTGCTCGTCAAACTTCCAGTAGGATTCTCTGGCAAACGCATCCGGATTATCAAATATATTTTTGGCATATTCCGCGGCAGTATCTACATCCTCGCGCACATTTTCAAAGAACATGTTGTTTTTTTCGGCTTCTGATGCTGCCAGCTGGACTAAGAATTTCTCTGCCTGCTCCTGAAGGATTTTTTTGCCCGATGACTTGGCGATTTCTTCAGCCTTCATAATTGAGCTTATGCTGAGGTATGCTGTAACTCCTATAGATATTGCTACTACTATTAGCAGAATGATTAAAATCTCTAATCTAAGGCTCTTTTTCATTGAAGGTTTACCTCTTTTTTCATTTAATCTCTGTCAGCAAGTATTTAACTCTTATCACTGTTTGGCTTGTGAGCCCATGTTGCAGGATTCAAAACATCATAATAGTAGCCTTTTGTCGGATCAATATGCAAAAAGTTCCTGTTGGCTGAAGACGGGAACCAGCCCCAGTCGTTTCCAGAGACAGTGAAATGGATTGTGACTTCAAACTGGTCTGTTGTTGCATTATACCTGTTTATGGCGTGCACTGAATTGGCAGGATTGACAACAACTGGATACGGGTTTTGATAATTCTGCGGCAGCCTTGAGGAGTTAGGGCTATGGAATCCAACAACATTCCATCCTATCTCAAGAGGCACGCTCAAATTTGACATCGGGACTTCTCCAACGAATGTGATGTTGCAGGACTTGTTGACTTCTGCCCAGTATCCCCTTCCTGCTTCAATTGTAGTGAAATTATCGCTTCCAGATGCAGGCAGCCACGCGCTTCCATTGAAGCTTGTCCACTTTGGCTCTCCTGTTGTTGCATTGTAAAGCCACAGCGCCTTGAGGCAGTATAATGGTTTTACTCTTATGTCATACCCATTGTTGCTTCCATTGTTCAAAGTCCCGTTTGTGATATTCAATGGGATGCTTATGAGGTTCCAGTCTGTCAGCGCATCTGAATTGTTTATGAGCTCAAATTCAAACTTGCCTACAGTTTTGACAGAGGTCTTGTTGACATTTCCTTTCACTGCCGCAACCTTGTAAAATCTCCTTGAGGCATTTGCAGAGCTATTGTCGCTGTAATTCGACTCTGTGGTTGTGTGGTTTGGAATGGGGCCAAAGTTATCGTCATAGCTGTCAATAATATAAATATTGTATGACTGCGCGTAAGGCGCTCCGCTCCAGGATATGTTGACAGTTTCATTGTCCTGTGCCAGAGAAATGTTGTATTCCGCAGGCCCTTTTATGACTGTGAAATTGTACATTATGCTGGTATTTGTGTTGTTGACAAAGTCTTTGCATGTTACATTCCAAAAGTTGTAGCCTTCTGTCAAGTTATATATCGTGTAATTCGTCAGGTTTCCTGTTGAGTTTGTCAGATTTTCCATAAGGACGACGCCATTGATAGTCAGGTTGCAGGAAATGTTTGAGTCAAAGTTATCAATCATTTTCCAGCTGAAATTGATTGAGTCAACAGAAGTGTTCAGCTCATTCACCGGCAAATTCAATGTTATGTTTGGGCCGCTCAAGTCAATATTGATGACCCTGAATTCAGACACATTGAAGTTGCTGTAGTTGTCAGAGCAGTTCACAAACCACGAATAAGTCCCTTCTGGAATTGTGGTTGTGAAATTATTGATGGCTCCATTGGATATTGAATGGTTGGTGATATTTTTCACATTATTTATGTACAGAGTGCAATTGCTTACATTATAATCATCTTTGACATTATAGTAGAAGGTCACATTTGTCCTTGGAGTGATTGAATTATTTCGCGGATTTACAAGAGTCGTGTTTGGAGCTGCAACATCACTTACAAAAAGATAATCAACATAGAAGAAAAAGTGTCCGACAGAGTCATTCGCCGTAATATTCACCGTATAATTTCCAGGACGGCTCAGATTAACTGTCGTCAAATTAAAATTCTGGGTGAAGTTTCCAATTGGCAAGTATCCCTCAAACAATACCTTGACTATTGTTTCATTCAAATTGTCATCCTGAACAGTAAAGTTGACAGAAACATTTGAAATGTTGAATGAAGACGGATTAGGCCCGATTTGCAGAAGAGTCAATGAAGGCGCAATAGTGTCTATTGTCACTGTCCTGTTCTCTGTATGATTAGCGTTTCCAAACGAGTCATTAGCGTAAACAACAAAGCTGTGCCTTCCATCAGCAAGGGAGGATTTGTTGATGTAACACGTTGTATTCCTTCCGTCTCTTCTGATCAGCATTGTCTCGTTCACGCCATTGAATTCAAGCCTGCAGGCTTCAATGCTGTGACCGTCATAAACTGACACATTGATAAAGATATGACTGGAATCCAGGTAAGAGTTGTTTAATGGTGTTGGGAACACATAACTCATATTGGGAGGCATTATGTCAGTGTAATTTATAGATACATTCTCCAAAAAAGGAGTTTTAAACACGCTATGGGTCTTGAATTGCGCGACATATTGTACGTATTGCCCGACTGTGTCGCTTAGAGGCTGCCCACTTTCATTTTCGTAAAAGCTGCTCCAGCTTCTCGAAAGCAAGTCTGTTGTAGTATTTGCAACTCTTGTCCGTATGGAAATGTTTGTCATTTCCGTGAAATTCTGCCCAATCGGAGGATTTGCAGCAAAGACTCCATCTGTAAACGATATAGTGCCTGACAAAGTTGCTTGATTGTTATCTGTAACAAAGCTCCCGTTCATAAAGAACATCGCAATGTTATTTGAGCCGTCATCAAAAGAAACCCCTATAGCATTTCTTGCACTGAATCCGGTCGGCAGGATAAAATCACCAACAACACTGAATGCCATAGAATCATATACATTTCCAACCTCAGCTCCTGCGTCAATAGCATAGCTTCCATTATTGAAGAAAACAGCAGCATCACCATTGGTTGTATCAACAACAAATCCTATGATGTTGCTGGCATTGAAATTAAGAGGCAAAGTGAATATGTTTGCCACTGTAAATGGTGTATTTTGGCTTAATGTTGATGCACCAAGGTCAGCGCTCCTTATGACAGTCCCGTTTCTCATCAGTGCAATGACCATGTCGTTTGCGTCTTCATCAACAGAAACCCCCATCACGTCATCTGACTTCATGCCGGCAGGGAATGAATAAGTAAACGAAGAGCCTGAGAGATTTATGTTATTAAGCAGGTTAGCGATTGTATGGTTGGCTTGCCTGTGCGTCAAATTTCTGTAATAAATTGTTATAATGTTTGCCACACTGTCAATTGCGATTCCCATTACATCAGATGAGTTCGGCAAAGTGCTGCTCCACTTGATAGAATGCAGCAAAGTGTTGTTTGCGCCTGTATCAAATATCCTTGAAGTGAAATTTCCTGAAAAATTATATTGCTTATGGCCTGCAGCAAGGGAATCCTGCCTTTCGGTGTAATTTAAGGTAACGTTTGCATCGTTTCCAGCTCCTGAAATGTTTGTCATATGCAAAGCCCCCAATCCAAAGTCAATCTCAGTTGTATCAAGGAATTTGTTTGGCAACAACGCAGGCGCATTTATTGTTAAGTTGTATAAACCAGACAAGTTCGTGTTTCCTGCCCTGTCGCTGCAATTAATGCTCCAGTTGTAGTTCCCATTACTCAATCCAAATGAAATTGTGTTTGTTGTGTTTTTTGCAATGTCATAGGAGAAAGCATTTGGGATGTTGTTGATTAATAGCGTGCAGTTTGTTATTGTGTTTACATCAGTGACATTAAACTCAAAGTTCACTATAGAGTCATTCTGCACAGAGTGATTTAACGGAAGAAGCAGCGTAATTTGAGGATTAAGGTTATCTGTTATGTAGACAAAAAAATCAGTTGAGTTTTTGCTTTGATTTAAAGCATCATAGGCAATTGCCTTCCAGTACCACCTCATGTTTTCTGTCCACGCATCCGGAACAGCAAAAGTGTTGTTGGATGCATTGCCTCCAAGCTTATAGGTAAAATCTATTGATGAGAAATCAATATTGTTGTCCGCCAATACTGTATAATTTTTGAAATGGCTCTCTGTGGTTTCTGTCCAGTTCAGTGTCGGGCTCAAGTTCATTGATTCTGTTGCATTTAAGGGACTGTTGAGATTAAAATCACTTGGAGGAGCTGTATCAATATCTAGTGTGAAATTTGTAGAATTAAAGGCATTGTTTTCCGCAAAATCATAGCACCTTACATTCCAGATGTAATACCCATCAGCAATTGCTGCAGGAGCCATTATGGTATGTGTTCCTGAAACAGGAGAGGAGTTTGTGAAATTTTCCACAAATGTTCCTGAAAAATTTGTATATAATGTACAATTCTTTGGATTTGCCTCAAACAATGTGAAATTGAATTGAATTGTGGAGCTTAAAGTAAGGGTATTGTTTGAAGGATCATTGAGCCTTATGGAAGGAACAGTATTATCAAGGACTATCTCCCTTGTTTCTGTGCTGTTTGTAAAACCAACAATGTCTCTAGCAGTCACATTGTAGTAATATCTTGAATTTAAGTTTAAAGGCGTGAAATTTATAGTCAAGTTAGATGTGTCAAACGGTCCGCTGATATTTGTTTCGTTCACAAGAGCAAGCGATTCATCATAAAGGTAAAAAGTCGCATTTGTGAAATAGGTATCAAAAACAGTCACATTCACATTGATGTGGTCGCTGTTTATGTGCGTGTTGTTTGACTCCGTGTTCCTTGTGAAGTTAACCTGCGGAATGGTGTTGTCCAAAGTGATTGTTCTTGTTTCTGTTGAGTTTTCCCTTCCTGCCATGTCTCTGACAGTAGCATTGTAGTAATACAGTTCATCAACATCAGCAAGATTTGAAAAATTCAGGAATGGCTGGAATGAGGTTAAGTTGGTTTCGTTTACCAGCGCTAAAGCGGAATTATACAAGTAGAATGTGATATTTGCAAAATTTGTTTCGTTAATTGATAAATTGACAAGTATATAGTTTCCTGTGGCATATGTGTTATTCTGGGCAGTTGGGAAAGTAAAATTCACGCGAGGATTTTGAGTGTCAACCACCAAAGTGAAATTATGGCTGTTGAATCCTAAGTTCCCTGCAGAATCATTGCAGCCGATGTTCCAGAACAAGTAATTGTCCAGCAAGTCTATTGTTATTACATCCTGTATGCCGCTGTTTACAGTATTATTTGTCTCATTAACCACAAAGAGGCCAGACTCATTATGGTATAACGAGCATGTTGCAAGATTGTTATCAGAGCCTGTGTACTGGAAATTTATTGAAGGTGTTGTTGAGTAAGTCCTGTTAAGAGGAGCACCCAAGCTTACAGAAGAAACTATATTATCAATCTCGATCTGGATGAATGTAGAATTTCTCAAACCGTCTGTATCAGACGCATTCAGCCTTAAAAAGCAGTTTGGATCTTCTTCATTGCATTGAGGCTGGTTAATGGTGTCTAAGGTGCAATTAGACTCATTAGACCTGCACAGCTCTAATGTGGACTCAAAATTAATATTGTCGCTTAACTCAAGAGTGTAATTAGTTACGTTTTGGTCATCGAATGAGCTGGAGTAATTCACTATTATTGTCCCTCTTATATGCTGCCCGTTTAATGGATAATCAAATACTGCTGTTGGATGGTCGTTTATTGTGACATTTGAAGGAGAATCAGAAAATTCATTTGGAGTGTTTGTCCCTTGCGCCCGGCATCTCAAGCTGAAATTATTGTTTCCGGCAAATTCAGAGCTCCTGATTATGAATGTTGCGTTGCAATGCTCCCCTATCCCTATATCTCCGCAAGACTTGTTCATTTGATTGCTTTTCAACTGAGAAGAAAAATTTGTTATGCTAAAGTATGAGCCGTTGTTATACTGGGGAAGAATAGTTACGCCGCTGCACAGCGAAGAACTGGCCAAATCGCAGGTTGCGTTGCATTGCATAATAAATGTGTAGTTTATTCCCGGCTCTGATTCATTTATTTCAAAATTGGACAGTGGCTGCAGGATTGTTGCTTCCAGGAAAACCGATGATGTTGAGGACCAGTTCCATCCATTTAAGGCTGTGACATTTACATTTGTTGCATAATCTTCGGCATAAATTGCAGTCCAGTTGTATTCTCCGCCTTCCAAAGAGGTATATGCAAAGCTCCACACATTGCTTCCAAACCCTGCGCAGCTGTTTGGATTGGAGGTATCATTTGTCAGGGAGACATTTAATGGCAAAGAGATTGGCCTTTTTATTTCAGCTTTTACTGACTTGACAAGGGAAAAGGTGTCGTTGACAGTTGCATTAAGGCATACTTGCGAGTTGATGTTGATTCTTGAATCATTAATTGTCACGTTGATTATTGTTGGCACTGTCTGGTCAACTTTCAAAAGCCTTGTCTCTGAAATATTTGTGTTTGAAGCGTAGTCAGTGCAGCCAATGTTCCAGTCATAGTACCCAGAATCCATTGCCTTGGTGAAATTCTGCGTCTCAAATTCAACAATGCTTGAATTAAAGAACGATGTTTCAGGAGTGAGGTTGACAAAGTCAATTGCCAGGTACACTGGCTCAAGCGGTGACAATGAAAAGAAATGCGCTCTGACTGCAAGCTTTACTTCCCCTGTTGTGAAGTTTATGTAATCCATAACTGAATTATTTGTTGCAATTCTTCTTTTTTCAAGATAACCTTCTGTTCCCTTGGATGCGCTTCCGTTCAATTCTCCTATTATGTTCCACTTTTTGCCAGTGATGTTGTAAAGATAGACATATTGGTCAGCTTCGACACTTGCTCCGCCAGCAGGCGCAGTTCCGTCGCATATTACGTCTGGAGCAAAGCTCCCGCTGTGGCAATAGCCAATGTCAAACACAAGCTTTGTGACAATGCTCGGGTTGGCATTGCTGACGTTGAATGTGATGTTCGCATAGCCAATAACTTCCCCAAATCCTCCGTCAGTTCCAATGTACATAAAGGAACTGTTGCTGTTGGAGGTTATGTTTGAAATGTTGCCTCCGGAAAACTCAAAGCTTCCGGAAAAATTTGTCAACGTCAGGTTTGCGAAGGAATGGTTGTTCGGAATATTCAAGGCCAGCGTGCAGTTCTTGGTTCCTGTTATCTCATCATTTGTGTTATAGTAAAACGTATAGTTTACTGAATTGTTCCAGGTGTTGTTTCCAGGCGCTTCAAGGAATATTCTCGGAAGCCTTGAGTCAAAAGTCACAGTCCTTATTTCTGTCTGGTTGAATCGTCCAGCACTGTCGTTTGCCCAGAAATAATAATTGTAGACTCCAAAAAGGTTATTTCTTGTCAGGTTTGTGTAGTTTGGCTCAAAGTATCCCATTGAGACGTTCGCAAAAGTGCCGTTCAAAGAAAAGATAAGAGTATCTGGATTGTTGTCTGTATGCGACACATTGAACAATTGTGATGTTGCAGACAGATTTGAATTGTTTGCAGGAGTCGGATCAGCAAAAAAGATTCTAGGATTGTTAATATCAACAATCACAGTATAATTTGTTGCATTGTATCCGATGTTTCCTGCGCTGTCGTTGCAGAAAACATTCCAGACAAATACCCCTTCCACATTAATCGTTGTATTGAAGTAATCAACAGCTTCAGATACAGAAGTTGAATTAGTCTGGTTCTGCTGCCAGGTGCCGGAGAAGTTTGTGAAGAGCTGGCACGAATCAGGATCAGCATCTGTAACTATATAACTCATCTGCAGGGCTCCGCTTGTGTTGTATGTTGCATTTTGCGGATAAATCAGGCTAACAGCCGGAGCTCTTGTGTCTATTGTAAAAGTTGCAGTTACATTCTGGCTTGAGTCAAAATTATCATTAATGCTTACGTTCAAAATGTAAACGCCGTCGCTTGCAATGAATGTCACATTAGTCAATGAAGACTGATTTAATTTTCCATTTATGTAGTAGGTGATATTAGTTATATCTCCGTCAGGATCCTGCTTAAAAGTCACATTCAGGTCCAAAGGCTGCAAATTTGTTTTGTAGTCATCAGGGGGATACACTATGCTTAGATTATTTATAGTGTTGGCAACAGTAAATAATGTGCTATTAGTCTTGACGTTGCCCGCAGTGTCATTAACATAGCCAGAAATGTTTACAACACATCCTCTGCCGCAAGATATTGTGAAGTTCTGCGAAATTTGCGCATTTTTTATCCCGTAAAGAGAAGTGTTGAAGAACCTTTTTATCCCCGTGTCGTTGATTATTATCTGGACTGTGTCAAACCCTATCTCTTCTGTAAGATTGAATGTGACATTTATGCTGTCAAATATTCTTATTGAGCTTAATGAGACATTTATTGAGCCGTTGATGACTGGATTTTCGACATCCAAAGTGAAATTCAAAGAAGAATTTGAAGTAGCAGAAAAACCATCGGATAGGCTGACATTAAGCCAATACACGCCACTGCTCGCATTGAATGTAGTATTTATCAATGATGTCTGGTTCAAAACCCCATCTATGTAATAGCTTATGTTTATTGTGTCATCATCAGGATCTGGAACGAAAGTAACATTCAAGGCGACAGGCCTTGCTCCAGTCAAATAATTTTGCGGGGGAAAAGTGATAGTTGGTGCAGTTGTAAGCGGCGTGTTTGCAACTGTAATGATGAAATCAGTCTGGTTTTGGTTGTTTATGCTATCGTTGACTATCAATGAGAAGTTTATGATATTGCCTCTCGATAACCTTATTGTGTAATTTTGCGAGCACCGGTCGCTTACTCCAAAAACAGAGTTGTTGATGTACGTTTTGGCTCCGTTTGGCAGGCTTTGATTATCAACGAATTGACAGGAGCTCAGGGCAATATTGTCGCTCAAGTTAGCGCTTATGTTAACTGATTCAAGAATTCTTGGTGCAGAGTTGTTGATTGAGGCATTCGAAGACGGAATAATTCCGTCGTCACAGGTAATGTTGAAGCTTGGAACGGTGACCCCTTCGCCATTTGCAGTAAATCCATTGCACACAAACCTAAATCTAAATATAGAAGTCAAATCAGCGTCAGGAATCACATAGCCGTTTGCAGGAGCTGGCCCTGCTCCGCAATAAGACTGTATCCTTGACGACCAGCTTATGCCTCCATCGTTTGATGTTGCGTAATACAAGCAGTCTGGTGCATCAAGCGCACCTGCTTCGCCTTGAGTCCAGTTTGCAATTGCGGTGCCTGACCTGCAGTCGCTTAAATCTATATTGCTGCTGATTGAAAGATTGGAGCCTGAGTTTGCGCTTGTTGAGCAGGAAAAACTAGGTCCTCCAAAAGCTCTTCCAGCCTGGGCTTGAGTTCCGCTGGAAGTCCAGTCATTGTTTGTGACATCATTAGCCCATTGAGTTAGATCGGCAAACTCATCAAAGAATTTTGTTAGCTGGTAACGATCATTCGCAATCTGCCACTGCCTTTGTTCCTTAAATGCGCCAATCTCCAGAGGCCCTAAAGTGTAAAATTCAGGCGAAATGTCTGGTGCATCATATTGATATGCAAGATTTATTTTGTCTCCAGCCTTAATATCAGCATTCCATGAAAGTATTTTCGCGCCGCCTGATTCAGTTATTGACAATCCGTCCTGCGGCGTTATGTAAAAAGAAGAAGGTGCATATTCATTTATCAATCCATTGAAGTCCTGATTTGCGATGATTGATATGTTCATTATGTAAGGAACAAGAGGATAAATCCTTGTCTGCGCATTCCTTGCAACATCAAACAAAACTGATTCCTGCACTGTGAAATTATCAGATATTTCACGAATTCCGTTTTTTGTTGTTGCCTTTAATTTCAAAGAGTAAGTTCCGATGTTGCTTGTCCTGTAAGTTGCGTAATAATCCGGGAGTTTTGTGACACCCAAATTTCCGCATTCAGGATTTATTGTTATGAGCCCATTTTCAGTTGACAATGTTGTTGTTTCATTTGAAGGATTTGCTATTTCCAAAGAAATGTGCGAGTCACAAACTATCTTCCCAGCATCGTCAAGGACTCCGATGCTGATGAATGAATCCTCATCCGGAAGATAAATTGACTTGTTCAGGTTCAATGCAAGCACCCCCCACAGGAATTCTTTCTCAAGGTCAAAAGTCTGGTTGTCTTTTTCAAGATGGATTTTCAGCTTGTATTTTCCTGCCCTGAATTCCCTCTGCCCCGGAATCTTAAAGTTGAATTTACCTTCCCTTTCCCTAGAAATTTCAACTCCGACAGGGATTTCATTGCTGCCGTCTGTAATCATTGCCTCGATTGTTTCGTTTGGCGTCTGCCATTTTCTCTCTGCCTTTTCAATACTGAATCGTGAAAGTCTTCTTGGTCCTCTGAAATCCTCAAGCTCATCATATTCTGGCTTCCACAATCCATGTTTCTTAAGCTCGTTTTTTGAGACAAATTCAAAGCTTGCCTTGACTTCATCATCCAGCCCAAAAACCTCGTTTTCAAGAGTCACGTTTGGAGTTACATTAAGTTCGGCACTTTCAACAGAAACATTAGTCAGGCTGATTTCTGGTGCTATTGATTCGTTCAAAGAAATATTCAAGGGTGTTTCATTGATTTCTTGAGTTTCCTGTTCATTTTCAACTGGGGTTTCTGAATTTTCTGCTGCGTCAGCGAAAATAACCGGCAATGACTGGATTTCTGTATTTAAAATTTTTAGCTCATTGCTGTCTTTGGAATAATTAACATATAATATCTGAACTGTGGCAATGTTGTTAGATGCTTCATTGTTTGAATTAATAACAAGCTCATCGTCCCATCTTTTTGAGGAGGAAAACAGCCCTATTTTTGTGCAGGAATTGTCAGAGCCAAAGCAGAGGTACCTTATTGAGCTGTCATCCAGATTTTTTATTTCCCATTTTGATGCCAGCAATGCTTCATCATAATCAGGTGAGATTGCAGAATTCTTCAAAGAGAAATCCACTGACCCCTGAATATTTTCAATCCCGTCATTATTAAGGTCGTGCGCAGGATTGTTTCCGTATGTAAGCTGGAGCTGGATTCCATTGGTTTCCGCATGAATCTTATTGAAATAAGGAACTAAAGCCAGCAATGCAACTACGATAATGGCTGCTGCAATGTATCTTTTGCTGCTTATGAATTCACTTAGTGAGACAAAACTGGACCTTCTGTTCCTGATTTTTTCCAGTTCCCGGTCTAATTTATATTTGGCCCACTTGTGCCTCATCCTCATCAAAAATAAATCAAATTTTCCCATTTTTTGAATTCCTGTATGATTGGATTACTGACTGCCTGTTCCTGTTGAGAAGCCCTGATATTTCCTTCATGCTCATTTTTGCATTCTCAACAAGATATTTTGACAGTGTAGACATTGGCGAGATTTTTTCCGCGAACACAGAAAGAGGAATGTAATAATTCGGCTCTGAAATCCTGAAAATAGCTTTATTTTTTTGAATGGCCTTGCTGTATGTCGTCCAAACCACTCTGTCATCTCTCTGAAGCTTTTCCGCAATTTCATTATACGCCATGCCCATATTTTCCTTGAGGTATTTCACGACAGCCTGCAGAATTCCAATTTCATTCCTGAAGATTGAAGAAGGAATCAAAATCTCGCTGTGGTCTTTTCTTCCAAGCAGTTCAAGAATCTGGCGGGATGGAATTGAGTATTTTTCAGAGGTCTCATCTATGAAAACATTCAGCGCGTCAATATTCTTTTGGAGGGACCTGGAAATAGAATTATCTGCAACTCTGTCTCTTTCCGCTTTCATTTCCTCTTTTGCACCTCTTTTGCCCAAAATTCCACACTAATATGTAATTTTAAATTAATAATATATAAAGATTTGTATTTTTACATATTATATCTTACATTTTTACATATTGTAATAGATATTTATAAATAAAGACTAAATAGCTTCAGTAGGATATGTAAGAAATATATTATTTTACTTATTTTAAGTTATATTTTACATATTTTTATAAAAAATACATATTAAACATTATATTGCCTAATCAAGTCCTGTATGTAATCTGCAAGCTTGATTCCTGAGCTGGATGCCCGAGTTGAGTATTTTTTGTCCATTATTTTTGCCAGCGGAATGACATTCTCAATAGTATCCAAAAGAATTGTTGCCCTTCTCTCCTCAGCGCTTCTGCCAGATTTTGATTTCAAGAAATGCAGGGTTCTCAGGTTTGACAGCCTGTCAGCTGATTTTATTGCATATGCCTTCTTATCAGGGTCTTTTGAAGCTTCCCGAGTTATCTTCTCTGCCAAATTAAATTTAGAGAGAGCGGGATCCTCAAGAGGAATGTTTGAAACCATGCTGACCAGATACAGGACATCTTTTCCCATATATCGATGCAGAAAATTCATTATTTCCTCTTTTCTGCTTCTGTTCTCCTCAATGACGTCGTGAAGGACTCCTGCAGAGACAGTTGCTGGATCAGCCCCGATGCTTGCCAGGATGTAGCCAACTTCGAATGAATGCACTATGTATAGAACTTTGCGTTGATTAGTCAAATAATACCCCATAAAAAAAGGAAGATACAACTCCCTTTTTCCGTTGTATAGACCTCATCTTTGAGAGAACCAATGGCTTAAATTCT
>Ga0209211_10005469_pt1 | contig 18971 bp, 17 predicted proteins | sample RifGroA2_FD_183992 | JGI IMG/M metagenome (GOLD analysis project Ga0209211, IMG submission 183992) | Groundwater microbial communities from Rifle, Colorado, USA - Groundwater A2 (SPAdes) (version 2) | ecosystem: Environmental > Aquatic > Deep subsurface > Groundwater | place: Rifle, Colorado...
ATATTTGGTGGGAAAAACGATGTGATACAACAGGATAGTAACATTGTGACTTTTGTGAATATATTTGCTCATTTCTACATTATACCATACGAACGCCGCAAGCGGCGGGGAATAGAACCATAAAGGGATTTAAAGGTTAACAATTTTGTTAACTTTAATGTGTCATTAAATATACGATTTGTCAAGCATATCACTGTGGATAAATATTGTGGATAAATTCCGCATGTGTTGACCAAAGGCGTAAAGGGGGGTATACTAAAGTTAAAATTAAACAATCTAATTGTTAAAACATCAATACGTATGACCAAAGAAAGAGGAGTGCCACCATCGCGCGAGACACAGGACCAAATTCCATTATCCGATGAAGAGGTGCAGCGATTTGTCGAGAACAACCAGGAAGAATTGTTAAATATATTTGGAAGTGACGAAGCGTTCAGTGCGGGACACACGATGATTAGTCGTGTATTTACCCGAGACGATCGTGAGAGACTTAGATTTGACGATCCGCGCGTTAGAGAGGCCACAAAAGCTATGCGGGCCAGGCGGGAAATTCAGAGAATTGCGGGCATGGAGGAGGGCAGAGCAATCGGAATAATAGAAAAGCTGAATTCCATTATGTGGCAGGACGGAAATTTTATAAGAGAAAAACCTGATCTGAATGGAAGGGTAGTTAAATTATTGGAAGAATTACTTGCGTATTTAAGGATTGAAAAGTAATTTAAAATGTGGAGTATATCAAAGGACGCCTCAATACGTGGCGTCTTTGTTGTTTGGCGCAAGGTGTGGTATATTGTTATCGCAGTAACAATATGATCGACTTCTCTCGCGAACTCAACCCCGAGCAGCTGGATGTGGTGCTCCATGGCGATGGGCCGTGTTTAGTATTGGCGGGGGCGGGGAGCGGGAAGACGAGGACGATTACCTATAGGGTTGCGTATTTGTTGGAAAATGGAGTGAAGCCGGAGAATATATTGTTGGTTACGTTTACGAATAAAGCGGCGAAGGAGATGGTGAAGAGGGTGCAGGAATTGATGGGAAGGGTCGGTACAAACAGTGAGGGGGGCGCGGCCAGAATAACCCTGCCCTGGGCGGGTACGTTTCATCATATTGCTTATCGCGTGTTAAAACGATATGCGCCGGTTATAGGTTATAAATCAAATTTCAGCATTTTGGACAGCGAAGACAGCGCCACGTTGATTAGGCAATGTATCAAAGAGGTAAAAACCGGAGCGGAAAAAAAGTTTCCGTCAGCCAACGCGGTGCAGGCGATTATAAGTTTCGCGCGCAATGCCGAGATTCCACTTCAACAGGTGATAGAGAATAAATTTTATCAATGGAGTCATTTATCGAGCGCGCTGTATTCCATTGCCGCGGATTATGAAAAAAGGAAAAAGGAAGCAAATGTGATGGACTTTGATGACCTACTGGTTAATTTTTTGAGGTTGTTAAGTGATTCATCAATCGAAAGCGGTCTCGCAATTCCCCCCTATGAGGGGGGCGCGAGGAACGAGCAGGGGGGTGTGAGGTTGCGTGAGCCGACAATTAACGATAATGGAATGTGTATTAATACTCTCGGTAGCTCACACCCCCCTACCCCCCTCACAGGGGGGAGTGCTAGGGTAAACGCAGTTTTGAAAAAATTTTCCAGTCAATTTCAGTATATCCTGGTTGACGAGTACCAGGACACCAACAAAATACAGGCATCCATAATCAAAAAATTATCTTCAACGCATAATAATGTGCTGGTGGTAGGAGATGACGCCCAGAGTATTTATTCTTTTCGGGCCGCGGACATAGAAAATATTTTGCGATTTTCCGCCAAAGGCGGATCCGCCTTTGGCGGAGAGGGTTATGAAAATGCAAAGATATTTTTACTTACTACCAACTATCGTTCAACCGAAGAAATTTTGGATCTGGCCAATGACGTGATCGCAAAAAATGTCAGGCAATATCCAAAAAATTTAAGGACCCTGGCCAAAAGCGATTTGCGCCCGGCTCTGTATCCGCAGATGGACCAGAGCGCGGAGGCGGAGTTTATTGTGGGGCAAATCAACAAGCTTTTGAATGATGGGCGGGCTCCAAATGACATCGCTGTGTTGTTCCGAGCCGCGCATCATTCGCAGATGCTGGAGTTGGAGTTGGTTAAATGCGGCATCGCGTATGACTACCGCGGCGGGTTGCGTTTTTTTGAACGCGCCCATATTAAAGACGTGTTAGCGTATCTGCGGATAATGAACAATCTTAGCGACACGGCCGCCTGGTTTAGAGTTCTTTTGCGTGAAGAAGGCATCGGGCCGGCCGGGGCGCAGAAAATTGTTGGAAAAGTGAAGGATATAGATAATATTGAAGGCATTAGAGATATTGGTTATTCATTGTTCGGAGAGAAGGCGCGTCTAGGCTGGGGTAACTTTGTTAGTATTTGGGATGCCATCGCAGAAGTTGATAGGAACCCGTCGCGTTTGATTGAGGCTGTTTTGAACTCGGCTTATAAAGATTATTTGGAGAGCGAATTTTTGGATAGCAAGGAGCGGCTGGAAGACATTAAACAGCTGATGAACTTCGCCCAGAAACAAGATGATCTAGAACAGTTTTTGGCCGAAGCCAGTTTGCATGAGGGGTTTCATGACCCCTCCCTAACCCTCCCCTTAAAAGGGGAGGAGCCGACCGCGCCTCCTCTTTTCAAGGAGGGGGAAGGGGGAGGTCGTATCATTCTCTCCACCATCCACCAAGCCAAAGGGTTGGAGTGGGATGCCGTGTTTATTATCAACCTATCCAACGGAAATTTTCCCAACGAACGCGCGGCGAGCGAAAAAAACGGGCTGGAGGAGGAGCGCCGGCTTTTTTACGTGGCCATCACTCGGGCGCGGTGGCTTTTGTACCTAACCTACCCCATGGCCAGCCGCGGCTTTGGGGAAGTTTTAGCCGGCCCAAGTATGTTTTTGTCTGACATTGACAGCTCTTTATTGGATGACCACTCCTTGATTTCTTCCGCCTCCAATGTATTTAACGACAGCGATGAAATATCCTACATCAGTGAAGACCAACCGCTCCGCCTCAAGCCCGGGAGTTTTTTGAAATCCATTGAGGATTTGTGACACGGATTTAGACTGATTTTGTGCAGGGTTCAGACAGATTGATGTGTAATATAAATTATTTGTATAGGTTACCAAAAGTGGCGTGCCTGTTGATTTAAATCAATTTATTCCTAGAGGCTTTGCCTCGAGGTTTCCTTGAAGGGAAAGTTTGAAAACCGTCAGGTTTTCATTCATATCAAGTTCGCATCAACTTGATACCTCGTGGGCTCTGCCCCGAGGTAGTTCATTGTTACTCACAGTAAGGCTTTGGCATATTTGTTTAGCGCGGTCAATAGGGAAACAACAAAAACCATGTACGGACAGCGCGTTGATGCGGTTGGCTCAATACGTCAGAGTGGTGCGTATCAGGAAGCTGTAGGGATGATCAACAAAATCAGCGCTGGCGAGCCTGATTGCGCTAGGGTGCTAACAGATTATTTTACAAGAGGGGCCTTGGAATCGGCAAAAGGCCATGGTATAAATGCAGGTTCATTAACAGAACTTGGCATTGTCCTTGACCAGAGAACACAAGAATTAGTTCATAAGATTGAGAGTGCAGAGTCACAGATAACAGAGCTTACGCGCGCTAAGCAAGTTAGAGGCATCGCGGTGCCAGAATTGCAGGCAAAGGAAGGCGAGATATTGGAATTGCACAATGAAAAAGCAATAATGTCAGACGCGCTAAGAGCGTTGGAAAAAGTTGTCGAGGTTTTTGGTATAGCATTATTCTATGATGAACGGTCAAAAGATGGCAAAAAGCAGAAATAATCTGTGCAGTAGAAATAATCTTGACAGAAAGCGCGACTCAATGTATACTATACCTAGAACGTAACCAATAAACTCGTGGCTGAGCTAACCGTTCAGTCTTTTTTTTACACACAGATTCAATAATTTGTGTAATCCTTCACATAATCAGTGTTATACCTTATGGCAACCATAAATCAACTTATTCGCAAGGGACGGAGTCAGAAGGCACGCAAGACCAAAACTCCGGCGCTCCAGTTTACTCTGGACACCTTGCACAGGAAAAGCACGGAACTTCCTCACGGGTCTCCGTTTAAAAGAGGCGTGTGCACCAAGGTGTACACCACCACTCCCAAGAAACCTAACTCCGCGCTCCGCAAGGTGGCAAAGGTCAGGTTATCCAACGGTCAGGAGGTGATTGCCTATATCCCGGGCGAAGGGCACAATTTGCAGGAGCACTCCATCGTGCTTTTGCGCGGCGGACGCGTGAAGGATTTGCCAGGCGTGCGCTATCATATTGTGCGCGGTGTGTACGATACCCAGGGCGTGGAAGCTCGTCGTCGAGGTAGAAGCGTGTACGGGGCAAAGAGACCGAAGGTCAAAAAATAAAAATGTAAAAATCAAAATTGAAAATTATAGTGTTCGCTACGCTCATGATTTTATAAAAATTATCGCGGAGCGATTCCATAATTTTGTATTTTGATATTTCAATTTTGAATTATTACTATGCGTGGAAGTAAAAAATTGCCAAAGCGAGAAATCGCTCCGGATCCAAAGTACGGAAATGTTACTTTGGCAAAATTTATTAATTACGTCATGAAAGGCGGAAAGAAATCAGTGGCGCAGAGCGTGGTGTATGGCGCGCTTTTGAAGATCGCGGACATCAGCAAGAAAGATCCGCTGAAAGTGTTTGAGGAAGCCATTAAAAATGTTCAACCTCAAGTTGAGGTGCGCTCCAGGCGCGTGGGCGGATCAAATTATCAGGTGCCTCTGCCGGTTTCCGGCGTTAGACAGAATGCCCTGGCATTCCGCTGGATTATTGGCGCGGCCCGAGCCAAGAAAGGCCAGTCCATGGCCGATCGCTTGGCCACCGTTCTCAATGACGCCTCCCAAGGCATGGGCGACGCTATGAAAAAGCGCGACGACGTGCATCGCATGGCTGAAGCCAACAAGGCGTTCGCGCACTTCGCGAGATTTTTGAGATAACAAATTTTATGCCCCGAGAATATCCATTGCAAGACACAAGAAATATAGGCATCATGGCCCATATTGACGCCGGCAAGACCACGACTACCGAGCGGGTTTTGTTTTACACGGGTAAGAAGCACAAGATTGGCGAGGTGCACGAGGGCGCGGCCGAGATGGACTGGATGGAGCAGGAAAAAGAACGCGGCATCACCATTACCTCTGCCGCAACAACCTGTTTCTGGAAAGGCAAGCGTATCAATATCATAGACACTCCGGGCCACGTGGATTTTACCGTGGAGGTGGAGCGCTCTTTGCGCGTGCTTGACGGCGCCGTGGCTGTGTTTGATGGATCGCAGGGCGTGGAACCTCAATCTGAAACCGTTTGGCATCAAGCTGATAAATACAATGTCCCGCGCGTGGCGTTTGTGAACAAAATGGATAAGGTGGGCGCGGATTTTTACATGAGCTTGGAATCCATCAAAGAGAGATTGTCCAAAAACGCCTTCGCGATTCAGCTTCCGATTGGATATGAAAATTCATTCTCCGGTCTTGTGGATATTATTGAACGCAAGGCCTACAAGTTTGAAGGCAAGAATGGCGAAGATATTGTGGAGATTCCGATTCCGGATGAAATGAAAGACGAAGTGGAAAAGTATCGCGCTCAAATGGTGGAAAAAGCGGCCGAAGCCAATGATGAATACATGAGCAAGTTCTTGAATGGCGAGGAGCTTACCACTGATGAGATCAAGCAAGCCATCCGCGTGCTTACCCTAAAGGGCGAGCTGTACGCCGTGCTCTGCGGTTCCGCGCTTGGCAATATCGGGGTACAGCCAATACTTGACGCGGTAGTGTGGTTTCTGCCTTCTCCGATGGACTTGCCGCCGGTTAAAGGAATCAACCCTGATACCGAAGCCGAGGAAACGCGTGAAGCTGATGACAGCGAGCCGTTTTCGGGTTTGGCTTTTAAAGTCGCCACTGATCCGTTTGTGGGTAAATTAATTTTCTTCCGCGTTTACTCCGGTCATGTTACAGCCGGTAGTTATTTGTATAATTCCTCCAACGGCAACAAGGAACGCTTGGGCCGCATCGTGCGCATGCATGCTAATCATCGCGAAGATGTGACTGACGTATACGCCGGAGAGATTGCCGCGGCCATTGGTTTGAAAGCGACTTTTACCGGGGACACACTCTGCGACGAGAACAAGCCGATTGTACTGGAGAAAATTGTGTTCCCGGAACCGGTTATCTCGGTAGCCATTGAGCCCAAGACCAAAGCCGACCAAGAAAAGATCGGACTGGCCATGCAAAAGCTTATGGAAGAAGACCCTACCTTCAAAGTGCATACTGACACGGAAACTTTGCAGACCATCATCTCGGGCATGGGCGAGTTGCATTTGGATATTATCGTGGACCGCATGAAGAGAGAATTTAAAGTTGAGGCCAATGTGGGCAAGCCGCAGGTGGCGTACAAAGAAACCATTCGCGTTATGGCCGAGGGCGAAGGCAAATACATCAAGCAGTCCGGCGGACGCGGCCAATACGGCCACTGCTGGCTGCGAGTGGAGCCGCAAGAGCAGGGAAAAGGATATGAGTTCGTTGATGAGGTTAAAGGCGGCGTGGTGCCGCGCGAATACATACCGGCCATTCAGAAGGGTGTAAAGGAGGCCATCGACCGCGGCATCCAAGCCGGTTATCCGGTGGTGGACGTAAAAGTGGTCGTGTACGACGGTTCTTATCATGAGGTAGACTCGTCCGAGGCGGCTTTCAAGATGGCAGGGTCATTTGCTTTCCAAGAAGCGTGCAAAAAAGCCAAGCCGATTATCCTGGAGCCGATTATGAAAGTGGAAGTTATCACTCCGGAGCAGTACATGGGCGATGTGATTGGCGATCTTAACTCCAAACGCGGACAAATCCAAGAGATGACCGATCGCGGACAGATGAAAGTAGTGCGGGCCGAGGTCCCGCTCGCCAGCATGTTCGGCTACGCCACCATGCTTAGGAGTATCTCCCAGGGCCGCGCCAGCTACAACATGGAGTTTGGGCATTACGCTGAAGTGCCGAATAACGTGGCGCAGGAGATAATCTCCGGCAAACAAAAGTAATATAACAGCGTGTATGCGGCTACGGCTTTTTACAAAAGCCCCTGCCCATATTGCTCCTTTCAGTCGCAACTTCTCATACACGGAAACGCACTCGTGTTGCGTTAAAATTCCGCTAATTTAAGCTGTTTTTGTTCGTCGTTTTCCGGACTTTGCAATTTGACATTGGAAATTAAGCTTTGTATAGCGATTTTTTCAAATTGCGTCACTTGTAAAATTTGTAGAATTTCGTAGAGGTCGCGTCTGATTTTCATTTGTTTTTTAATAATGGCGACAAGGAGAAATGTTGAAATGGCAATGCAAATTTGCGTCTTTACGGCATTGAACGAATAACCCCAGAATACCTGTATTTTAAGATGTTGTTTTATCCATTTGAAAAAGAGTTCAATCTGCCAGCGGTGTTTGTAAAGATCGGCGATTGTCTTTGCGTCGATTTCAAAATTGTTGGTAAGATACACGTAGCGCGTGTCGGTTTCAGTGTCATAATATTTTACGCGGCGCAATTTTTCCGGATAGTGTTTTCGAGAATAAAAATGTTTGAGTATTATGGTTTGATCACACCTAAGTCCGGTAGTTTTGTCAACAAGGCGCGAGGATAATTTTCTAAATGACAGACTCTCTTTAGCGCGGACAATGAAATATGATTTGTTTTTGTTGATGGCGTAGAGCCGTTCAAAGTGAAAATATCCACGATCCATGATATAGATAGCGTCTGGCTCAAATTCAATTTGGTCTAAAAAATTCACATCATGCTTTTTTGCCTTGGTTATGAGGAAAAATGATGGAATATTGCCTCGTAAATCCAGTTGGGTGTGAATTTTAACCGCTGACTTTTGCAGTTCAAAGTATGCCCATTTGAAAGTCGCCAAACATAGATCTATGACAGTGGAATCGAGGACATAGACGGAATTTTTAAGTTCAATGGAAAAGTCGTTATCATTTATGTATAGTTTTCTGGCTTTGGTAATGAGATGGTTGGTGAAGTCGCGCCAGATTCGCCAATCGCGATTTTGATTAGCCCTAGAGAGTGTTGAGAGAGTGAATTTTTTTGTCTTAAAACCAAGATGATACAGTTGATTGTGGTGAACGTTGAGACAAAGAACGATGCCGCGCAGACTATTAAGGTTGGCGAGTTGACCAAATATCAAAGAAAGAAACTGATCGCGACAATCCATTTTTTTATTCGTTTATTGCCCACGTATCTTTTGACGCAGGTGTCCAATTCATAGCGAGGTAAAAATTCAATAATTTGAGAAAAGACATACTTGTCTTGGTTCATAGATAATTATCTTAGTTTTTTAACTAACTGTGGATAATTATCTCATAGCCAATTCAAATCGTGCAAATCTAAAAAGGTTGATTCTATTGTAAAATTAGATAAAATTTGATAGAATAAATTGAGTTAACGCAACAGTAGTGACGGAAACGTTATGTGAAATAAATTTTTTTCTTCTTTTTTCCAATTCACTTTCAATAAGGAAGACAAATTTGATTTTATTTTTTATAGGGGGGGAATACGGTGTCCCGCCGTATTTTCGGCGGGACGATTTATAAAGTTTTTGATAAAATGACATTATGGCCTACTTCGTGATTATCAGAGGACCACTTGGCGTTGGCAAATCAACGGTCAGTAAAAAGCTGGCTGATTTATTACATGGTGTCTATATTTCAATCGACTCTATTCTTGAAAAGCACGGACTAGACAAGGTAGAAAATGAAGAATCGATACCGATTAAAAATTTCCTCGCTGGTAATGACATTATCATCCATCAAATCAAGCAAAACATCGTAAAAAATACGCCCGTGATTATTGACGGAAATTTTTATCATCGCGAACAAATTGAACATCTTATTGATCAACTACCATTTGAACATTTTGTGTTTACGCTCAAGGCGTCTCTCGAAACGTGCATAGAACGTGACCAAAATCGAGATAAGCCGTATGGAAAGAATGTAGCAACCGCCGTGCATAGTATGGTTTCACGTTTCGACTACGGACACACCATAGATACACAAAATTTGGAAGAAAAGGGCGTAATTGATGAGATGCTTTCGTTTCTACCACCTTCATACATAATTCGCTAAAATAAGCCATTTTTCTTTACACAGCCCTGCTTTCTGTATTGAATGGCCTGTGTCATTCTCGCCAGCTCCACATTACAGCCGCGCGGTGCCAGCGAATATCTTTCGTATTACTTCATCCACTCCCACTTCATTAATTAAAATGTCATCCACCGGCAATTTGGTCAGAAGTTGCACGGCGATGTCTTTGGCTTTGTCTTTCCGCACTTCAATGACCGCGCGTTTGGCCGCGCGTTCTTTTAGTTTGCCAAAACGCGCCAGGGTTTTGGCATCAACGTTTTCAGTGAAGGTTACCTCTAGAATTTTATGGTCAATGTACTGATCCAATAGTTTCTGCAGTTTGCCGTCATACACGATGAGGCCATGATTGATAATGATCACCCGTTCGCACAGCGCCTCCACATCTTCCATGTAATGAGAGGTGAGAATGATGGTTGTTTTTTTGAATCGGTTGTATTTTTTGATAAACTCCCGAACATTGTTTTGCGATACCACATCCAGACCGATAGTCGGTTCATCCAAAAAAAGAACTCTAGGCGAATGCAGAAGCGCGGCCACGAGCTCGCACTTCATTCGCTGACCGAGCGACAACTTGCGCACCTGCACGTCTAGAATATTTTTAATATCCAATAGCTCGGTGAGTTCTTCAAGCGTTTCTTTGAACATGGCCTCCGGCACTTCATAAATTTCTTTGTTCAAGATAAAACTCTCCATGGCCGGCAAGTCCCACCAGAGCTGATTTTTCTGTCCCATGACCAGCGCGAACTGTTTTTGGAATCGCGCTTGCCGCTTCCATGGCGTGTAGCCCAACACCTTTGCTGAACCGCTCGTGGGGTAAATGATTCCCGAGAGTATCTTGAGCGTGGTAGTTTTACCCGCTCCGTTTGGCCCCAAAAAACCCACCAGCTCGCCTTCTTCAATGGAGAAGTTAATGCTTTTAACCGCCTCGGCAAAAAGTTTTTCCCTGTGAAAAAGACTTTTCACCGAATTCCAGAATCCGGCCGGTTTCCTGTAGTATTCGTAAGTTTTGGACAGGTTTTCTATTTGGATGATAGGCATAATAGTAAATAGTTACTAGCTTGACGCGCTTGAGTATCTTTTCAACGCAAAATTCCAAAATTTCACCGCGCCCCAGAAAAACAAGCCGGCAAATACGAGGGCGTACAGTATTCCGTGCCATGAGGAGCGGCCGGTGAGAGCGGCGACCGGAATGTAGGCGGTGAAGGCGATGGGGATAGCGGTGAAAGCCAGAATTCTCATGGTTCTTGGCAAGACTTCCACAGGGTATTTCCCCAGAGATGTTAACACAGATATAGCGACGTTGACGTTGTCAATTCGGTGCAGCCAGAAAGCGAGGGTGTTTAGCATGAGTGTGAAGGAATATAGCACAAAGATACCGGCGAGGCCGAGCAGTATGGAGAAAAATACATATAATAAATTGAACGCGAAATCAAACTTCCATATCACGGCCGCGAGAATAATAATTTCCATGATAAATCTATAGAGCGATCTGACCAAGAAAATTTTTGTGCTAATGGCAAAGAGTGCGCTCATTGGTTTGGTTAAATAAATATCCAATTTTCCGTCAGTTATGGTATCCGGCAATTGGGGTAAATTAGCTCCGAAAATCATCATGGCCAGTTCGTCAGCCAAAATCCAAAAAAGCGTCATCAGATAAATCTCACCTTTATCCCAGCCGGCCAGCGCGCTCGTGTGTCTAAACACGACTTCAACGGTTAAGAACATGGAAGCAAGCCAGATGATATTAAAAAACATCTTTATCCATGTGTCGCCCCGGTATTGAGCTTCGTAAGAAAAAGAGTTGGCCATGAATATTTTATAAATTTTAAAATATTTATTCATATTCCCACCCCCTCGTAACTCTTTAGGCCTCGTCTCCAAAGGGCGAAGACAAAAAGTGCCAGCGCCCCCATCCAGATTAGTTGATAGGTGAAACCGGCAATGATCTCGCCGGCATTCAAATGATTAAGGTAGATTTCTACCGGGAAATAGATTAAGTACTTGAACGGCAGAAGGTTCGCCACTTGTTGGATAATGGACGGGAAGAAAATCAAGGGAGCAATCGTGCCGGAAAAAACCATTTGCAAAAGATTGATAAATTGATTCAAAGCGCTGGTCTCGCCGAACCAGAAGGCGCCAAAGCCGATTATAAGTTCAAAGGTATATGAGATAGCAAATGCTCCGATTAGAGATAAGAAAAATAAGAGCCATGTAGTTAGCGTGGCGGGCATAATCAAGTACTCGGGGAAAGACAAGCGCACAATTAAGAAGAGGACCAAGGCGATTGCCGCAGTGATTATTTTATAAGAGAGTTCATGGAAAATTCTGAAAATATTGTATGGCAACGGTTTAGTCAGAAATCCGTTCAGTGCTCCCTCCATAATATCAAGTCTGATTACATTTGAAATATGCGCCGTTGCCGTTAGGCCGATAAATCCTATAATAATGTAGTAAGTCACAATATCCGCTCGGCTGTAGCCCTGGATTATCTGTTGTTGGCCGTAAACCGAAAGCCAAATGAACGGAAATATTATGATATGTGCGATATCGGTAACAGCCCAAATAACAACTCTGGCTCTGTAAGACAAGTGCCTCTGCAACCAAGTTTTAGTGAGTTGGAGATACATATAACTCATTTCATGTTTTTCACACAAAAGTGCCTTCAATAATAAAAAACATAACAAAAAACTCCCTCAAATATTCGAGGGAGTTTTGGTTTGAAGTTAATTACTGCCGAGATTCACTGTAAACGCGTTCCAGTCTAGGAGGGCGTTGGTTCTGGAGTCGCGCGCTTCCACTCTCATCGTATAGTTGCCGTCCGGTAATTTTTCGCCGAGATTTTTGGTCGTGTAAGTTTTTTTGCTTCGTAGGTAAATTAAGGCTGAACTGCGTCGGACTGCGCGCGCGCTGGTTCCGGAGACGGATATTACTTGCCTAGATAAACGGATAAGTGAACTTCGGGCGGTATTACGATACGAGTATCTGAGACTCACAGTATTTAGACCGCCAACTTTTGTTGCCTGTCTGACCGATATGGAAGAAAATCTAATGTTTGAATTGGGATTAAGCGGAGTGGAAAAAAGTTCGAGCATAGGTGTTAAGACCGCGGTGTCTTCAGAGTCAGAGGGTTCTCGGAGGATTGGAGTCGCAGGCGGCAACCAGGGCAGATTTATGGAGTCGCTGTAAACGGCAGTTTCTTGTCCGCAGGCCGAGGCAAACTGAACATACACGATGTTTAGGCCGCCAAAAGGAGCCAGTATCCAGTCAAATGACGGGCGGTAAGGTTTCCAAACAGCTTCTTCAAGATCGGGATTATTGCTGACCCTCATGTAATCCGCGCTGGCTGACAAAGTTATTGTTACCGTCTTAGAAGTGGCGAGCGGCGCGTTTCCATTTATGACAATCGGTCTCGCTCTAACCACCGGATAACCGCATGACATCTCTGACATGGAAGGCGGGGACAGAAGAGATGTGGCGCCTATTACTCTGCTGCTTTCCGTTCCGCAGGAGGATCTGAATTTGGCGTAAAGAAATTTCATGCCGGTTGAGGAAGAGAATGTCCATGTTCTCGCGGTCGCGTACGGCTCCCACCCGGCGCCCGCAAAGTTGAAATTTTCTGAAACCATCATTTCGCTCGCGCCGGCCGCGTTAAGAGTCAGAGCCACAACGGGATTAGAAATTATCCTTGTTCCGCCATTAATGACCAAAGAATTATTATCTACCACCGGAGCCGCGCAACTGGTTGCGGCGTTTTCTTGCAAAGTGATCCAAGACACGGTCGTTGCGCGCTGTTCATCGCAGGCAGAGCGAAATTTGGCGTAGATGCGCTTTTCGCCATTTCCTCGGGATAAGGTCCATGATCTCGCGGCCGCGTACGGCTCCCAGATGCCTCCGCTAAAGTTGCTGTTTTCCGAAATCATCATGCTTGCGGCATTGGAGGCTGTGACGCCGAGTGTTACCAAACGACTGGTAGTTTGTCCGCCCCAGCGCACACCGTTGATGGTCACTGCTCCGTCGGCCACGATTGGCGCCGAACAGACTGTCGGCGTGGTTGTGGCAGCCGGCGTCGTTGCAGGAGTCGTTGTCGGAGCAATCGTACCAGAGCTGTTTAGATTAATGATGGCGCTATAAGTCGCGGATTCCGCGCCGCAGGCAGAGCGGAATTTGGCGTAGACATATTTAGCTCCATTGCCTTCGGTTAGATTCCATGATCTGGTGGCGGAGAACGGCTGCCAATTGGTATCGGTAAAACCGGAATTGGTTATCATCATTTCTGTTGCTCCGGTAGCGCTGAAGTACAGAGTAATCTCGCGGCTGGAAGTTTCAGAAGGACGCGCGGCTCCAACCGAAGCGTTTATATTCATGGCTAGGTTTGTAGGCGCGCCGCAAGTTGAAGAATTTGTGTAAGTCGCGTTGTCTGTTCGGCGATCAAACGGGTCTCGGTTGTCTGCGTAAGAAAAAGATAGCGAACCGATGGCCGCGCCTTCTAACCGGCCGTTGTTGGACATGGCCGGGCTGTCGGAACTCAAGGTGACGCCGGTAGTGTTTCTGAATATGCCGGTATTGTTGCCTGTCTCTTGCAAGGTTATATTTTCTTGGTCACCCAAACCCGTGATGTTAACTAAAACTGCTATTGTGTCACGCAAGCTGCCATTAAGATTAGCATCCTCATCCACTATTTTTATGAACACTACATTTGATCCGGAAGTATAGAAACTGATGTCGTTTCCTGCTTCGTCAGTGAACCTAGCTTCGCCCATCACATGTTTTATATAGCCGGCGCCGACTTCGTTAAGAACGCCGTTATTTTGGAATTGGCCGTGTGAAGATAGATTGTAGTTTCCTGTATTGAGGATGCCTTGATTGGTGAAGGTGCTGCTAACGTTCACGTTGCCGCTTAGATTGTGCGTGCCGCTACTGCCTAATACTAATCCAAAATAATTCCCCCTGACGCTGTTGCCGAATGATCCAGCGTAGTGCACCGTGGAATTATTAGGATTAAAAGACCCATTATTTAATAGAGCCGCGCCGCTGTCGCGAAGTGTGATGTAGCTATTTACAGCGTCTAGCGATGCCCCCGGGGCGATGAGAAGAGAATCCGCGGTAACGTTGCTGGCCAGGCGTGAATTTCCCTGAACAGTAAGCGCGGACAAGGTGGTAGAAATTCCTCCAATATAGCTCATGTCGGTTGATGCTCCAAAAAGATAAACATAGGATGTGTTGGCCAGAAATGTTCCGGCATAGCGCTGAAGATAGCCGCCCAATCGCAGATTGGAGTTGCTGATGTCTATGGCGCCTCCGGATTGTTTGAGGTCATTGGCGATGGTTACGTTGCCGAGTATGCGAAGCGTGCCCGCATAGCTTTCCCTGACATCAATTCGGCCGATGGAATTGCGTAAATCGCTGTCCCATTGAGCGCTTCTGTTGTTTTCAAAAATCAGCTCACTTCCGCTGTTTAATTGGCAGGTGGAGCTACCGGCCACTGTCCAGTTGGCCGGGTTGCTCATTTGGTTGCTGGTTTCGCCAATCCAACGGCAAGTTTCAGCATTGGCCGCCGCGGGCGCGAGTCCGAGATAGGCGAAGGCAGCCAACAATAATAATGTTGAATATAAACCCAATTTTGCGTAACTAGAGTTTCTGATTATACTTTTATCCCTTGTTATCATATTTTTTAGTTAGCTCCCGTTTGGGGAGATTGGTTAAACATACTGTATAGGTTAGCTTAAACAAGTTATTTTGTCAATTGTGATCCTATACGCCCATATTGACTTATCGTTTAGGCATGTTATACTAAGGCTACTCTAAAATTTTCATTATGAAAAGTTCCCAGCTTAATAAAGTGCTTGGTTTGGTGAAGCGCACCGGAGATAGGTGTGTTATCGTGGACAATGAAAGCGAGTCAGTGATGGTGCTCCTTGATTTGCCGCAGTACGAAAAATTGCTCCATTTCACGACTCCGGTGGAGAAAATGAGCGAGGAGGAGTTGTTAGACAGAATAAATCGAGATATAGCTCTCTGGCAGGCACGCAACAAATCAGAGGCTGTTGAGGATGAAGAGGATGACTTTGAGGATAATCAGGATGATAAAGACGCGTTGTCCTTACTTGAGGATACCGGCATACCTTGGCCAACTTATGGTTCTGCCCCTCATAAGTCAGTAAAGTCTTCTGATTTTGGCGAAGAATGGCCGAATTTACAAGAAGAGAGTCTAGAAGATGTGGCAGAGGAAGAGTCGGACGAGGAAGAGGAAAAATTTTATTTGGAGCCGGTGGAATAGACAAGAATCCACCATTTATCCCCAGTTAGCCCCTTGTCAAATTTATTTGTTTTGCTATAATGACGAGGCTAATTTATTATAATCCTGCGGCTGGATAACAAATCTGTTCCGACCACTCGGGTCAGTGCCGCGTAAGGTAAAATAGTATGGCAGAGTTTGTTAGAACTAAGCCACACGTTAACGTCGGTACAATCGGTCACGTAGACCATGGAAAGACCACCCTTACGGCTGCTATTCTTCAGGTGTTGCGCAATCGTGGCGGAGTGGCGCAGAATAAGTCTGTTGATGATTTGGACAAATCTCCGGAGTCCAAAGCGCGCGGTATTACTATCTCAACCGCTCACGTAGAGTATGAAACTGACAAGAGGCATTATGCTCATGTAGACTGCCCGGGACACGCGGATTACGTAAAAAACATGATTACCGGCGCGGCCCAGATGGATGGCGCTATACTTGTGGTATCCGCGGCTGACGGCCCAATGCCTCAAACCAGAGAGCATATCTTGCTGGCTCGCCAAGTCGGCGTACCTTATATTGTAGTCTTTTTGAACAAGGTTGACCAAGTTTCCGATCCGGAACTTATTGATCTGGTGGAAGCCGAGGTAAGGGATTTGCTCAAGAAGTACGAATTTCCCGGCGACACCACCCCGATCATTCGCGGTTCAGCCCTGCAAGCTTTGCAGAACCCCACTGACGAAGCGGCTACCAAGCCGATATTGGAGCTCATGAAAACCATTGATGAGTACATACCGGAACCAAAACGAGACATTGATAAACCGTTCCTCATGCCGGTGGAAGACGTATTTTCCATTGAGGGCCGCGGTACCGTGGTTACGGGCCGGGCGGAACGCGGCATTGTCCATATCAACGATGAAATAGAGCTGGTTGGGTTGCGTGATACATCCAAAACAGTGGTAACAGGCGTTGAAATGTTCAACAAATCATTGAAGGAAGGCCAGGCAGGCGACAATGTTGGTTTACTGTTGCGCGGCACCAAGAAAGAAGACGTGGAGCGCGGCATGGTAATCGCCAAGCCAGGGTCAATTACTCCGCACACCGAGTTTGAGGGCCAGGTATATGTGCTGACCAAAGAAGAAGGCGGCCGTCATAAACCTTTCTTTACCGGCTACAAACCCCAGTTCTATATCAGAACCACGGACGTGACCGGCGACGTGACTCTTCCGCAGGGAACCGAGATGGTTATGCCGGGGGATACCGTTACCATCCGCGTAAAGTTAATCGCGCCGGTAGCATTGGAAGATAAGATGAACTTCGCCATACGCGAGGGCGGACGAACTGTTGGCGCGGGCGTAGTTGTGAAAATTAACAAGTAAAATTTTTTTGTGGCGGGGCGGTCGCTTTAGGCGCCGCCCCTACGAACGGTTTCGCTCTTTAGATTTATGACATGATCCCCACAGCAAATCTTACAACCCAGAAGAAAGAAGAAGCGGTTAATAGAATTCGTATCAAGATACGGGCGTACGATAATAAAATTATCGACCAAGCGTCCCGCAATATCATTGGTACGGCCGAAAGAAACGGCGCCAAAGTAGTAGGCCCCATTCCTTTGCCGACCGAAAAGAACCGATTTACTGTAAACCGTTCAACTTTCGTGCACAAAGACGCGCGCGAACAATTTGAGATGCGCATTCATAAACGATTGATTGATATCTTGAATCCGACCCCCAAATGCGTTGATGCTTTGATGAGCCTTCAAGTTCCGGCCGGGGTGGATATAGAGATTAAGATGTGATTGATTATAAAAGAGTTCTTGATAGGCGCGCTTAAAGGCATTATAATGCTGGCAAACAAGTTGTCTATACCCGAGTAAATAAGATCGGACCACTAAATGATTCGCGCTAATCACACCAAATATAGTATTTGTGAGATAAGCGCTTAAAATTCATGGTTCCGAAAACATTTAGAAGGGTAGAGATAACGGGAGTTAAAAATATCGCGGAATTACAAAGCCATTCTATAAACTTAATGGGGTGATAGAAAAGGCTAGAAACTGGAACTACAAATTTTACGCGCGAATCCCGCGAATCACGATTAGTGTGATTGGTGTATAAAGATTCGTGGTTCCGGTTTCTAGTTTTTATTTATAAAAATGATGCGAATATCATGATTGCGATTGATATGAAATTTATACTGGGCAAAAAATTAGGGATGACGCAGGTTTTTACCGATAACGGTGAGGCGGTGTCGGTTACGCGCGTTGAGGCGGGTCCATGCCGGATTACTCAAGTGCGTGACGATAAGCGCAATGGGAAAAAGGCTGTGCAGATAGGGTTTGGGGAGATGAAAGAGAAGCAAGCGAGCAAAGCTCGTCTGGGTCATTTGCGACATTTAGATATAGTTAGAGAGTTGCGTGAATTTTATTTGAATGGAAGCGGTGCGGTGGAAAGAGGAGACCAGATTACAGTTGATATTTTTAGCGCGGGCGATCATGTGACTGTGGTGGGCGAGTCCAAAGGAAAAGGATTTGCCGGCGTGGTAAAGAGGCATCATTTCAGAGGAGGTCCGGCCTCGCACGGACATAAAGATAATTTGCGAGCTCCGGGCAGTATCGGCGCGGGCGGCGTCCAGCGCGTGTTCAAAGGCATGCGCATGGCCGGCAGAATGGGCGGAGACAGAGTCACGGTACAAAATTTGCAAGTAGTGGCGGTAAAACCGGAAACAAATGAGCTTTTAATAAAAGGAGCTGTCCCGGGCGGAAGAAACGCGATCCTTGAGATTTATTCCGATGGTGAGCTGAAAGTTAGCAACCATGGAAAAAAGGAAGAAACAGCACCTCAAGTCACGGAAGAGAAAAGTCAAACAGAAAACAAAAGTGAATAATTTGCAATGAAAATTTTCGTTATGAACGTTAAGGTCTACAACCTAGAAGGAAAAGAAACCGGGGAAATTTCTCTTTCAGAGAAGATTTTTGGCGTGAAGGTAAAACAGGAGGTTGTGCACGAGGTATTTGTGGCTCAAACCAATAATCAGCGCCAGAGCTGGGCTGATACTAAAAAACGCGGCGAGGTGAGAGGCGGCGGCAAAAAGCCGTGGCCGCAAAAAGGAACCGGCCGCGCCAGACACGGTTCTATCAGATCGCCAATTTGGAAAGGCGGCGGGGTGGCGTTTGGACCGCTGACCGAACGCAATTACAAAACCAAGATTAACAAGAATAAGAAACGATTGGCGATTAAGATGTGTTTGAGCGACAGAGTTAAAAATAACTCGTTTTGGGTGGTGGAAAATTTCGGGTTTAGCGAGCCAAAAACAAAGTTATTTGTCAATTTGCTAAAAGCCCTGTCAATCGGAAATAAAACTGTTTTAGTTCTTACTGCTGAAAACGACCTGAACGTAGTGCGCATGACCAAGAATTTACAGAAAGTCAAGGCGGCCAGGGCCAATGACCTGAATGTGATGGACACAGTTTCCAATCAAGCGGTGATTACCAGTAAAGACGGCGTAGGGAAGCTGGAAAAATTATTCGCG
>Ga0209211_10005471_pt1 | contig 18968 bp, 15 predicted proteins | sample RifGroA2_FD_183992 | JGI IMG/M metagenome (GOLD analysis project Ga0209211, IMG submission 183992) | Groundwater microbial communities from Rifle, Colorado, USA - Groundwater A2 (SPAdes) (version 2) | ecosystem: Environmental > Aquatic > Deep subsurface > Groundwater | place: Rifle, Colorado...
ATAATCCCTCTCTGTACCAACGAATAATCTCCTGTTTTTTTTCATTCATCCAATCCAACTTTTTAAGTTGAGTTATACCCAAAGATGCGCTCATCTCATCCATCCGATAGTTATATCCCAACCTCTCATGAACTAGCCAATCTTCGCCAGTATTCCTTCCTTGATTCCTCATGCTTTTGCACAAATCATAAATTTTACTTGACTTGGTAACAATCATTCCGCCCTCGCCGGTTGTCATTTGTTTATTTGGATAAAACGCGTATACACCCACGTCACCTATCGTCCCAGAATGCCTTCCGTTATATTTCGAACTAAAACTTTCAGCGGCATCCTCAATGATATGTAAGTTATATTTTTTTGCGATCTGAATTATTCTTCCCATATTCGCCGATTGCCCGAAAACATGAACAACCAAAATGGCTTTCGTTTTCTTAGTGATTGCGTCCTCGATTCGCTCAGGATCAATATTAAAAGTTTGATTTTCAATATCTACAAAGATAGGCTTAATCCTCTCATACAAAAGACAGTTTGATGAAGCAACAAACGAAAAAGGCGTAGTAATAACTTCATCACCTTTCCGTAGACCTAACGCCCGCACCGCCAGATGAAGTCCGCAGGTACCATTCGAAACCGCGCAGGCGTACTTGGCTCCGGTATAAACAGAAATATCTTTTTCAAACTGCAAATACTTCGGCCCCAGCGAAAGTTTTCCGGAATTTAACACCTCTAAAACTCCTTTTTTATCCTCGGCATCAATATATGGTTTAGCTAACGGATAAGTTATCATTTTTTTACCTTCCTCATCAGAAATTCCGCAAACTCAAAATCCAGATTAGTATCAATATCAACTGAACGTTCTTCCGGCATAACGTATACCCTTGTTTTTCGCTCAAACAAATCTTTCTCCCCAAAAATCTCTCGTTTCCACATTGCGTAGACACTTCCATTCTGTAAATAAACTTTAGGCGTATCCTGTCTCCTTGTCACCGATTTCGTCGTCCTTTTAGACAAAGTGGCATAACCCCTACTATCCACCTCATACATATTGAAGTATGGATTATTGTTGGATTCAGAAACCGAGAAGACGGATTCTGTGTCAGGAACTTCCACTAGTGTCTTTACCGCTAATTCAATGTCTTTCACTGTCCTTAACGGACCCGTGGGACTTAAATTAACCACAATATCGTAATGATCTTTCCAATAATCTTCAGCCGTTCGCACCGCGTGAATAATTACCGAAATTACCGAAATTTCATCCGTTGCCAACTCTTTAGGGCGCAAAAAGGGAATTTCAATTCCGTACCGCTCCGCTATCTCTTTTATTTCCTTATCATCCGTAGACACCACCACCTTATCTGCCCAAGAAAACTTTTTCGCCTGCTCAATAGTATAAGCTATCAATGGTTTACCATTTAATAATCGGGTATTTTTCCCGGGAACACCCTTAGATCCTCCCCGGGCGCAAATTACAACCATAATAGAATAATTCTTATACATTTAATCCTTACTATACTTATGATAGTATTTTACCAGCATCATCAAAAAATATGAAAAGGTTAAAACAAACTTTTGAAATCACCCCTGGAAAAAAAATCGGCATGGGCCAACCCATCTACTTGGTTGCCGAAGCCGGGGTCAATCATAATTTTCACACTAAACCCAATCTTAACCTTGCCAAAAATTTGATAAGACTGGCTAAAGATACCGGTTTTGACGCGGTTAAATTCCAAATCTGGGTAACCAGTTTAATGTGCCGCCCGGAAACCAAAAAGGCCGAATACCAAAAAATTAACACTGCCGGAGGCGCCAAACAAACTCAATACCGGATGATCGCCGAACTGGAACTGCCTTTTTGGGCATTTTTGGAATTAAAATCTTATGCCGACGAAATCGGGATAACTTTTGTTTCCACTGCCGATGAGCCATTCAGTTTAGAATTTCTGGATAGATACGCCGGAGTACCATTTTTTAAAATTGGTTCCGGAGAACTAGATAATCCGCAAATGCATTACGAAACGGGTAAAAGAAAAAAACCGGTAATGTGGTCCACCGGTATGGGAACAATGGATGAAATAATAACAGCCAGAAATAACTTACTCAAAGCCGGTTGCGATCGGCAAATCATTTACCAGTGTACTTCTAACTACCCGGCAGACAACAAAAACGCAAATCTGAACACGATGATAACAATTCGCGAAAAAACTGGCGGATTGATTGGGCTATCCGACCACACAACAGATAATCTGGCCTCCGAAATAGCCGCGGCGTTAGGAGCTGTGGCTATCGAACGGCATATAACCATTGACAAAAACTTACCGGGTCCGGATCATCGAGCGTCGTTGGATCCCAAAGAGTGTCAAGATTTTGTTCGTCGAGCCAGACGCCCCCGATCTATAACCGAATTAAAAAAAGAATACGGAGAAAAAACTATTAAAGGTATTTTGGGATCAGCCGAAAAAAAACCGGTCAAGGAAGAGTTGGAAGTGATGGCTGTTGTCAGAAAATCCGCCGCTAGCGGAGCCAAAGGGATTCCGGCCGGAACAAAATTAACCGAAAAATCTCTGCCGGAATGGGTATATCTAATGCGGCCGCAAGATGGTGAAATTAAAGCCGACGAATACTATAGCCTTATCGGTAAAACCATACAAACAAATGTTCCTCCGTTTATGCCTCTTAAAAGGACAATGCTGTATTAATTTCACTTATCTGCTTCTACCAGCCAGGATTTATGAAAATTATGGTCTGTTCCTCTGGTAAATTCATTGTAATTAATGATCAGTTTGGAGAACTTAGAAAAAAGTTCCGGAATTTCCGTTTTGGCAAAATAATGAATCTTGCCAAAATCCTTCTTCAAATGTTCATCATGACAAACCAACACTGAAAACAATTTTCCCTTAAAGTTCAAAACCCGATGAACCTCTTTGATAATCCTTTTTATACTTTTCAAGTGATTATGTTGAATAGCCGATGAATCAATCACCGCATCGAAAAAATTACTATTATAAGGCAGCCGGATCATATCGCCGACCGTTATCTGGGCCTTCAAATTTTCCTCTGCTAATCTTTTTCGCGTTAATTTCACGGCTGTTTTTGAACCGTCAATCCCGTAAACCGAAAAACCTTCTCTAGCCAAATACCAAGTATGAGCACCAATGCCACAGCCCAGATCCAAAATTTTAATTTTAGATCGGTTTTTATGAGTAAGATTATAAAAATTATTCGCTATAAACCTCACCACTGGAATTTCCGGATAACATCCCCATTCTCTATCAGAAAAAATTCTCTCCCAGACTGAATCCCAACCCCTCCCTGGCTTTAACATGCTAGAATAATACCATGCTCCAAACTAAAATAAAGGTTATTTATTTCACCGGTTCTTGGTCCGATTACGCTCTAATGGTGCCTATTCTGAAAGTGCTAAACCAACAAAAATCAATAGAACTGAGATTAATTGCCGCCCATATGCATTTAGATCCCCGCTTCGGCTTAACGGCCAAACAAATAGAAAAAGAAGAATTTAAAATTATCGGCAGAATCAAAACTAAAATCACTGAATCTGAAATCGGTATGCTTTCCGAATATCAAATCATAATTAAAGAATTCCACCCCCTTCTTCTAAAATATCGGCCTAATTACTTATTGATCCAAGGAGATCGAATTGAAAGCGCCGCGGCCGCCATGGTAGCTTATCTGCTAAGAATTCCCATCATTCACGTCGGCGGCGGTTGTATTACCGGCTCTTTAGATAACAGTTTCAGAAATATTATCACCGAACTTGCCGATTGGCACTTTCCGGCTACCAATTCCGACGCGCAACGAATCATTATCAAAGGAAAACCAAAAGGATCTGTTTTCGTCATTGGAGAACCGGGAATTGATGCCATTTTAAAAACCGAATCTTTACCTCAAAAAAATTTATGGGAAAAATTTAACTTGAGATCAGATCAAAAATTGCTTTTAGTCATTTTTCACCCGGATACGGCTGAAAAAAAACTTAGTCCTCAAGAACAAATACAACCTCTCTTAAATGCTCTCGGTAAAGTCAATCATCAAATCCTCCAAGTCTACCCCAACGCCGATAGCGGCGGCTTCGCAATGCGCCGATTAATCGCCAAGTCATCTGAAGAAAAAAGTAATTGGCAAGTAATAAACAATCTATCTCACCAGCAATTATTGAGCTTCTTTAAATACGCGGACGTGCTTATTGGCAATTCCAGCGGGGCGATTGTCGAAGCTCCCACCTTAAAATTGCCGGTAATAAATATCGGCCGGAGGCAAAAGGGGAGACCGATGGCAAAAAATATCTTGTCAGTCGATTATGATTCCCGACAAATTCTCAACGCCTTAAAAACCGCCTTAAACCCAACTTTCAAACAAAAACTTCATGATTGCCAAAATTTTTATGGAGACGGTAACGCGGCTGATAAATTTATCAAAGTTTTCAAAACCAAAATCTAAAAAAATATGATTGGCGGCAACCTATCGCTAGAACCGATCTCCCTAAAAAGGATGAATCAAAATCTGTTTCCTGAAAATAAAACCTTTTGGCTGCAAAATGGTCGCGGAGGGTTGACTTTAATCATTAAATTGCTAGGCTTAAATTCCAAAGATGAAGTTTTGCTCCCCAGTTATCACTGCCAAGAAATCGTTCGATCTTTTCTACATAATGGAATTAAATGTATTTACTATCCAGTAGGCAAAAATTTACAGATTCGGCTCACCGATATTGCGCTTAAAGCCAATCTCCACACCAAGCTTATTATCATCATTCCTTATGCTGGTTGGCTCCAAAAAGAAACGAGTCTTATCGAAACTTGGTGCCAACAAAAGAAAATCACTTTGTTAAAAGACAACATACCACTGATGCCGGAAATCGTTAAACCCCAATCAAATGTGTTTCAACTTTACAGTTTCCGAAAATATGCCGGGGTCCCGGGCGGCGCGGCGCTAACGCTACCAAAAGAGTTTAACAAAAAAAACTATTTAGACATACATTTTTTACGTCCAAAATTGTCTGCCGAGTTACTCCAAATACTCGCCCTTCTCCTAAGAAACTTTAGCCATTTTTTTCATTCAGATTTTATATGGGCAATTTCCTACAAACTATATCAGTTAGGCGAAGCTCTATTCGATGACAAAATCAGACACATCTCAAGGCTATCTTATCATTGGGTGAAACGGATTAAATGGGATACAATCATTCAGAAACGAAGAGAAAATACCATCTATATACGACAAAAACTTGTTCATCTAAAAAAAATTACCCTGCTGGATTTGGCTTCTTCAAAACAAACAACTCCCCTATTATTCCCGATTGTCTCGTCTGAAGCCGCGCGCATAAAAAATCTCATTAGAAACGAGGGAATTTTTGCCACTCAATTATGGCATTTTCCTAAATATCAAAGTACCTCCAAAAACCCTGATTCCTACTGGCTCACCAACAATCTTTTGTATTTAACTATAGACCAACGTTATGGTAAAGAAGAAATGGATTATCAAATTCAAGAGTTAAAAAAAATAATCAATAATCATGATTGATATTTATTACCTTAAAGAATACGGGAAAATTTGGGCTGATTATGAAAAGGCCGATTTTGAGCTTTTCGAATATAAAAAAGGTTCATATTCAATTATCTATCCCATCTTAAAAAGAAAAATTGATAATAAATGGTGCGATATAACCTCACCCTACGGCTACTCCGGCCCTTTCGCCAATTCCCAAGATAAAAAGTTTTATCTGGAATTTCGTCGGGACTTTAACCTCTATTGTCAAAAAAATAATATCGTCAGTGAATTTATCCGCTTTCATCCGCTGCTTAAAAATCACTTAACTGCCAAAGGTGTAATCCCGCTATTAAAAAGAGGCGAAACAATCTGGATTGACCTATCAAAGTCTAAAGATCAACTTTTCGGCGATTTCAGAAAAGGACATCGTAATGTCATTCGAAAATCTCAAGATAACAACGTCTTAGTGAAACTGGAATTACCTCAGAAAATTAACCAATTCTACCGCTTATACGTCGCCACTATGAAAAGAAAAAAGTCTAAAGACTATTATTTATTCTCCGAAAAGTTCTTTAAAGATCACATTAATAAATTAAACAACAATATCTTTTGGCTCGGAGCCCATTATCAAGATAAACTTATTGCCGGAGCTATTTTTCTAAAATCAGCTAACTTTCTCCATTACTATTTTGCCGGAAGTGACGATCAATATTTAAGTTTAAGCCCGGGAACTTTAATCCTGTGGGAAGCAATTAAAATCGGAAAAAAACTTGGTCTTCACAAATTTCACCTAGGCGGTGGCATTGATGACAAATTATTTTTTTACAAATCGGGATTTTCGGACAACCGCGCCGATTTTTGTACCGGTGAGGTAATCCATAATCGCAAAATATACAAACTGTTATCCCAGAAAAAAAACTCGATCAAAGAGGACTACTTTCCTTCATATAGACAGATCTAATTACAAAGTAGCGTCTTTTGGTACATACGGATTTATAAACTTCTCCAAATCTCTCTTTAAACACTTATCTCTAATGAAATTAGGATTTGGCAAATTATCAAGATATTTCCCCGCCACTTCGTCCGTAAAATCTCTGTTTCTCGTATATCTTATTTCTTTTTTCTTATTCTGAACGCTGGGTTTATAAGTCCATAGTCTATCGTCTTTAATATTTTGCGCCAGCGATTCATGCGCGCTTTTTACTGCCAACATTCCCAACGTAAAGCCATCCATGTCTTTAACTGGCGGAAAAACATGATATAGAATATCTCCCGAGTCTAATCCTTTTCCCAACCTATGAATAGTTGCGCCGACTAATTCCGGGTTACCATCATATAATGCCCAAAAATTGCATGAATTCCCTCTATAATAAGGTGATACGCCCATATGTACATTTATTGCTCCTTTCTCTAAAAGAATATCAATTAAGGGTGCTTTTATATAACTTGAACCAAAAACAATAAATAAATCTGATTCAAAAGATGGTTTAAAGAAACTAAGGTCCACCATATTCAGGTCACCGCTTTTCAATACCAGTTGGGTAACGTTACTTGATGTAAACCTGATTCCCCCAAAAACCTCTTTTTCAGCTTCTATCACTTTAGTAAAATATTTTTGCATCACTTCAGATTTTCTATAAAAATCATCCACTCTTCCCGGAAATACCGTGTCACATTCCTGAATGGCATAAACTTTCTCCGCAATTTTTGACATCGATTCTATTAATGAAATGTGGCGGGGCTGATTCCCTGTAAAAATTGTAATTTTCATGACTTCATCTCCAGTAATAAATCTGCATGGTCTTTCCTTAGTAAAGTTAATGGGTTTTCCCTATCAAAATCCATTGTGGCTGTAAATCCTACCGATATCCCTAAGTTTTTCATTATTTTTAACGTATCTCCATTATACGAATTACATGGGTAAGAAACACTTAGGGGTATCTCGCTTATTATTTTTTTGATAACATTGCGATTCTTGGTATACTCCGCTTCCTGTTCGACATAAGACCGTTCTCCAAGATTCATCGGATGAGTGTGCGAATGCAGACCGATTATGTGTCCTTCTCTATTAAGTTTTTTGATGCAATTTATATCCATCCACAATTTCTCTCTCGCTTCACGAATCGAAAATCTCCTATCCCTTTTTATAATATCGTCCATCAAAATCTGGTAATCTTCTTTTAAAATCTTGTCCCTGATAAATCTAAACTTTCTGTCATTCTCGGAATAGAACAAAGACTCACTTAGATATTTATTGGGAAAGAAATTTTTCAAACCCTCATCAACTAAATCCTTATACGCGCTTTCTTTCAAATAGTTAAAAAAATATTCGTAAAACTTGTTTATAGAGTCAAAGGCCACTGTCCGGTAATATCTGTATATTTCCAGCCTTTCATCCACTCCCAATAAAGGTGAAGTATAAATAAACCAAAAAGCCGTCATTTTATATTTCTTTAATACCGGATAAGCCACATCAAACTGGCATCTCAAATTATCGTCAAAAGTTAAACACACGTCTTCCCTCTTTAACTTCCCTGCAATAACTCTTTCTTGAAATTCCCGTGCGGGCAATATATTTTTTAGTCCTATAAAATGCAACATTTCCTCCAGTTCATCTCCCGAAATCGCACCTTGTCCTCTAGGGTGTTTTTCGTTCCAGAAATGGTGAAACATTATTCCATGCGGCTTCATCGATCTACCCAAAGAAATATCTTCTAAATAAACTCGGATATTCCTGGAGTGATCTTTTACTTGGCATCCAATTAATACCAATGTAAACCTTATAAATGTTAAAAATAATGTCGTAAAAATAACGCAGCGGCAGTCGGATAAGCCATCTGATATGAAAATATATAAAAGGGAAGCGTACCGCTAATGAAAAAAGCCGCTGCAAGTTCTCCCGTTCGTATTTATTCTCAATTTGCATTTTAGACTCAATAAAAAAGTCGTTTAAATCATCAAAATTGCGTTGCTTATAAAGTCCCTTTTTAACCGCGAATTCAAAGATTCCTGTAGACGGATAGGGTTGCATAATATGCGCGTTGCTATACATTGGTTTGCATATAACATTTAATTTCAGCGTTTCCAGGTCATTCTCCAACGAAGTGGTGGGAATACCTAAAATATTTTCGGTAGTATAATTGATCCGGTATTTCTTGAATAATTTAGCGCAGGCAATAATCTGTTTATTTGACATATATCTGTTTAATATCTCTCTTCTCACCGTTTCGTTGCCGGATTCAATACCAAAAACAACTCCGATGCAGTGACTGTTTTTTAATGACCGAACCGTATTTTCATCAACTAAATCTGCTCTGATGCCGATACATATGAATTTGATGCCGAGAGTCTTGAATTGTTTGCAAAATTCTAACAACCATTTTTTATTTATATTTATAGTGTCATCATCCAAAATAGCAATTTCAATTCCATATTTATTTTTGACGCCTTTTATCTCATTTATTATATTGCCAACGCTTCTTTTTCTGACGTAATTCTGGCCAAAATATATTTTTCTGAATCCCGCGTTGAAACAATAACTGCATGCGTAAGGGCAGCCCCTTCCGGTAATAAAATTTTTTACTTTGGAAGATTTTATCTCTCTGTAGCCATCTAATAAAGATCTGTCGGGAAATCTTAATTGGTCCAAGTCTTGGATAAGCGGCCGAACCGGATTTTGATAAATTTTTTTATTTTTCTTAACCCAGAGATTTCTGACTTTGGTGATATCGCCTTTATTCTCCAATGTATCCAAAAACTCCAATAGGGCTTCTTCGCCCTCGCCCCTGCAAATACAATCCACTCCTTTTTCATTAATCATATCCGGGAATAGTGTTGCGTGAGGGCCGCCAAAAATCGAGACAAACTTATATTTAGACTTTAGTTCGCGGTTCAAATCAATATAATATTTATGATAACTGGTTCTGATTGAATAGGCGATAACGTCCGGTTTGATTGATTTTATTTTCTGGTCAATATTATCCCTGGCCGGCTCCAGAATAAAAACTTTATGCTTGTCGGCAATCGCGGATGACAAACTTAAAATACCCAATGGTTCGCGGTTGATTGCTCCCTTACTTAAAAATTTATTAATAAATAATATTTTCATTTCATTAGTATACCGTAATTGAAATAGCTTATAATCTGCCCATGACAAAACACCTTTTCTTTATAACTTCTGTCGACGATGCTAAATCCGCTATTCCAAGAACTAAAAGGCTTAATAAAGAAAAGGTTTATTTCACTGTTGTTTCTTCCGATCCTTTGGCCAACATTTACCTGGAAAAACAGATGGTCAAATTCGAAGATATCGGAAATTACTATCCCCCTCCTCAACACGTTACCACAGCCAGAAAACAGTTAAAACTATTAATACAAAAATGGAGTTCTGACCAACAAATTTGCAGCCGTCTATCATATAAAAATCAATTTCAACTTAACCGTCTCATTGGATATTCGTTAGACGCATATTTGGCCGAAATCCTGCATAGCCTGATGACTGCCGAAGAAATTCTTAAGAAAACCAAACCCACCATAGTTCACGTTTCTCCGCGATGGCTAGAGTCACCTTTTAGGCGCTACCAATCAGAAAAACTAAACCTCGAAAACGTCGCACTTTTCCATTTAGCCAAACAACGTCAGTTGCATGTTTCGACTTTTGCGGTTTCACTCTTACAAACAACGCCTGCTTACGTAATAAACTTTTTACTCACTTTAATATGGCAATCACTGCGTACTTCGTACCATCAATTATTCCATCCGGCACAACCCGTCAAATCGAACAAATTAACAATCATGGCTAATTACTACCAATTGGAAAACCTTATCCCGGTAATAAAGGAATTAAAAAAACAAAACCGGCAGTTCACGGTTATCGGCAAAATTTCTCCCGAACAGGCCAAAAGATTATCCGACCCTATTCCTGAATTTATTTCTTTGGAAACACTGGAAACACAAAAAAAACCTATCCTTGAAATACGGCTTATTAAAATTATAAGCTATACGTTAAAGTTGATAAATTTACTGCCATACCTAAGGCGTTTCTTCTCTCTAAAAAATCAAGAATATTGGCAATTTTTATTTCCCAAACTTCTTTATTTCTATATGATTGAATTTCCCCTGCTCACGGATTATCTTGATGGCGCCGGCCGTCTTTTTAAGCCAGGAAAATTATTGGTAACTCCTGCCACAGCCGATAATATTAGCCAAACGATTGCTACGGCAGCTAAATCCGAAAAAGTGACGGTTTTGGAATTACAGCACGGAAATCTACTCAACGAAGATGACGACCGTCATTTTCGAGCTAACGATTATTATGCGGTTTGGGGACCGGAAGTCCGTTCAATAATTGCCCAAAGCCAAAGTCCAAAGCAAATCCCGATTACCGGATATTCTCAATTTGACCGTTACTGGTATCCGCAACCATTAATCATTTCCAAGTCTTCTGTCAGACAGAAACTTAATATATCTAACAACACAAAGGTTCTCTTAGTTCTTTCAGTCTTCCCTTCCGGAGAAACAAGATTATATCAGGATGAATCTCCTTTCCAATTTATGGCCATGGTATTTAAAACTATATCAATGGCAAAAGAAAACTGTAAAGTAATATTCCGCCCTCACCCCTCGCTCGACGCGCCATGGATAATTCCTCTGGCAAAGCATTTAAAAATAGATCTTTTTTATGATCACCGGGAACTTAAACTTGAAGAGGTAATTGCCGCCAGCGATATTGTCATATCCAACTTCTCCACAACTACAATTGACGCCATGTTCCAACAAAAACCAATACTATTCTATGATTTTCCGGCCGATGGAGTATACAAATATTCCGCTTGGTTCATGATTTCTTCCGGCGCCGTAAAACTATTCAAAACGCAAGACCAGTTAAAAGAACTAATCCAAAGATCACTCTATAATCAACAATTTAGACAAGAAATATTTGACGGCCAGAAATTATTCCTAAAAAAATATTGTTCCGCCTTTTCCGCTCCGGCCGCTGGAAAAGTGCAATCTTTGATCACCAAACTCTGTTCCTGACAATATATTAAGACTGCCTATATCCCCTAAAGCTCGCGTCTTTATTGAGGTAAAGGTTTTTTGTTACCGCCAGCGCGGAATTAAGCTGATGGCGGTAATAATTTTTCAGCAACTTACTGTTGGCCCTCATCAACGCTTTATGAAATCCATCGTCGCTCAAAGTTGTAAAATTAACCGATAGAAGATCGGAATTAGTGTGTTTGTTTTCATAAAAATCTTCTGCTCCCTTTAATAGACCTTTTTGCATGGCGTAATAATAAAGCGGACATCCGGGATAAGGAGTCACCGGCCTAATCGTCCGCATTTGGACAAAATCGTCATATTTTAAGAGAAATTCCACGTCCCTATCCAATGTCTCCTGATTCTCGCCGATATTGCCAAAAATAATATTTAAACCGGGGCTGATGCCAATCTTCAAAGTTGCCTCTATCCCCTCGGTGATCTGTTTAGTGGTTAATATTTTATTCATATTCTTAAGTATCTCGTCGTTAAACGATTCAATCCCATAGTTAATAAAAACGCATCCGGCTTTTTTCATAAGTTTTAAAATATCCGGCTTGGCAAAATTTAATCTGCCGTTACAGTCCCACTTAATGTTTAATTTCGCCTTAATAAAATCGTTACATATGCTTATGGTCCTATGCTCTGAAGACATTAACAGCTCGTCGGAAAAAGAAAAATATGTAATGTTATATTTTTCCTTCAACAATCTGATTTCTTCAATAATGCTCTCACAGCTTCTGGGCCTGAAGCCCTTGTCCAAACGATAACAATAATTACACTGAAATGTACATCCCCGGCCGGATAAAATAGGCATCACTAAATCACTATTTGTAGCATGGGGCATTCTTAAAAGCCGGTAATATTCCATCGGAAATAGGTCATACGCGGGTAAAGGGATACTGTCCAGATCCCTGATTAAATCCTGCCGCGGGTTTATCAACACTTTTCCTTTCTTTAGATAGGCTATGCCTTTAACGGAAGAAAAGGGACGTTTTCCCTTAATCGCTTCTATCAATTCAATTACTGTAACCTCTCCCTCTCCCATCACCACAACGTCAGCTTTTGTTTTTTTTAGGAAGTATTCCGGTTCCGGCGTCGGACCGTGGCCGCCAATAACATAGTATGGCCGATTCTTTGATTTGTTAATCGCTTTGGAAATTTTTAACAGCTTTCTGTACTGATAATAACCGGCTATGACGCTAACGCCAACCATGTCAAATTTATTTTTATTAAGATAATTTGTTAGATGTTCGTCCGGATAATGATTCATATCCTGGCTATATATCTCAACCTCGTGTCCATTTTTCACCAGGACCGCGGCAATAGAAGCCAATCCCTGGGGAAACCAATGGATATAAGAATCATTATCGTAAACCACCAGTAAAATTCTCATAAGTCAATCACGATTCGCGCAAACAAAAAACATCATAACTTTTGAACCATTCAATGTAAAGAATTTAATCAAAGTGTACAATATTTACCGCATATGTCTAGTAACGAATTTTCGGGACGGCGCCAAAGTATTCATGGGATATTTTTTATCTCTTCATTTATTTCTATAGCTGTGACAATATATTTCTATATTTGGCTAACGACGTTTGAGGGATTTCAAGTCATTCGCTTCCGATGTTATAAACTCAAATTTTGTTCCTCGTTGTCCCAAATTTTAGAAAATAGAGATTTATCCCACCTTCCTAGCATTGCTTCTATCCTAGACCCGTTTTATTTATTTCTCCCGGTTCAATCGTCATCCTTACCGATTTATCAACTGAAAGTCGACTCCAAAGACTATCAATCAATAGTCAATCAGCTTCCTGCCCCTTTCACCGTCCAGTTCAGAAACACGCCGTCACCGAAAATTCCCGGCGAATTATCTTATGACGGCAAGGTTTACAAAGTTGATATTAATTTTCGCGGCATCGGCGCCCCGCATTGGTCGGAACAAAAAAAATCTCTTCGGCTGTCAATAAAATCTGGTGAAACGCTTGGGGGACTAGATCAAGTTGATTTAGTAATTCCGTCCGAGTCAAATTATTACGGTTTTTTTCTGAATAAATGGACAGCCGATTATTTAGGGCTTCATACCAACGAACTATCATTGGTTCACGTCTATTTGAATAACCGCGATTACGGACCATTTGTGCAACTGGACCGCTGGAATCAATCCTTTCTGGAAAGACGCGGGCTTCCTAACGGCTTAATCTTTGGCGATATTGATCCGTCTCCCGACCGGCCGCCTCTCTATCAAAGTCCCCAATCATGGAAAATTTATGACTCCCCTCCGAATACTCCTAGCGACTTTTCCGCCATTGAAAAACTGTTAACGGCCCTTAATCATCCCAACCTCCAAACTTCATTCTCCCAACTCAAACAAATCATTGATATGGACAACTTCGTCCGCTGGGAAGCTTTAGCGATTTTTTTCAACACCCGTCATCAAGATGACTTCCACAACATCCGCTTGTTTCTTAACCCCGTCTCTGGAAAATTAGTATTTATGCCGATTGATTTTGGCCCACAACTTGTTAATAACCACCCGTCCGATAAAACTCTTCTCAACATTGACTATAACCCCCTGGTGTCCCGCCTGCTCCAAGATCCTGAAATTTACCAAGCTCGAAATAACGCCCTTCAGGGATTAGTCAACAACCAGGAATTTCAAAACAAACTTTGGCAACAATATGACGAACTTTATTCCAAAACACGAGGTGATTTTTATCGCGACCCACTGAATCCTGAATCCAATCTGCGATTTACATGGGCTGTCCATCAGCTTAAATCCCAAACTCAAGAAAACATTATCGCTCTTAAAAAATTATTAAGCCAATGAAATTATTAAAATCGGAATCCGTTATTGTCCTTTCTATAATATTACTTGGACTTACAATCAGATTGGTAAATATCGGTTTTCCCCTTCTTGAATATTTCCCCGAACGTCAAACCCAGACAGCCGAAATTACCCGTAATATATACAAAAACGGCTGGCCGGACTTTTGGGCCCCCAAAGTCCGTTATTTTACTGGTTATCCCATTCCTTACGTCTTGGAATTCCCCCTATACAACGGCATAGTTGCCGGCCTCTATTATCTCTTCGGCCCAAATGTTATCTGGGGAAGAATTATGTCTCTTATTTTTTTCTCTCTATCCGGTGTCATCTTTTACAAATTGGTTAAGAGAAATTTTTCACAAGGTGTCGCCACCCTTTCTACGTTTTTCTTTTCTTTATCACCTCTCGGTATTCTCGTTAGTCGTACCTTCCAACCGGAATCACTACTCTTGCTACTATTCCTACTCTCACTCTACTATCGCTCTTTCCTAATATTCTCTCTTACCTTACTAGTAAAATTCCCCATTATTATATTTTCCCCTCTATTGTTTATTACCGACAATCAATTTAAGATCAATATCCGTAAGCTGACCAAACTATTTCTATCCATTTCTCCTATTCTTCTTTGGATAGCTCACGGGAAAATATATACTACCTATCCAGGCATCGCCGTCAACTACCAATTGTCCAATTGGTTCGATCCCAAATTATATATTAATCCTCGCTGGTATTTTTCACTTTTTCAAATAGAACATATTTGGGTATTCACTACTCTGGGACTGGTTTTGTTTTGGATCGGCTTGTGGCGCATGAATCGCAAAAAACATTTTTTCTGGTTCGCCTGGCTGGTAAATTTCATTTTTTATTTCATTATTTTCAACCGCCATGCCGCCATTCATGAGTATTATCATCTGCTTATTCTCCCGCCCGCATCCGCCTCGGTTGGATTAGGTTTACACTCCCTTATTGGTATTTTTAACAGACTATCAAAACTAAAAAAAACTATCGCCGTCCTAATTTTCCTAATCGTACTTTCTCTGAATTTAATTTCCCCCGCTCTAAGAAAAATTTTGGCCTCACCTACCTCACCGGGAGTTGGAAACGATATCTCACCTGCCCGTTACCAATACATTGAAGACTTTTAATCGCCATCCATGATAGTATTATATTTGCTCCCGTTCGAAATAATAACGCTAAATGTTCATACTTAATCCACGAAGCCACCAACTCTCTGGTTGCCGGAAACGAAACCACTTGAGGAAAAAGATGATCTATTAACCCCCACTCCAAAGGATAAGTATAAATATTGCCTAAAAATAACAATCCATACAAAAGAAAAAGCATCCGATTTTTCCAATTACTTTCTACCGTAACTAACAATAAAATTGGAACCACTAAAACATACCTATGCAGCAAATTAGCCGAATTAGCAATAAACATCGCCAGAAACGCTACCAACACCACCGATAAATAATCCTTTTGCAGATGAACCGTACTTCGCCTTTCCCACAATTTCAATAATAATAGTCCATAAATCCCTAACCCGACCGCCAACATTAACCAGGTTACTACCATATCCGGCCTCATGGCAAATTCGATCGTTGGATAAGCCACTTTCGGGAAATAAGTAGCCAAAACATCAAATCTCGCGATTTTCCAAAAAATTAAACTAATTCCCGCCGGCAGTCCGAATCCAACAACTAGCAATCCTAATCTAGACCAAAATTTTCGCGCCAGAAATATCGCCGCCGGCAACAACAAAAATACTGATTGTGTTTTCAAAGACGCCGCCATTGATAAAGCCATCATGGTCCAAACCGTCTTTTTTTCTCTAACTAACCACACTGACCACAAAACTAAAGCCGCCAATATTATTTCCATTTGGCCATGAGCATAAGTTCCATAGAGAATCACCGCGTCCAGTCCCCAAAGTAAAATCAATCGCTTGTGATGCTTCCGCGAAGACAGTGATAACAGCAATTTTAATATCACTAAGTCTGCCGCCAAATAAGGAAGTCGCAACACCCAATATCCAACTCTCTCACTTAACCAATATAATGGCGCCATTAAACCAAACAATAAATATGCCAGGGGCGGATAATAATCGGCGATATTGCTTATATCTCCATTGTCCCAATATGCGGCCGGCTCCCGAAAAATAAACACCAAGTCTCCATGTAGAAACACCGCCGAAATTGCCAAACGCAAAAGAACCACCGCTACCATAAAGAACCATATTTTACTTTTCATTGTTTAGACAATTGTAAAATAAGTATAGCTGATAAGTTCCATTATCAAAAAGTGTATCGCACTCCTTTTTAAAATCCCGTGATGAGTAAAATCTGTCGGTCGGCGTAATTAACAGATAATCTAATCTTCCGTTTGCAGAAATTGGAATTTCCTGCTTTTCTTTAATTGACTCTATCAGTTTTTGATGAATCGGGTAAGGATTAGTATCGTGATAATATTTTAATCCGAATATCGTGGCGTAAATTCTCTGATCCTGACTAGGAATATCCGCAAATGGTAACGGACTTAAGGGGACTCGTAACATTTCATTAAAATAATCGCTTTTAAACTGCATGATTTGTGTTAAATATAAATACCTGTTTAAAATTTCATCGGTTGTCGCCAAAGTCCTGAAAGTTTGTGAGATATTCGGATAGTAAGGAGTGTAAGCCGTTAAATAAATTTCCTCAACAAAACTCAATGACCCCAATACGCTTTCCTGTTTAATATTTTTATCCATCCATGCATACAACTCTCTTCTGGCCGGAGATAACTGAAAATCGCCAATTGGTTTTTTCAGTTCCGTAAATTCCCAGGACAAAATCCTTATCAGGACTAATGCCAAAGTTAGGCCAACAAATATTTTTGAAACTCTTGAAAAATATTTCAGAATCAATTCGCCCGCGGTTCCGATCATCAAATAAGTTGATACCGGATAAAAAAACCTGATAATCCAATGGTCCGCCTCTAAATTTACCCCCAATATTATTTGCGATATAACCGGCAATGCCGTTGCCGAAAACAACAAAAATATCAACAATCTCCTCGGCGCGGAAAAATACCATTGTCTGTTAATTAAAATCATGCCAGTAATTAAGGCCAGACATCTAAGCATAACGAAAAGATAATTTTGTTTTTCCAAATAAACACTTTTTGCCCAAAAATCAGGACTTAAAACGCTTTTATGAAATAACCATGCGTTAATAAAATAAGGAAAAGCTACTAACAATCCCAACCCTAAAACCGTCAACAGCCATTTGAACTTTTTCCAATCTTTCTCTACCATAAAGCTTATCAGCAGTAATCCCATTGCTCCTATTGCTAAAGCCCAAGAGAATATATAAGTGTAAAAGAGCAATCCAAAGCTTATTCCGGTCAATATTTTTAATCTCGTGTTAGACAAATAATTTAACCCCATAATTATAAGCAGTATTGCGGCAGCCATCATCAATCCTGAAATTAAAGGATGGAATATTCTCTGAAATTCCAATTGAGGATCCGTTAAGTAAGTTAGGGATCGAAAATAAGGAATTAAAACATATAACTGGGGTAAAAAAACTGTTGCCAGCGAAGCCACTTGACTGTTGGCCGGTAAAAGTCCGATTTTAATCCCAATCGCGTACCAAACCATCACCAATAAAACCGGGAAAATAATTTTTACCAATATAACTGCCGCCGGTACATCTACGAATTTCGCGATAGTTCCCACAATGGCAGCCGGCATCAATTCTGAAATTAGCGGCGACGCGGAATTCCGATACTCAAAAGTTCCCACATCATTTATTGGTTGACTAAATTTAAACCTATTAGCCAGAGAAGCATAAGCATAGGTCTCCTCAAACGAGGTTTGAGTTGTCCCCTGACCGTCAAGTAACAGTGTTGTGTAATTTCGTCCTAGCTCCTTCCACCGGCGCAAATGAGGAATTGCTAATAACGAAAACAATACTAGCGGCAATAACAAATATTTTTTCTTCACTGGCATCCTGTTAATCAAAATTTCCGCCCCGTTTTACGGCAAACAACCGTTTGCAGCATTCCCCGACTCATCAAAGAAGAAACCGCAAAAATCAAAGCGGTTAAAAACAAATATATTTTTTCCGATACCGTTCCTTTCTTAGGGACATCAACCGACTTTAGGGGGAAATTATGATTTTTCTGATAAAGAATTTCATATCCGTTATTTTCCAACAACCTTCTTAACGAACCTTTAGTAAAATGCTGCAGGTGATGGCCAACGAATAGTTGGCGATAGGCCTCATTAATTCCCAACCAATTAACCAACCTTGCCAACCAATACAACAAGCTATCGCTATCTATGGTCATAATCACCAGCAACCCATTTCGGTTCAGCAATCCTCGTATTTTCTTAACAAACAGAATTGGATTTTCAATATGTTCTATCGTACCCAAAGTACTGACTGCGTCAAATATTTTCCGTATCTCATATGTAAAAAAATTTCCTCGTATAAATTTTATCCCGGAAAATTTATCATTTTTTGCCAAATCGATTCCTACCAACTCTGCTTTCTCACCTTTAGCTACAAAATATTTCTGTAAATCTCCATTACCACAGCCAACGTCTAATACT
>Ga0209211_10005472_pt1 | contig 18962 bp, 22 predicted proteins | sample RifGroA2_FD_183992 | JGI IMG/M metagenome (GOLD analysis project Ga0209211, IMG submission 183992) | Groundwater microbial communities from Rifle, Colorado, USA - Groundwater A2 (SPAdes) (version 2) | ecosystem: Environmental > Aquatic > Deep subsurface > Groundwater | place: Rifle, Colorado...
CCCCGCCTTACCTGCCGGCAGAAGAGCGGGATGTGACCTACTCCGGTGGCAAAAGCGGGCGCGATACCATAGAGAAATTCATCGTCCAGGCAAAAAAATACCTGAATCCCGGCGGCGGTGTAATGATAGTAATTTCCTCGCTGACGGGGGAAAAAGAAGTGATAGAGCTATTCAAGGAACAGGGAATGAAAGCGACCGTGATAGACAAGGAAAAAGTTCCGTGGGAAGAGCTCATCGTGCTCGGGGCTAATCTAGAACACGGGCAAGCTCTGCAAGGAGTTCGTCAGAAGTGAATGATTTTTGAATAAACCCGTCAAAATAAGCATTAAACAGGCCTTCTACATCAGGGTGGTTCTCATATAGCTCTCCCGGTCTGCCCGACATCAATATCCTTTTCCCTCCATAGCCGTCAAAAATAAGGCTTTCAACAAACTGAAATCCGTCCATGCCAGGCATTTTATAGTCTGTAAGAACAACATCAGGATTGTATTCACGCCATGCAGCCCTGGCCTTTTCTGCCCTGTCAAAGCCCAGTGTTTCATAACCGGCACTTCCCAGCACCCTTTCTGCAAAAAGCCTCAATCCATCCTCATCGTCAACAACCATGACTTTTTTCTTGTCTGCCATAACTACCACTATTCTTCACCACTTTATAGTAACAATTATACTATATTGCACATAAACTATATATAAAGCTTTTTTCTACCCCTAAATCTATTTATGCCTGTAAACGCGCCAATGGAATACTACAAAGCCGAGGAGCGGTTCAAATCGGCCAAATCAAAAGAAGACAAGATAGCTGCCCTGGAGGAGATGATACGGCTCCTGCCGCGACACCACGGCAGCGAGAACGCGCACGCCCAGCTCACGGCGCGGCTTGCGAAGCTCAAGAAGGAGAGCGAGAAAAAGGGCGCAAGGCGCATGGGCATCAAGAAGGAAGGCGATGCACAGGTCTGCATCATGGGGCTCGCAAATGCGGGAAAATCGACGCTGCTATCCAAGCTAACGGAAGCGAAGCCAAAAATCTCTGCCACTCCCTACACGACAACGAAGCCGGAAATAGGCATGATGGACTACAGGGGCGTAAAAGTGCAGCTGGTCGAGATACCGTCCACGTTCGACCCAGAATACATGAGCATCGCGCGTGGCTCGGATGCAATCGCAATAGTTGCAAACAGCGACAAGGAAAGGGAGATTATAGAGAGCGTTCTAAAGAACAACTACATCAGGCAGAAAAGGGTGCATGTGGAGCCTGAGGAGAGCCAGAGCATGCTCAAGGAAAAGCTCTGGGGAATGCTTGGACTGATGGTCGTATACACGAAAGGCAAGGACAAGCGCCTGTCCCCGATGGCCCTTGACCTGGGCTCGACAGTGAAGGATTTCGCGGAGCGCATACACAAGGATTTCATAGCGAACTTCCGCTTCGCGAGGATAGCAAGAAGAGGCAGGATGATACAGGCGGGGCTGAGCTACAAGCTCCAGGACGGCGACGCCGTGGAACTGCATTTGAAATGATACATTCTCGTTCAATATGATTCTTATTTAAAAAATGAATGCCTAATAATCCGAATGGCAGCAGGCAGCTGGTTCCGCTACATCATAGGCATACTGCTCTCCGTGGACGTAGTAAGGGTATGGCTTAGCGGCGGGCAGCTGCAGAGCACGACAATAGGGCTTGCCGTAATCTTTCTCCTGCTGGCTTTGCTTTACGTCGTCAAGCGGGTGTAAAGTTCATCTATTTATTTTGCATCCACAAGTAGGATTATGTTCGAATTCCTTTCCAGCCTTGACACGACTACCGCGTTCCTGCTGCTTGTCATATTCATACTTTTTGTCTTTTCCATGAAGAAGGTTTTCTCCGTTATCATGAACCTCGTCGTTATCGGGGCTGTTTCACTTATTTTTCCCGTCGTAATGAACAGGTTTTTCGGCTTCGACATACCGATCGACTCGGACTCCCTGCTCTCGTTCGTGCTGCTCGGCGTGAGCGTATATTTCATATATCTTGTCGGGAAGTCCCTGTACAAGGTTCTCGGCATAGCGGAGAGGGCGACAAAGAAATACATGCCCGACAGGAAGGAAAAGGCGAAGAAGGAAGAGCCGAGAGACGACGGCAACGACAGGAATGACAGAGATGACAGGAAATACAAGGGCATGGAGAAGGAATTGAAGGAAAGGGAGAAAGAACTGGCAAAAAAAGAGCAGGAACTGAGGTGGAAGTCCTCAATCCAGAAAGCAGGCAAAAAGAAGGACTGGACGAAGGACTACGCGGCGCTCGAGCATACAAGGGAAAGCAAAGAAATGAAAAAGAAAGATGGCAACATAGACGTCAGCAGGAATCCTATCACGCCGCTGCCTGTAATCGAATACAAAGGCCACAAGCCTAAGAAGAAACGGAAGAAATAGGACTTATCTTATAGAAATTCCGGCGCCGGGTATGGAAATGCTCGCAGCTTTTCCCGTTATCTTGAACGAATCCCCGAAATCAAAGTCCCCCATTGGCGAGACAATCGATATGTCGCCGCTGAACTGCGTCGTGGTTCCCCTTGCCGACAATGTGCCGGAAACCTGCTGGATCTTTATCTCCCTGACCGCAAGATTCTTCACAGAAAGCCCGGTGAATGTTGAAGTCGATTCCACTGTCTCCTCCACCGACACGGTTATTTCCGGCAGCTCGACCTTTGCCATCTTTCCATTCAGAGCCAGCGTGTTGCCCTTTACAGAGCCCGTGCCCCTAAAGCCGTAAATGCCCACAGTCTTGTTCGTTTTCAAGTTTCCCGTCTTAAGGGACGCTTCTGTGTAGCCAGTAACCAAAAAATCAACCGGGTCTTTCGCGGAGAACTCGACATCGCTATACTTGTCGACATCCAGCGAGAATTCAACGTTCCTCTGGGCATTGTCGCCAATCAGGGATGAAAAGCGGCCGCCCACTGAGTCGAAAAATCCTGAAACAGTGGGGTTCGAGCCCACATAGCCCATCACCAAGCCAAGCGTGACAATAATCGTGATGATTATTTTCCATTCGAACATGATTCTACTTGCGCTTCCCAGTTTATTAAACTAATAGTATGTTCAGTTGGTTTTGGAACATTTTACGCTGAACACACAGTATAGCAGGTTCAAATTATAGTGAACCCACAAAAGAATCTGGACATGTTTGTGGGTTCACTTATAGCGCTCAAGTAAGTATAATATCCAAATTCTTTACTTGGAGCGCTATAAAAGTTCCGGTATTATTCAAACCTGCTATAAGGTCGGATTCAGGCATGGCAATGATGGGCCACTCGTGCGCGTCTATCTTATTTAAGCATTACGAAATATTCTATAAGCCTAGTTAAGGGACTTTCAAAATGTGGTCTTCATGCAATTCTTGCAAACTGATATCCTAGGCACCGTAGTATGGTTTGTACTCTTCTTCGTATTGATATTCCTCTACCCAAGGATCATGCTCTCGCAGCTCATCTACAAGATAGAGCAGTCTGCCGTCAAGATAGAGAACATGTCCCAGAGCTCGATGAAGATGGTGGCGAAAAAGATAGACAAGAACTCGCCAAAGGAGCTGAAGAGCAAGATAGAGCAGCACAGCGACTTCTTCGTGGTGGAGCCGTCGTCCATCGACCCGTACGGACTGGTCAAAAAGATAGACCACACGATAAGGGGCATGGAGACGAGATTCGACGAGTTCGTGGAAGAGCTCGCGCCGGGCAGATCTTACGATGAAAAACAGGAAATCAACTACGGAATACGCGCCACCATCGGACTGAGACAGATATCCAAGATAGTGCGGCACTACGTTGAAATGGCGAAGAAATTCAAGAACCTGCAGATAGCGATGATACTCCAGATGCAGCTGCCTATAATAGAAAAGATAGCAGAGTCGGAGATAAAGGGTACAGAAGCTTTTATTAACGGCTGGCCGATCGGCGATTCGATAGGGCCGTTGGCTGCAGCCTCGCTCATGGACTCCAGCAGTGAGATAGCCGAGGACATAATGGTGGGCACGACGACGATAGAGGGAAGAAAATGCTTCGTCATGAAGGCAAAGGGGCCGTCTCCCCACCTTGGCAGGGATGACGAGGCGATACAGAAGATAATGAAGAAGAACAAAATAGCGAGGGTAATAACAATAGACGCTGCGCAAAAACTGGAAGGAGAAAAGTCAGGCAGCGTTGCGGAAGGGGTTGGCTTTGCCATGGGCGGCTGGGGACAGAGGGAGATGATAGAAAATTTCCTGATGCCGAAAAAGATGCCGATAGACAGCATAGTCGTGAAAGTAGGGATGACTGAGGCAATATGCCCAATGGCAAAAGACGTTTATGATTCTGTCCCGCGCGTGCACGAATTCATCAAGCGCGCGGTCAGGCGGACAAAGAAAAGCGACAAACTGATAATCATAGGCGTTGGCAACAGCAGCGGAATAGGCAACAACAAGAAGGAAATAGAAAAGGTAAAGGAAGTCGTCGAGATGCTGGACAAGAAGAAGAAAGCGGAAGAGGAAAAGCATAAGAAAGGCGGCTGGTTCTAATTCAACAGCCAAGGAAAGAATGCCTTCACGACTGCGTGAAAAGCGTCGCCGAACATGGCAGGATTGTTTTTCAATTCCATCCTCAATTCCTCGTCGGTGAATTTCCTCCATTCCACTGATTCATGGTTAAGCATCACATCACTGTCTGAGTATGTCTCATACATAATAAAAAAATGATTCTCCTTTCTTCCGCGAACGACGCGATTGAATATCGTCCTTCCTATATACTTGAACTTGAAACCAGAAAGCCCGACTTCCTCGAGAACCTCGCGCTTCAAAGCCTCCTCCTCGGTTTCCCCGGATTTCACATGGCCACCTACCGGCGACACGAACTGGCCTGCATCCTGCTTGTCCGACGCCTGCCTGACAAGAAGCCATTTTCCCTCACTATCCTTTATTTCGGTTATGACCGTCCTGTGCAAGAGCCCCTTTTCATGGGCATCGGACTTTGGAACAGAAAACAGCACGTTGCAGTTCTCGTCAACTATGTCTACGATCTCTTCGTCGCCCATTAAGCCACATTAGTGTAATGATTTTATAAAAGCTGGCTGCATAGCCTTCCCGTCATATATCCCACAGTCGTTTCACCTGCTACAGAAAAACCTGACCTAACAGAGGATCCTATAGGATTTTTCTTCCGAAGACTCTCATAGTCATTATCGAGTTTTTCTGCCAGCCTGAGTCCTTCTGCTAGCAGTCCACGCTGTTCAAACTGCCTATGTTCTTCCTCAGTGATAGAGGCACTATAGGAAAACCTAACTCTATCCAGTCTATTAACATCTGAAATTGTCCGGTGTCTACTTTCTGTTTTTATCTGCCGATTCACATTCAATGCACCGACCCATACAAATGGCGAAGAAAGCGCTGCGTAAGCTGTTGGTCCATACAGGGCAATGTACTCAACATCACCCCTCACATCCACTCCTTTTCCTTCGTAATAACCAACACAAAAACCGCCGCCAAAAGCTGCTATGTCCAGCAATGGTATTCTTATTTTCATAATGTCTACTTGAACCAAAAGTTATTATAAACAAATTCGGAGTTTTTCGTGATTCTCCGGTGATGTTTGCGTAATTTCGTGTCGTGTTCAAATACGTGAATTTCGCCGGGATTTGCTACTGGTCAAGAGATATATTTATATAGTTTATCCTAGAGAGGAATGACTATAGAGAACCACATAGTAACGACTTGTGGTTCGCTATATGTAAACCCAGCATAATTTGATATTGTAACTGGGTTTACAAAATAGAGGGGTAAAAATGGTCGCTAGTCCAAAGGTACTTGACGCGCTAAGAACGATAGGTCTGAACAAATACGAGAGGAACCTATGGGTAGCTCTGCTCTCGCGGGGCTCATCCACGGCAGGGGAACTTTCTGATATTTCCAACGTGCCGCGCAGCAGGTGCTATGATGTTCTCGAATCTCTTGCAGACAGAGGCTTCGTGATAGTCCAGCCCGGCAAGCCGATGAAGTATGTGGCGGTCCAGCCGCGCGAGGCGCTGGAAAGGCTGAAGAAAAAAGTCCACCAGGAAGCAGTAGAGACAAGCGATAAAGTAGACAGGCTTGTGAAGAGCGAGCACATAAAAGAGCTTGAACGCATACACAAGGACAACATCAAGACAGTCAAGCCTGAAGACCTGACAGGTGCGTTGAAGGGGAGATACGCGATGCTGCAGCAGCTTGAAACGATGATGAAAAACGCCAAAAAGACGATAAAGCTCATGACGACGGAGAACGGCCTGTCTGAACTGGCTGAAAATCATACTAATGTTATAAAGAAAGCTTCTGAATCCGGAGTAAAGATACAGATTGCCGCCCCTGTCACAAAAAATACTGCCGAGCATGCGAGGATGCTTTCAAAGTATGCTCAAATAAGGAATGTGGAAGGCGTTGATAATATCCAGAAATTCATAGGCCGCATGTGCGTCGTTGACGGGGAAGAATTCGTGCTTGGCCTGACGGACGACGAAAAGGTGCACCCGACGCAGGACGTCGCATTGTGGACGCAGAGTTCGCACGCGACAGCCAACGTTTTCGAGCCTATGTTCGAGCATGTATGGAGCAATGCCAGGCCTGTAAAATAATACCGGTCTTTTTCTTCCCAAGAAAAACTCTTGAAAAAATAGCATATATATGGAAGTAGTGTTATTTCTTCAGTTCAGCATTCTCCATGCTGACCAGCCTGAACTTGCCGTTCTTCTCTATCTCGAAAAAAGCGCACTTTCCTATGTACTTTGATTCTCCCATGCCCAATATTTCCCTTATTATGCAGCCAATGGGGCCGCCGTGACAGACGATCGCGATCCTGTTGTGATGCAAAGACGACAAGTGCTCGAATGTCCCTATTACCCTCTCCTTGAAAGGTCCGTAATCCTCGCCGCCGTCAACAGCGTCCTGATAGTCCTTCAGCCTGGCAACGTGCTCCGAATGCTTCTTCGCAGCCGCGGACTTCTTCATTCCCGTCAGGTGCGCGTAGCGGTCCCTTTCCTTCATCCCTTCCGATATCTTGACAGGACACTTCCATTCTTTTGCCAGGATCTCCGATGTCTCCTTTGCCCTGTGAAACGGGCTTGAAAATATTACCTCGATATGTTCGTCGGCAAGCTTTTTTGCCACCTTCTCAGACTGGCTTCTTCCCTTGCCAGTCAAATGGTCGTCATAATGCCCGCCATAGCGGCCCTCTACGTCGCTGGTGGACTCGCCGTGGCGGATAAGGAAGATTTTCATAGGATGATATTATTTCCTAAGATTAAAACCTTTCCAGCTTATTCTCTAACATGGAACCGTCAAGAGAGCTTCTGGAAGATATACGGCTCGGCAAAATAAAGACGCAAGACCAGCTCGAGCTCGCGAAGATCAAGCTGGCCGGGGGGATGCCGCTTGTGAAGAATTCACAAATCTCCGAGTTGGTCTCGCCGAGCGACAATGATTACAAGGAAATCAACAAATTCCTCAGAATCAAGAACGTGCGCACAGCCAGCGGAGTCGCGAATATAGCAGTCATGTGGAAACATGTTGACCACCTCAACAGCTGTCCCTTCCACTGCATATACTGCCCGCAAGGCGAGAAAGACGGCGAGCTGATAGCTCCGAAAAGCTACACGGGCGTTGAGCCGACAACGCTCAGGGCGATACGCAACAAGTTCGACCCGTTTCTTCAAGTGACAAACAGAATCAAGCAGCTCAATCTCATCGGGCACTCGACGGACAAGTGCGAGCTCATAATAATGGGCGGCACGTTCATGGCTACACCTTCGGCATTCCAGGAGGACTTTGTAAAGTGCTGTCTGGACGGATTCAACGGGACCGATTCGGAAACCCTCGAAGACGCGCAACTTCTCAATGAAACGGCAGGCAACAGATGCATCGGGCTTACTATAGAAACGCGCGCAGACTATTGCAGCCAGAAGCATATTGAGCAGATGCTCCGCCTTGGCTGCACGCGCGTGGAGATAGGCGTGCAATCTGTTGATGACGACTTGCTTAAGATAACTGAAAGGGGGCATGACGCAAAGGCGAACACCGAAGCAATAAAACGGCTGAAAGAAAACGGCCTGAAAGTATGCGTACACTGGATGCCAGGACTGACCGGATTGCACGGGCTTGACGAGGAGAAGGAAATAAGCATGTTTTCTCAGCTCTTTACAGATGACTACATGCCCGACGAGCTGAAGATATACCCGACTCTTGTCATGCCGGGAACAAAGCTTCATGAAATGTGGAAGGGGGGAAATTATGCCCCGCTAGCGAAAGAGCAGATGATGAGGCTGCTCATCGAATTCAAGAAGATCGTGCCGGACTTCGTGAGGATAAAGCGCGTCATGCGTGACATATCGGAGCACAAGGCAGATGCGGGGGCGAAGACCACAAACCTCCGGCAACTGGCAGCTATCCGCATGAAACATTCAGGACTGAGATGCAGATGCATAAGATGCAGGGAAGTCGGGCATGTCGAAAGGATAGAAGGCAATACAGAGCTAAAGAGGGCAGAATACGGAGCGTCGGGGGGCAGGGAGATATTTCTCAGTTACGAGAGCAGGAACGCGCTCTTCGCATTCCTGCGCCTAAGATTGGGAGAGACTGCAAGGATCCGCGAGCTGCATGTTTACGGAAGTACCGTTCCTATTGGCAAAAAATCAGATGCATATCAGCATACGGGCTTCGGCAAAAGCCTTATGGAAGAAGCGGAAAGGATCGCCAAGGAAAACGGCGCCAAAAAGATAACAGTAACGAGCGGAATCGGAGCCAGGGATTATTACAGGAAGCTCGGTTATCGCTTCGAGGCGCCATACATGGAAAAAATTCTGGCTGCCTGATAATTTTAAGAACTCTGGCAATCATATAATATTACCGTAAGGTGTGGATGATAGTAAAACGGCTGATTCTTGACACAACTGTGGTCATGCAAAGGTGTCGCTCATGTCCCTGGAAGAAGAGATGCATAACGAGGCTGGAAGGCTGGAAAAAGAGATGCAGGATATGGATATCCAGCTGAAGAAACTGCACGACAAGATATTCAATCTGCTCGCGCTCCGGGAAAAGAAGGAGCACGACCTCAAGGCGCTAAAAGACAGCTTCGCGCAGAACTACATTGAGAAAGAGACCGAGCGCATGATCGAAGGCATAATAAGAGGAAAGCAGAAAGCTAAAATCTGAGACCTACTTCTTTTTCGAGCCGGCACTCTTCTTGGCAGGCTTCATTTCGACTGATTTCAAAATGCTCCTGTAATGATGCGCGTATTTGTGGCGATATCTGTATAATCCGTAAGCGATTGCTGCGATAACCACGACAGCCAGCAGGCTTTCGAGCTCGCTAAGCCTGCTTGCGATGCTTATGTAAGCAGAACCGAGCTGCCAGCCGATAATTGCCAATATGAACGTCCTTGGTATGGAGCCTATGAACGTGGCCAAGGCATATTTTTTCCATGAAAGACGGAGCACTCCTGCGGTCAGCGAAACTATGGCTATGGGGAAGAATGGTATCGCCCGAAGCAGCGCAATGGTCGTCCAGACTTTCTTCCCTTTCTCGAACTGCTTTTCCTTCTTTTGTATGTCGACCCAGTTCACGCCCAAGAATTTCTGGAACTTTGTTACCAGCGGCCGCCCGCCGTAATAGCCGATGCCGTAGGTGAAAAAGGATCCGATCGTCGACGCAATAGAAGCCGGAACCACGATGACAAAAAATATCTCGCGTATGGCATCCCAAAATGCAAGATTGGCGGGTATAAGTATGAAAGCTGCGCCCATGATGACCAGCGGCGAAGGTATCGGAATCAGGACTTCCTCAAGAATCACCGCGACAAAAACGCTGTAGGGGCCATAGGCCTGAATCATCACGAGGATCCATTGCACCAAGCCGTCGAGAATCTCCGAGAAAACCATTATTAAAATTAGGCTGGCAGGTTAAAATAAGTTAAAATAGAAAGCTGCGAATGATTAATTTATGATTTATCGGGCGGGTACATATACTCCAAATCCTTCTTGAAGTATTCTCCGGCACTCACCTAACCTATCGAGCTTCTGGATAAATATTCTACCGCAGCACTCCGGATCGGGCAAAACCTTTCCTTCCCTGCTCAGAAAAGCATACTGAATCTGTCCTCTTCTTCCTTCCATGCTTTCGGTATAGTGCACAGCTAAAACAACCTCTGTTGAAGGTTCTTGGGAAAAACCAATATAGCCATCAGTGCCACTAAAAGGAGAGCTATCCCCACACTCCATATATCTTTTCAGTGCACCTTCAAATCCGCTTGCATTTCTTCTTCCAGTAAAATTGCTTACACGGATTCCTTTTATTTTTCTTAATTCCTCTATCCTGTCCTTAATCGCTAGTCCCATAAATTTCGTTAAACAATAAATCTTATAAGCGGATAAATTCCTATTTTTATTTCTTATTCTCGATGTCCTTCCTCAGCTTCGCCAGAAATTCGTCAAGACGGACGCCGAACTGGGGCTTGTCGCCGCGCGGCCTTACTGCCAGCGTGCTGGTCTGCTGCTCCTTGTCGCCTATCACCACTATGTAATTGACTTTCTGCATCTCTGCCTCCCTTATTTTATGATCCACAGTGCTTTGTTTTAGGTCAATTTCAGCCCGTATGTCATTCTCAAACAATTTTGCCCAGACTTCTTTTGCTGCTTCTGCATTCCTGTCCGTCAATGACAGCACGCGGACCTGGATTGGAGACAGCCACAGGGGAAACGCACCATTATAGTGTTCAACCAGTATTCCCATGAACCTTTCTATCGCGCCGTAGATGACGCGATGTATTATCACAGGCTTGTGCTGCGAACCGTCTTCCCCGACATAATTTATGTCAAAACGCTCCGGCATCTGAAAATCTACCTGGACAGTCGCGCATTGCCATGTTCTGCCCAAAGAATCCTTGAGATGAAAATCTATCTTTGGCCCGTAGAATGCGCCGTCGCCGGGATTTATTTTGTAACTCATCCCTCTTTTTTTGAGAGCTTCCTCGAGGGCTTTTTCGGCCTTATCCCAGACATTCTTGCTTCCCATGAAATCATCAGGGCGCGTAGAAAGTTCGACATGGTATTCGAACCCGAATGTCTTGTAGAAATGATCGATGACATCTACAACCCGCATGACTTCGTCTTCTATCTGATCTTCTGTCACGAATATATGGGCATCGTCCTGAGTGAAATATCTTAGCCTGAACATGCCTGAAAGCACGCCGCTAAGTTCGTTCCTGTGCACCTGCCCCAGCTCAGCTAGACGCATCGGCAAATCGCGATAACTCCTGGTGGAATTCTTGAATACTAAAATAGCCCCCGGACAATTCATAGGCTTGACTGCAAAATCCGTATCATCGATCTTCGTAAAAAACATGTTATCTTTGTAATGATCCCAGTGCCCGCTCATGTGCCAGAGAGCATTGTTCATAATAAGCGGAGTAAATATTTCCTTATAGCCATGCTTCCTGTGCTCGCTCCTCCAGAATTCCGCAAGCTGGTTTCGTATTATCATTCCTTTCGGATGGAAAAACGTCATCCCGGGCGCATATTCCTGGAAGCTATAGAGGTCAAGCTGGTTGCCCAATATACGATGGTCATTCGGCGCCAATTCTTTAGCTTCCTGCGGCTTCTCTGGTTTCTTGCTTATTTTCTGCTGGATCTTCTTGATTTCCAGCTGCTTTCCCGGCATTATCTCGCGGGACAGCTCGGAAAGCGGATGGCCCTTTGACTTCAGCTCGAATGACTTGTACCAGCCGAAAGGGGCGCGGTGGACCTCGTAATCGTTGCGCAGCAGCGCCTCGATTTTCTTTACTATCTCCAGCGCAGTCTGAGGCTTTGCAGGCCTTGAAGTGAGGTGAACGAAAGGGTATACAACCACGGTCTTGGTATTCACCTGCTTCGCTACCTTGCTTATCTCATCCGCAGTCTTTTGCACGACAGACTCGTCGTCCCCTTCTTCCGCCGAGCAGAAGGCAACGAGGCACTCCTCAATGCGCTGCTTTTCTTCTTCCAATGGCTCGGCAGATTCGATGGCCTTCTTCTTTGCCTCGTATTCGATGTAATCGACGTGCGTCAAAAGAATTTTCATATCAATCTACCTGTTTTCGCTTATGCTTAAATGTTTTAGAAATCTGTGAACAGAACTCTTTGGCACATCCAATTCAGAAGCAATCATCCTTACCGAGCAGCCAGACAGAAACAATTCACCAACCAAGTCTGCCCTATTCTCTAACAGGTATTTCCTGCCTCTTCTGGACTGTAAGTCGTTCCCCTGGCATGGTTACCACGAATCTACTTGGCACGTCTGCTTTTAAGCTTGGTGTCCCGGTTTGCAGGCAATAGCTCGTCAAAATGACGCACGCAAAAAAGCCCTTCCGGCGCATGAAACGGCTTCTTAGAGCTTGCTATGGACTTGAAAACCACGTATTTTATGCCGAATTTCGTCGCAACCCTTGCTATATTCTCGTTGTCTTCGGCAAGCATAGTCCTCTTTGGATTGAATCTTATCTTCTTCTGCAACCGTTTCCAGAAAACTGCATAATGCTTTGTGGCCCCAAAATCAAACGTCGTGAATATTTCGCCAATATATCTGCCAATCTTTGTATGCGCTACTTCTATGTCCACGTCCACACGGTCGGCAGCCGTCACCAGATATACTTCCTTCCCGCTATCATTGAGAAACCTGAGAAACTTTAGCGTGTGCGGGTGGAGCTTAATGTACGGCTTCATCTTTCTTCTCAGTGCGTGGAATCCCACATTCAGCTCCTTTTCCCACATCCGGGAGCTTCCCCATTCAAGGTTTTTAGGTCCTTTGCTCTTATAGAGCCTGAAAAGAAACTTCCTGGCTTCTTCGAGCGTAATTTTATTCTTCTTTGCATAGGCTTTCGGAAGCATATCTTCCCAGAAGATGTCTTCATGATGCTGGTCAATGAGAGTTCCGTCCATGTCAAGAAGGACCGTATCTATCTTGCCCCAATCTATACTTTTCATGGCCATTTTATTGATATTCTGACTATCCTATTTAAGTCTTGAGTGGAAATCTAGGAATAGCCCTGTACAGCCCCGTGGAGAAGTACTTCGCGGATTGTAGCGGTCAAGCATAGAGGCCTTTGAATAACCTTTTCTTTTGCGAAAAAACCAAAAGAAAGGTTAAATGAGAGCCTCGGACAGCAGTTCGAATCTGCTCGGGGCTATTTTCTTTTTTCCATTTGCGGCTGCACGGAAGAACTATTAGAAACATACGCATTATTTTTAAATCTTTCTCTTCATTTAATCGTGTGAAAAAAACACAACGTCCATTTACATACGAAGTCACTCTAATCTCAAGGGATAGGGATGATAACCTAAGGCTTCCGGAATTTCCGGATTACGTTGCTGACCACGGGATAACTTACAGGAAGGTAGCTGATACGGTCATCCATGCGCACGGCATGACAAAAAGGCTGGCCGTATACAAGCCTCATGGAATATAAGCAGCTTAAATTATTTCCATATAATGGATAATTATGGAAGCCGCAAACAGGACAAAGAACGTAAAATATGCCATAAGGGACATAGCTGTCCTCGCCAAGCAGGTCGCAAAAAAGAAGAAGGTCATTTCCCTGAATGTCGGCGACCCGAACAGGTTCGATTTCAGGACGCCTCCGCACCTCATTGCTGCCGTAACAAAAGCGATGAAGCAGAACAAGAATTATTATGCGGATTCTGCCGGCGAGGAGGAGGCCATAGACGCGATAGCTGATTTCTACCGGTCTAAAGGCGTTAACGTGCTCAACAGCGACATACTAATATCGTTCGGCGTCTCGGAGGCAATAGGAATGTGCATCGCCGCGTTTTTCAACCCCGGCGACAACGTGCTTATCCCAAAGCCGTCCTATCCGGTCTACAGCGCCTACCTCAATCTTTATGGGATCGACCAGAAATTCTACACACTTAACGAAGATGCGAACTGGAATCTTGACGTAAGCGACATCGAGAAGAACATAAACGACAAGACAAAGGCAATCGTTGTCATAAACCCAAACAACCCGACAGGCGGCGTCTACGACAAGCAGACACTGAAAGACCTTGTGAACCTTGCGGGTCAGCACAACTTGGTTATCTTTTCGGATGAGATATACGATGAGCTGATACTGGAGGGCAAGATGTACCATACAGCCGCACTGTCCAAGGAAGTGCCTGTCATCACGTTCAACGGACTTGCAAAAAATTTCCTTGCACCGGGCTGGCGCACAGGATGGGCCGCAATAAAAGACGTATCTGGTGAAATTAAATCAGCAAGGGATGCGCTATTCCAGCTGGCCAGAGCGCGCTTGTGCGCGTCAACGCCGCAGCAGTACGCAATCAAATCGGCACTGCAAGGAAACAGGAAACATGTAAAGGATGCAGTCAAAAAACTGAAAACCCGTCGTGACATAACATTCAAGCGGATAAACGAGATCAACGGCCTGAGCCTCGCGAAGCCGTCTGCTGCTTTTTACGCGTTCCCTAGAATAAACTTCGGCATAGACGACAAGAGTTTCTGCACGAGGCTGCTCGAGGAAGAAGGTGTTGCAACTGTCTATGGGTCAGGCTTTGACATGCCAGGCCATTTCCGGATTGTATACCTCCCAAAGGAGGACATATTGAATGAAGCACTGGACAAGATCGAGAGCCTCGTGAAGCGCGTGAAACAATAAAATATAAGGCAGGCAATACATATTCTTTCTATGATAGTTGTTCTTCGGCTCGGCCACCGGCCAGGAAGGGACCAGCGCATATCCACGCACTGCGGGCTCGTTTCTAGGGCACTCGGGGCGGACAGGATAATATATTCCGGCGAGCAAGACACTGAAATAATAAAAAGCATAGAAGAGGTCAACGCGCGATGGGGTGGCTCCTTCGGCGCGCAATATGAAAAGAACTGGAAGAAAGTTCTGCGTGAATACAAGCAGAAGAAATTCTCAATCGTTCACTTGACCATGTACGGAATGCCAATACAGGGCGATATAAAAGCGCTAAGGAAGAAAACAAACGTGCTTTTAGTGATTGGCGGGGAAAAGGTGCCGCCGGAGATTTATGCGCTTGCTGATCATAACGTAGCAGTTACCAGCCAGCCTCACAGCGAAGTGGCTGCGCTAGCTGTTTTCATGCATGAATTCCACGCAGGAAAAGAGCTCGAGAAGAAGTTCAAGAACGCCAAGATTCGCGTGATACCGCAGGAGCGGGGCAAAAAGGTCGAAGAATCGTGATGTGATTTATTTTATAAACTTATTAGACATAGTCCCTTCAATGTGCGGTATTGTTGGCGCTTATTCTTTCAAAGGCGAAAATGTAGTTCCCTTCGTATCAGTTGGTAGTGAATTCCTCCAGAATCGCGGTGGAATGCAAAATCAGGGAGTCGGAATATCAGACGGCATAGAAGTACAAAGAAGCATAGGCCGCCCATCACAGTTCTTTTCATATCAGATGGGCAGGCTCGCAAGCCCGATAGCAAATGCCGGGCTGAGATATGCGACAGAAGGCGAAAGAGTGGGTGAAAAAAATACCCCTCCGGTTGATGTTACCTATCGCGACCATATAGTTCATCTTGCGCACAACGGGAACATACCTTACGAGCCTGTTCTTAGAGCATGGCTGGAAAGACAAGGCTATCAGCATACCCGAACAACAGACACGGAATCATTGGGCGCCCTACTACTAAAGGAAGTTTCAGATTATGGGATTCCAGAAGGCATGCAGAGACTTGTTGGAAGCCTTGGCGACGCGGCTTGTTCTGCAGTTGCCTTATTCCCGAAGGAAAATACGCTTGTTGCGTTCAGAGACCAGCAAGGCTACAGGCCGCTTTCCATGTATTGGGACGAAAGCCGGGGGCTGTGCCTGTTCGCATCGGAAGATTCCGCAATACAAAACATTTCTCCGGAATTCGATGGGTCTAAGATAAGGGACGTCGAAAGGGGGGAAATAGTCGTTGTCAACAAAGATGGCGTCGGGAGCTACAAAACAACCAACAACAGGCCTGAGACCTTCTGCAGTTTTGAGCATATTTATTTTGGGAGGCCTGATACCAGCCTCAGGGGGTTGAACGTAGCCATCGCAAGATTCAGACTTGGAGAAAGGCTCTGGCATCGCTATCAATCTGACGGCGATTTTGTAGTCGTCCCCGACTCAGAATCGGGAGATTACGCGGCTATGGGATATTCCATGGCGTCTGGACGGCCCTACTTCAAGGCACTTCCAAAGGAAAGATATCCGATCATATTTCCCGATGGTATGAGCTCCGGCCAGCGCAGCTTCATGATGTCAAACGATGCCGAAAGGAAATCTGTTGCACGAAATAGACTAAGACTTGGGGACTTCATAAAGGGCAAGAGAGTCAAGTCCATCATGGACAGCAACGTGAGAGGGACGACTGTCCTGGCAAACCTTCAGAATTTCGAGGACATGGGGGTGGAAGCCGCAGATGTCCTTGTAACTTACGGTCCCATAAGGAGCGCCTGCCACTGGGGAATAGATTACAGGGGAATAAACGAGCTTTCGCTAAAGGATGAAAATACCGGCAGCATAGGAGCAGCGAACGAATTTATGAAAAACTGGGTCAATGAAAGGCATCCGGGGAGATTGAAGATAGACTCGTGGGGATACATGCCACCCGAAGACCTGAACGAGGTTTTGGGCGGCGGGATTTGCATGAAATGCCTTGGAGTCGATTTTGACGGGCGTATACACCTTCCAGAATTTCTAGTAGAGTTTTACAGAAGCAAAGAAATGTCCGTATAGCTCATTCAATCCCGATGAAATTCTTGCCTTCTCTGGCAAGCAGCACGACCCTGCTGTCAGGCTTCTCGCTTATTATGCGATAGGACGAGCTGCTCTCTATCTGCGCTGCGAACTCCTGTATTTCCGCGTGAAGCGGCATGTCCGTGTATTGCATGACACGGCGGCTGCCACCGACTGCCATGAATGCCTTCACCTCGATGAACTTGCTTCCTGAATTTTCAATAATGTTTGCATAGCCCTTCGGGTCCGTGAAATTAAGGCCCTTCGAAAGCGTGAGGCGTATAACTGTGTTGCAGTCGAATCTGCCTAGCATCCTCAAAGATGAGTTAACATTTTCCCAGAAATTCTTTTCCATCGGGACCGCCGTCTTTCTGTACATCTCAGGATTGGTTCCGTAAAATGAGATGTAAAGGTTGGTCGGCTGGTGCACAAGCAGGTTCTCTATCATGTCCGGACGTGTGCCGTTTGACACCAGGAACGCCGTCATTTTTCTGCTGATTATCTCGTCTATGAATTCCGGCAAATGTGGGTAAAGGGTCGGTTCTCCCGACAGCGAGATGGCAACATGCTTCGGCACCATTGCTTTTTCCAACTTCATTTTGTTCGCATTCGGATTTCCCCTGAAGCCCTGAAGTATCTCCTTCTGGGCATCTATGCAGCCGTCCAACATATGTTTTGGCTCGTCCCACTGCTCTTTCTGCGGCAGCATGTAGTCAAAATTCCTCCAGCAGTGAAGGCAGTTGAAGTTGCAGAAAAACATCACGGGCGTCATCTGTACGCACTGGTTGGATTCGATTCCGTAGAACTTGTTCTTGTAACATACGTTTTTCCCGCGTATACTTTCCTTCGTCCAGCTGCAAACCTTGATTGCGCTGTGCCTTCCGACGAAACGATATCCCATCTGTGTGGTCTTTTGCCTCATGAAATCCAGCTTCGCTTCACGATCTGTTATCGCAGTCTCGATGAAACCGTCGGGTATCCCGTTGCAGCCGCTGTCGCATGTGTCCTGCTTAGGCTGTAAGATTGGTATTGGCATGGACTCCTTTTCGCTATTAAATCTTTAAAAGCAAACCAGAATTCATGACATTCAAGCAGAAACTTGCGAAGGCTACGAGCATATCAGCGGGAAAGCTCCCGTCGAGCTACCAAATAGTCGGGGATGTCTTGCTGATAAAGCTGCCGAAATTAAAGCCGCAGCAAAAGCAAAAAATCGGGCAAGTCATTCTCCAGCTGCTGCCATATGTCAGGACTGTCTGCGAAATAAAGGAAGTTTCAGGGGAGCTAAGGGAGCCGACGGTAAGCACAATAGCAGGCAATGGGACAGCAACAGTGCACAAAGAAAATGACGTTCTCTACAAAATTGACGTGTCAAAAGTCATGTTCTCCAAAGGGAATCTCAGCGAGCGCAAGCGGCTGCTGGGCAAGATAAAAGACGGGGAAACCATAATAGACATGTTCGCCGGCATCGGCTACTTCTCGCTGCCGATAGCCAAGTTCACGAAGGCAAAGGAGATAATATCAATAGAGAAGAACCCGACAGCCTACAATTTCCTGACAGATAACATAGCGCTGAACAAAATCACAAATATAATTGCCATACAGGGCGACTGCAAGATAGCTGCGCGTTCATTTCCTGCAAAAGCCGACCGGATACTGATGGGCTATTTCCCCGGGACCGAGAAATTCCTTGGCGCGGCGCTTTGGATGGCCAAGCCCGGATGCGTCATTCATTTTCACAATATATATCCAGAGAAAGACCTCTGGAAAAAGCCGATGAGCCAGATAGATGAAATCTGCAGCGCCTTCAAGAAAAAATACCGTATCATTCTCAGGAAAAAAGTGAAATCTTTTTCGCCAAAAAAGTGGCATGTCGTTATTGACTTCACGGTGAGTTAAATTTTTCCCTGCTATATTTTTCTGTCCATCCAAATCATTTTTTCCCCTGTCTTGAAGCCTTTCCCCAAAAGGAATTTTTGTATTGCTTTGGTATCAGCATCAGCAAGCGTGTATAGATGGGTTATTCCTCTTGCCTTCAATATCCTTACACATTCCCTGTAGAGCTTTGTCGCGACGCCGCGCCTGCGAAAATCGGGGGATGTGACAATATAGACCAAGCATGCATACCTGTGCTTCAAAGGCCTGTCCGTATCTTTGGTGCTGGCGCAGATAAAACCTGCTATCGTGTTTTGCTCTTCAGCGATGAGAAAAA
>Ga0209211_10005474_pt1 | contig 18962 bp, 16 predicted proteins | sample RifGroA2_FD_183992 | JGI IMG/M metagenome (GOLD analysis project Ga0209211, IMG submission 183992) | Groundwater microbial communities from Rifle, Colorado, USA - Groundwater A2 (SPAdes) (version 2) | ecosystem: Environmental > Aquatic > Deep subsurface > Groundwater | place: Rifle, Colorado...
TCTGATGATGCAGTTGTTGCAGAGGTTCGAAACGCCAAGCCTCGTGTTTGATAAGCCCCTGAAGCCCCGGCTGATTTAAAAGCTCTGCGACAAAATGCAGGACTCCCTCCGACTTGAGAAACTCAGCGTCCGAAGTACGAACCGCATAAGCTTCTGTAAGCTGGCGTGCGCTTTCGGTCAGAGCGACGCGAAAAGAATCCGAATTCAAATAAAAGTAAATCTCGGCTTGTATCGGACTGAAGGAGGAAAAACGCGCCGCTTCCAGCAAATTGGCAACAAAACCTTTGGCGGCAAACTGTTTGATGCCTTCCGGGCCCTGATGCGGCGCCTGTAGCAGCTGAATTTCCCGGTTAATCGTATCAAGCCGGCGTCTCAGATAAGCTGGAAAAACGACACTGTCCACACCGCGGTCATAGCCCAGTTCCTGCAGGCGCGGCATGACCCTGGCCGAAACATCCTGGCCGCCTTTCAGAAGATCATAACGGAACTGCCCCTCAGCGGTTTCAACGGCGCGCACGGCCAGATAGGCTTTTTTCTGTTCCGGATTGACGGCCGTGGCGTAAAGAACCGGTCGCGTCTGGCCGTCTTCAACAATCGTCCCGTACTCCAGCCACATCATCGACGAATGAAAATTTCCGGGCAGTCCGGCGTTTTCCATTTCCTTGAATAGATTAAAAATGACGTTAGTCCCCTTGCGTTTGGAGGCTGCGCCCCGCGTGATGTCCAATAATTCAAACCGTTCCATCTTGGCGCTGCCCGGACGTGAGAATAAAACAGGCGCCGGCAATTCATCGCGGCCTTCCTGAACAAGCCGGCGCAGCATCAAGAAGCGGCGCGATGCCTCGGTCAGGGCATTGGCGCCTTCGGGGGCATCGGGTGAGTAAAAAGCCCGCTCCTGAAAATGTCCTCGCTGATCATAAAGGTCAATGGCGCGCACGCCTGTTTCTTCAGGCGCCGTGCGCCAGAAGACCGCATCGCCTTTTTCGCCATGCCCCTGACGAACGCTCAGGTGCGTGGGATTTTCTTTCTGAATACCGTCAGGGACGGGTAAATCCACCTTGTTGCGGGTACCGATTTTGTCGCGCAGCGCCAGCTCATGAAAATGCGGTTCACCCTCCACACTGCCGGTCCAACGTTTCAGCGCTGTCCAAACTCGGTCCCGGTAACCATAGCCGCTGTACTCGGCCAACGGCCCGCTCTGGGCTTCGGTAAAACCAATGCCGCCTTCCGCGCGGCTGCGCCAATCGTCATCATCGCCAAGCCAACGGAAAGAACCCAGCTCGGAGGCTTCATCCAAAGCCGGACTGCCGTAAACGCGTACCCATTTTTGTCCGTCAATCACCTGAGCCTTAAGGTAATAACGCCGACCGGCGCCTTTGGTATGGAACGGATAAAATTCCTGATGATCCACGCCTTCATAAAGGGCATCCCCAAGATTGACAAAACCAAAAGCTTTTTTGCTGTAACCGGCAGTGATTAGAACATCAAGATCCCTGAAAAGATTCAGCCGGCCCTGCTCCGTGATGTGCGCGGCAATCCTATCGCCGGGCGCAGTATGAATTTCAGAATCTTCAAAAAATTCCAGCCATTCGTCTCGTGAAAAAACAAAACTGCCGCGGAGGGGATCAAAATAAAGACTGTCCCAAGGTTCATTCATATGATCGGGATCATAAAGCCTGAGGCGAACCACGGTCTGGGCTTGATGCTGCTCCGTGCTGACGGAAACATAAATCCGGCCTTTCACATAACTGCCCAGAGGCACACTATGGTCCTTATCGCCTGGGGCAGCCGCAAAAAGCCTGTGGCTGCTTACAGGAAGTTCGACGACCCGCAAAACCTGATTGACGAGGCCGAAATTACGGGTCAGCTGCTTGAATATATCTCCCGTAGGATGCCCGCTAACAACCTCCGCCATGAGATCCCTGAAAAGCCGGACGGATTCTTCATCGCGGCGGGGTTCGAACCCCTTGTACTCTACTGCCCGTGTGTAGTGCAGTTTTCCTGTAAAAGCCGGGCTTGCGGAATAATCCGCCTGCGTCTGCACCAGGGTCAAACCATGGGCCTCCTGAAATAATTTTTCATACTTGCCCTGCAGAACCTTCAATTTCGCCATTTTTTCTTCAGAACCTGCCGGAAGGGTTTCCTGCCACTCTTTTTCAAGCCCCTCCATGGCCTGCCAGATTCTCTGGCGCTCCTTGATCAGCAATAGCTTTTCTTCCAGCGACAACGCCGGATGAAAATCTTCATGAACATCCGCAATCTTTTCCCTGGCCGCGACGGAAGGGAGAGGCGCTTCCGTCACCTGCTCAGGTTTTTTAATTTCCTCAGGCAGATGGAACTGATTGTCATGAAAAATGAGGAAATATTTTTCAGCGCCCGATTCACTATTGGTGTACCTTAGCCCGCGTTTGTCTCCGCCAAAACTGACCCAGGAGCGCTGAGTATCGCCTTTGGCAAATTGAGACCCGAGCTCAAGGGAAACCGTGTTGGCCTTAAAATTAAAGACATATTCATCCTTGTGGATGCCGTGCACGGCACGAACCTCAATTTCATCCGCAGGAGGATTGAGGCCGCCGTTGGCCAGCCAGTAAGTGTTCCAATGAGCCTTGATCAAGTCTTTAAACGTTTTTTTCACATCAGGAATGGGACCTTGTACATGTTGAAAGCCGGTGCGTCCCCGCGGATGCGGACGGGTTACGGTAAACCCCGCGCTCGGACGGTAAAGGACGATATCCAAAATCGGAAGCGCGGGCCGGATGACGTTCCCGGCGCTGTCCTTTTCTTCATCGATCCAGAGCGAAGCCACCCAGGCTGTTTCTGTAACTGATTCGCTTCCCGTCACCGCTTCTTCGGGCACAGCCATTTCAACGGGATCGATTCTGACCATCAGCTTGTCGACCGGCAAATTGTCCGGTATATCCAGGCGGGTGTCGGGCTTCCAGAAATAAACGGCTGTTTCTTTCTGCGTGATCAAACCCAGTTCACGCAGAGTGTCGATATCCATTTTGCGGAATTTTTCGGGCATTCTGTTGTGAACAATATCGTAAACAATCTCCTTATTCAGAGCTGCGGCGCCCGACGGAACCTGATCCAGGGTAAACCGGCCGTCGTATTCCATATTCGTTTTTTCAAGTTTTCCCACACGCAGGCGGCCGTCCTTGGCCAGGATATAACTGACGATGATAAATTTTTCTCCGCTCGCCCGGCTCGTCACTTCCAGCCCGATGCTGTACTCGCCCCTGCCGTCCGTGCCCGGGCCCGTCTTGCGGATAATGCCTGTCACTTCGCTGTCCTTAAACTCAGAATGCGAAACAGGTGCAATGGATTTTATGACCTTCTTGCCTCCGGCCGTGTAGGTGACAGTGGCAATCTGAATATCGCCATGTGTGCGTGACCTCTTCGGCGTCAGGCGCTGCATATTCTCTGGAATCTCCTTGCCATCGCGCATCAATTCCAAAACCGCGATAAACCGCGCATCTTGCGACGTTACCTTTGCATCCTGCGGAGCAAAATCATTCGTTTCAGGTACTTCTGGTGTTTGTTCCGCGGATCCGGTCTCATTGCGCATTTCGCTGCGTACGGCAGCCTGAGTTAAACGTCCGGTGGCTGAAAATATTCGGTCCTTAAAATACGCGGCATCTGCGCCGCGAGGATTCTGGCGCAGTAAATCTTTCAAAGCCTGCCGAACTTGATCGGTTTCACGCTCGACAGGCCAGCCCTGACGGGATGCAAAAACCGCGGGCTGTGAGACAAGCGAGCGCTCAAGATGCGCAGTGGCAAGCATGGATTTACGGTACAAGGCCGAATCGGCGGAGGCAGTGATGTGCGGGGTAATCAGCGCGTAAGAAATTTTATTTTTTCGCAGGGCGCGCGTCATGCCGCGCGCATGAAAGCCGCCGGTGATCAGCATTACACTCGAAGCCCTGGCCTTGGCCGATTCCTTCGTCAGGTTTTCAAGAAACGCTTTTTCGCGCGCATCCATCAAGCGGTAGAATTTCAGTGCGGCTTCATACGCCGGCGGCATAGCATGCATCACATCTGTTTGCTCTGACGAAACGTTTTTCCATTGCTCAGGCGAGAGCTCCAACACGAGCAGCTTTTCCACGAGCAAAAGGCGCTTGTACTCCGCCAACAGGGTCCGTTCATTTTCATTTGTAACCGACGCGCTGAGAAGCTTGTTGAAAATTCGGGTGAGTTCCTTCGTGAGCCGAGCGCCATCCAATTCTTTTTCGAGCACAAGGGCCGCCACCGCGTAGGCCGTCTGCGGATAGTCACGCATTGAAAATCCCTGGGGCCAAACCTGTTTAAGAAACGTCTCGGCACCGGCGCGGGTAATCGTTTTACGTTTTTCAGGGCTGCTTGATGCCTGCGCCAGTAAATCAAGCCAGTGCCCATCAAGTTTTTTTAAAGATAGCCAGGCCTTCAGCTTTGCATATTCCGCTTTAAACACCGCATCATCCCGGCGTTTTTCAAGCTCGATCAGCACCGCGACGCGAGACAGCTGCGGCCATTCAAACTGAGCCAATGGATTTTCAAAATCGATAGAAATTTTCATGAAGGCCGCTCGCTGCAAATAGTTCACGGTCGCGCGGAAATCCCGCAAGTTGTGTTGATAGTGCAGCCAGGCCTGAAGCATGTCGCGCATTTCGGAGGAAAATTCCTTTGACGCTTTAAGATCGAGATTTGCCTTCTTCTGCTCAACCCAGGCCAGGCTCTCAGCTCGATGAGCCGTCACCTTTTGATATTGCCTGTAGGCCGCGCGATAGGCTTCAGGAGCTTCGATGCCAAACCCATGAATTTCAGGATTGCGCAGCGCTAAATCGGCGCCGGTCAAAATCCCCTGCTGAGTCAAAACATGCAGAGCGCGCCGGTTTTGCCTGGCATCCTTAAAAAAACTTAAGAATTCAGGGTGTAATTGTGCCGAAGCGCCTTCGGCCAAAACAAGTTTGACGCCATAGCGGCTTTGCAGATAATCAGCGATTTTGCGGATGTGCTGCGCGGCTTCCGGATGAGCATGCACCGTCTGAAGGTAAACGACAAAGGGAGCGCCTGGCTTGGTGTCATGCGGACGGTAAACTTTATCAATCCGGCCCAGCGCTTCGGGCAGTTTTAAAACAGGGATCGGGGATTCCGAATGGGCAGGCGTATTAATGAAGCGGAGTTCAGGATCTGCGCGGGCAAGATCCGAAGCCAGCATAAAAAAGCAAAGCAGCACACTGCAGATTTTTTTGATCAGCATTGATTTCATTAAGTTAGCACCGGCTCCTGTTGAGCCGGCACAACCCATCAGATTCAAGGAAATCTGTATGGGTTAGTGTTTTGGAAAGATTTGAAGAAGTGTAACGGGCGAACTCGTGCCTGTCAAAACGTCCGGGGCCTTTTTTTTGAAATGAAAACCGGGGCGCGAAAATACTGTGATTTGTATTTTTTTAATCGGGGCTGGCGGGTAAAAAACTGGGATGTTTGCCTGTGCTAGGAATCGCTAGGCGTTATCGTAGGGGCAATTCATGAATTGCCCCTACAAACTGCGGCTTATTTGGAAAGGGCTAACAGCGCCCCGAAACGAGAGGCGCTCGCAGGCTGCTTGGCGTCAATGCGGTTATTCCAGTCTTCGATCAGCTGCTTCTGCTTAAACACAAAGTCGCGGCCCCATTTTCCGCCGCTGAACCCTTCGAGCATCACTTCCATTTTTGCAAAAAGCAGCGCCTTCTGTTCCAGCTCGCCCAAAAGGGAGGCGCGTAACTTTCTGTTTTCGCTTTGTAGATTTTTGAATTGGCCTTCAAGACGATCACGGTCGGCAACCGCCGTGCGGCTGGCAACTTCGATTTCGATGACCCGCTGCAGATGTTTGACTTCGGCGCGTGAGCCCGCAACCGTCCACCCCATCAGCCCCCCGGCAAAAACTCCCGCCAGCAACGCGTAAGCAGAAAACTGCAAGGCTTGCTTTTGAAACACTAGCCGCAGCCCCGCAACTTCAAGCTCTTTCGCCTGGCGCTCGCGGTCGATACGCTCTTTCAGCAAGATCGAATCGGCCTGGGCCATGTTCAATTGTTCTTTAAGTGCCGTGGCGCGGCTTTCGGAGTTTTTCACGCGCGTTTCAAAAACTTGCAAACGGTCTGAAAAGTTTTTGCGCAGCGCGGAGGAGGTCCACAGCGAGGCTGTCAATCCCCCAAGTGAAACGCCGAGCAAACTAAAAAAAGCGGCTTCAAAAATAATGGGCTGCATAAAAACCCCCTTGGGTTTAAAAGAATACGGATTAACCGTTAGTGTTATCGGCTAACCACAGGCTTTTATGCATACGAAAGTGTTTACTGCGGCAGGTCTTCGAGCAGTTCGGTGAGTTCGTCGGTAAGTCCGGAGAGGCTGGTAGAAGTCCCGTCCACCACCACGGGTTCGTGGAGTATGGCGTAGGCGCCATGCTGCTTGAGCTGCAAGCGCAAAAACGATTCAAGCGCCGAGGCGCTTTGCCGGCCGGCCTGTGCAAAAAAATTACGGATAAGCTTGCGGATTTCCTGCAAGCCGTGGTTCGATTTGAATTGCGGCTTGGCTTCCAGCTCTTGAAGCGCAATCTCAATTTCCTGAACGCAGGCAATCACGCCCGCCAGTTCCCTGCTCATCACTGTTTCTCCTGTGCTCTATACGTCGGCCTGCAGGCCTTCGAGATTAAGCGGCGTTTCCTGCGGCAGTGCTTCAAGGCGGGTTATCAGCAGCCGTGTTTCGGGCTGCCAATGCATTTCAAACGTGATCCGCACTTTGTCCTTCGGCTTTAGGTTTTGCAGATCCATCCCCGGCCCCGCCTGAAAAAACATGGCCATCGGCGCCATGCTGTCTTTTTGCCCTTCGCGGTTTTTAAATCCGTCAATGCGCTCATGCAGGAGCATCAACCCGGCCGGGCTCCCGGCCTCGTTTTGGACTTCAAGCACGACGGCCCGGACCTCATAGCGCTCTACCCCGGCGCCAGCACAGCCCGACAAAACCATCACCAAAATTCCCACCATGAGTTTTCTCATTCACAACCTCCGTTGCCCAAAGGCTTGGACTTATCCGTATGGGGCTGAATAGAATAACTTTCTCCGGCATGAATTAGGATCAGTTCCGCGCCCGCGCCGGAAGCCGCCAAGCGGCCAAGCCGCGCCGCCTGTTCCGCATTCTGCGGATCTAAAACCGGCCGCGTGCTTAAATCAAACGCAGCCAGAGTTAACTTCTGACCCGGCACAGCTTTCGGCAGCGCATCCCGCAACAGTTGTTTAAAATAAAGATCCAGCTGCGCCGGTTCTTTACGGAAAATATCAACGCTGTATTTGCGCTCAATCTTGCCCCACGATTCCGGCATACGTTTATGAAACAGCCCGAACAGAGAACCGAACTGAATCAGCCGTGTTTCGCCCACCGCCATCGCGCGGCCATGATTCAGCAAAAGCTCCGGCATTCTGCCCCAGTCAAAATGTTTGAGCCCACTGGAAAGTTCGCAGGCGAGCAGGCGGAATCCGTAAAATCCAAGAAGCGACGCAGCGGCCGCTTTCAGCGCATGATCCAGCATGTCACAGAAGGCTTTCCAGATCTCGGCTTCTTCCGCGCGTAAAAAAAACGCCGTAACCAGCAAGGCTTTCTCCTCCCCCCGCCAGGTTTCGTAGAGAGGCCGGCCGGCCTCCGTCAGCCCGAGATAGGCCGTCTGGTCAAAACGGCCGAGCGGCCGGAAAAGCAGCGACTTGAAAAGCGAGGACGTTTCCTCAACCATCGCCGGAGGGAACGGCGATCATGCCGTAGTCGGATTCCACAGGATGTTTTCTTTCATAGTCCTGCTGAAATTTCTGAAAAATATCCGACGCCGTCGAATCCTCGCCCGATTCGCAGCTTTGCATGGCATGCTCGATTTCATCCAGGCTGAACACGCCGCGGTCAGCCCGGTAAGCCTTTAGATAAAAATCGCAGGCGACCGCGTAAAAACGTTTGCGCTCTTCAAACGGGATTTTCTTGATGCGCCGGAGTTTATTGTCGGTTTCATAAAATTTCTGGCCCGCACGGTAGAGATAGTACCGGGCCGCGAAATAATTCTTGGAACAGCCGGAAGCCAGCAAAGCGAACGAAAGAAAAACAACCGCTGAAAAAAAACCGGCAGAATCGCGCACGGAAACCCCTCTCATCATTTCTTCTCGCGAAAAAGTGTCAAACTCGACGTATACCCGTGAACATAATTCCTGTCCCGCACCGGCCCAAACTCACCGTTGGCAAAAAAACCGGCCAGCGGCAGCGGCCCGCGCAGCGACTGAATCAATCCGGCATCATGGTCGGGTTCCTGAAAAAGCCCGCGGCCGCGGCCCAGGCAGCTGACCAGCAAGCCGCCTTCCGTGCGGCCGGCGTCTTGGGCGGGCAAGCGCTTCAGCATCGCTTCCAGATCCTCGCTTGAGGCGCGGCGGTCGCGCAGCTGAAACTGAATCGTCTGCCCCGGCTCAAGGATTTCGCCGATCGCAAGCGCGCCCTTTTCATTGTCGGCACCCACGATATTGCGGATCAAAAAATCACCGCGGTCAAAACGCAGGCAGGATTCATCCATGGCAAGGCCGACAAAAAGCGACGTCTTGGCCAGCTCCTGATCTTCGGGCGAAAGATTTTCATACGTTTCGCGCAGCACTTCCAGGGCAGGCCGTCCGGCCATTTGATAAAGGACATTTTCTTCCGCATGCGTCACCGCCAAAGGCTGACCGATGGGCCGGCAGCCCTGCGACACAAGCGTCAGGCATTCGATATTCCCCGAAAGCGCCAGCCCCACAACGCCGGAGGATGCCATTTCACTGCCCACCCACAAGGCGCTCGCCGACTGCAGCATCACCGCGCTGGCAAGCCCGCCGGTCATGGACGCACCCGGGTAGCCCTTATTAAAAGACGTTAATAGCTGCCGGGTATCACAGCTCAGCGGGTCGCCGAAACAAATAAAATGCGGCTTTTCATTGGGGTAAAGATCCAGTTCTTCCACCAGCCCCCCGTTTTCACCGAATGCTAAAATTTCTTTGGACGTCAGGAAGAAAGGCTGGAGACGAACATCCGGCAAGTGCATGCCGATCGCGGCAACCGCGGGGGTCATTTCGATTTCGCGTTCACTGCCGATGACCCCGCTTGAATTGCAGCCCGCCAGAAGCACCGGACCCGCTGTTTTGCGGAATAATTCCACCCATGCCGCCACGTTTGATTCGGGAAACCCTTCGGAAATAAAAAGCAGGGCCAGGTCGCAGCGCGCACCGCCGAGACCGTCGCGAATTTTATGCGCCGTTTCCTCAATGGCTTTCTCGGGATCCGGCTGATCCGACCAGGCGCTTGAAAAAAGGTGGGCCATTCAAAAACTCCATCACTAAGGAATGCATCGAAATTAGGATTTATTGTACCATTCGGCCGCGAGGCGCCAAAAAATAAAAGCAGCGTTTTTTATTTGAGCGCTTCATCCGCCAGTTGTATCAGCGAATCGTAACGCGCGCCGGCGCGCCGCTCCAAAGCCGCCTCGCACAAAATGCTGGCCGAGCACCCTTGAATACCATCGGCTTCCGCCCGTAATCCTTCAAGCGCCGCAAGACTGAGCCCCGGCACCCGCAGGCCCTTATCCCCGGCAAAACCGCAGCAGGCGACACCGCTTTCAATCACACGTTCCGCAAGCAAAGAAGCCGCCTGGCGATACTGCGTTTCTAACCCGCCCTTTTGCGCACTGCAAGGCGTATGCAATACAAGGGCTTCTTTTTTGCCGCATGGGGCAAAAAGATCCTTCCGTTGAATCATCCACTCGGCGGGATCCAGAATATTCATTCCGGTTCCCTGCAGCGCTTGCTTCAAACGCTGCGTGCACGGACTGGTGTCACTGAACACGGCAAGGGCCCCTTCCCCGGATGCCTGCCACAGCGTTTCCTGCAGCTCACGCAATTTCCAGGCCGCAGCTTCCTGCAGTCCTTTACTTTCAAAGACCAGCCCGCAGCACAGGCTCTCCGTCCGCGGAAGATAGAGCACTTGCTGTCCGCTTTTTTCTAGCAGACTGTGCGCGGAGTCCGCAAGCGATTGACTGCCGTCTTCCCGCTTCCCGCAAAAAGTGCGCGCCAGGCACGACGGAAAATAAATCAGTGGCTCCCGGCCCGGCGCTCCGGACTGCAGGCGGAGTTTGCCGGTACGCGGAATCTGCCGGTACCATGCGGGAATCAAGCCGCCGGAAACCCGGTTAAGCCATGCGCTCACCCGCTCAAGGTTCTCCGCCCCTGTGAAAGTTTCGGCCAGGCGCGCCACACGCAGCAGAAATTTTGCCGCCATCAACGCGACGGCAAAATGCCGCGCAAAAAAAAGACCCGCTGCCTGTTGAAACCGGCCGGCGCGCTTCGCCCGGATTTTTTTGATCAGCTGCCCCGTGTCAATACCCAGCGGACAAGCCGCCGCACACACGCCGTCGGCGGCACAGCTTTCATCGCCCTGAAAACGAAACGCTTTTTCCAGTTCACGGCGCCGCGCGCCGTCACGGCCGCTTCGACGCAGCGACTCCATCTCACGGAATACAGCGATCCTCTGCCGCGGCGTCAACGTGAATTCGCGCGACGGACAGACTTTTTCGCAAAATCCGCATTCCGTGCAGGCATCAATCGTACTGTCGGCCGGAGGCAGCGGTTTCAGATTTTTCAGGTGGCTCTTTTGATCCGCATTCAGAATCACGCCGGGATTAAACAGCCCGTCAGGATCCAAAATTGTTTTGATCTGCTGCATGACCCGGTAGGCGGCCTGTCCCCACTCTTTTTCCACAAAAGGGGCCATGTTCCGGCCCGTTCCGTGCTCTGCCTTGAGCGACCCGCCGAACCGGTCCGACACCAGATCCGTGAGATCACTCAGAAAAGCGCCGTAGCGCTCGACTTCGCCGTCCGCACTGAAATCCTGGGTAAAAACAAAATGGAGATTTCCGGCAAGCACATGGCCAAAAATCACAGACCGGGCGTAGCCATAACGGTCGAGCAGTAAGCGCAGGGCTTCCGCGCCCTCCGCTAATTTTTCGCGCGGAAAACAAACGTCTTCAATAATCACGCTTTCTCCGCTGGGCCGGACACCGCCGACGGCCGGGAACAAGCCTTTACGAATCGCCCAAAATCGCCTGATCTGCTCCGGATCCTGTGTAAACGCGACGGGCCCCGCGCCCTGCTCTTGTCCCAGGCAGACGCACACCTCGGCGATGTTTCGCTCAAGCTCCGCAAGGTTTTCTCCGGCACATTCAAGCAGCAAGGCCGCCATGCCTTTCTCAAACGGGCCGGCAGTCACGGCGGCCCAAAGAGGCTTTACGGCCGCCAAACTGGCATCATCGAGTAACTCCGCGGCTGACACTCGATTTTCTTCCAGCGATTGCACCGCGCGGCAGGCACTGCTCAAGTCGGGAAACAACACGAAGGCCGCCGCCTTCCACGCGGGTTCGCTCACCGTGACAAGCGTGATCTCCTCAATAAATCCCAGCGTCCCTTCGGAGCCCACCAGCAAATGCGCCAGAATATCCGCGGGGTGTTCGTAATCCACCAGCGCATTCAAGCTGTAGCCGGTGGTGTTCTTGATGCGGTATTTGGCGCGAATTTTTTCAGTCAGCGCGCTGTCCTGCTTGACCGCATGGCCCAGCTCGCGGAGTTTAAACGCCGCCGGATGGCTGCGTTCAAAATCCTGCCGCGACGGTTCACTCGCGGTATCAAGCCGGGTTCCGTCCGGCAGCAGCATCTTCAGCGAATCCAGGGTATGGTAAGTATTTTGTGCGACTCCGCAGCATATGCCGCTGGCGTTATTGGCCGCGATCCCTCCGATCATAGCCGAGTCGATCGACGCGGGATCCGGACCTATCCTGCGGCCGTAGGGTTTCAAAATACGGTTGGCCTCGCCGCCGGTGATCCCAGGCCCGAGGCGGATTCTTTTGCCGCCGTCGAGTACCTCGACTTGTTTCCAGCCGCTATTGACCAAAATGAGGACAGAATCGCTGAGCGCCTGGCCCGAAAGACTGGTTCCCGCGGCACGGAAAGTGAACGGGATTTTTTCGGCCCGGCAGCATTTCAGGATGAACGCCACTTCCTCAGGCTTAAGCGCGCGCACGACCAGCCGCGGAATCAGGCGGTAGAAACTGGCGTCAGTGGCAAAAGCCAGCATGTGCAGGGCGTCTTCAAAAATACGCCCGGCCGGAATTCCGGCACGAAGCATTTTATGAAGTTTCTGGTATCTGATTTTATCGAGCGCCATGGAGGAAGGATTCTACGCTAAAAAGCCCCGGGAACGGAGTGCCAAAAACGCCGGCTGTGAATTTGAGTGCGGCGAGGCGATCAGGCAAGTACGGGAATTTCTTGAGGTGCGAGTACAGCAGCCGGCTTAAGCAGACGCTGGCGGAATCCGTGATGCAGTCCGCTGCGCTGATAAACCAATGTTGAAATGCCGGAGTGCTGTCTCACCATGAACCGCAGCAGCCTTAAACAAGCCACGGGGACTTCGCCGGTCGAAAACACAAAAGGAACAACCAAAATATTTCCCGTGGAACTTTCCGGCAGCTTCTCCGGCAGCCTGTCCGGCAGGTGCGGATTCCACTCGGCGATGCGGTACGCACCCGCCACAGCGGCAAGCCGTTCCCCTTTCATCGTGCAATAAAGCCAGCCGCGCTCATGCATTTGAATCAAACGGCTCATCCACTCAAGCGGAGTCACATCCATCCTGAAGTTTTTTTCCACGGCAAGCTGACATATCTGCTCAAGCAAATTTCCGGAAAGCTCAGCGGTAGACTGCCCGGCTCCGGCCTTGAACAGCGCCGCCTCAGGACTCAAAGCTTCGTGCTTGGCCGGCCGTGAAATCCTGTTCCAATAACTCGCCAGACGATTAATGCTCATCCGGATGCTCCTTTCGGTAGGTTCTTTCGAACTGAATAAACGTCTGTTCGGCCGTCTTGTGACCGCTCAAGCGGCAGCCTGTTTGCGCTCGCTTAATCCCGCTGAGTTTAAAAACCCCGGGGTTGTTTTTATAGGCGTCCATAGAAAGCCGGCACAACTCCTTAAACATTATTTCATTCTCCGCGGACCGGACAAATTGCCCGTCAGGCCCCTGCTGAATGCTTAGCGCCCCGGCTCGGATCAGGCTCGAAGCAGCCGTCCAATAGCGTTGGATAGGGCGTCCGGTGAAAATAAGGCCGAGGATCAGCGCAGCGGCCGCGCCCAACATGACGGCCTTGCCGTATTTATCAAAAAAGCCTGCCCGTTTTGCCATCAATCAAAGCTCCAGGGGCCGCAGCCGCTTAAATAGAGTAAACTCCTTAAGGATTACGTTAAAAAAGCAAAAAACTTGATCCGTTTATTGCCCCGGGAGCCGCAGGGAAGGATTTACCTTGAACCTGAAGCTAAAAAATCTATAATGCGTATTCAAATTTTAAAAGTTTCTAAGGGCGGTCTTTCCCTGCTTTTTTGGTAAGCGTCACCCCTCACTTGATTTGGAAAAGGAGTCTGCAATGAAAAAGAAATTCAGTTTAATTTTGGCCGCGGCACTTCTGCTCAGCCTGCCCGGCTCCGTTCGGGCCTCTGACGATGTGTGGACCTCGGCAAAGTCCGAGAAGTACGGCACCAAGGCCGGCGCCATGCTGGGCCGCGGCGTACTCAATGTGGGCACCAGCTTTGTGGATATTCTTGTTCATACGGTCGAAGGCACCCAGAACGGCCCCGCCTTTATCGGCACGATGTCAGGTCTGGGCAGCGGCTTGGGTTGTACCGCCTTGCGCTTAACCTCAGGCGCATTGGATGTGTTGACCTTTTGGGTTCCCAACTACAACGGTTTTCCGCTTTCACCTTCCTACTCTAATTGTCTGGAAGGCACCTCGATGGAAGCTAAACCCGCGCAAGCCGGGCCGGATTATGATGCTGAACGCGCCAAGCTCGAAGCCGCTTCTCGCGATGCCCAGAATGCGATCGCCGCTGAACGCGAAGCGTTTGAAAAAGCCAAAAAACAGGCCATGGATGATCTCGAAAAGGAAAAGGCGCGCCTCGCAGCCGAGCAGAAGAAAAACGCAGAAAAACTCAAGTACATCAAATAACGCGCCCTTATCAGGGTCCCCGTCAAATAAAAAAAGCCTTCTCTTGCGAGAAGGCTTTTTTTATTTCCAATGCGGATGCTATTTGCGGCGGTAAAACTGCAGGTCGTCAATACGGGCGGTCTTGCGCATCTCCTCTTCCCAGGGCGGCGGGCCGAATTGTTTCACATTCTCAAAGTGCGTCGCTTTGCCGCTTAGGTTGGTCCAGCGTGAAAAACTCCAGGCCATCGCGGCACAACGGCGTACAGAAGCAGGCTGCTGCTTAAAAAAAGCAGGCAAATCTTTTTTTAAAACCGAGAAGCCTTCGATTTTCCCCCGGTTACGGATCACTTCGCCCACCGCCGTCATGCCCCAAAAACTCTGATCTGCCGCTTCGGCGGTGATCACATAGACCGCAAGCTGCCGGTCCGGCCCTGCGGGTTTCAAGACCCAGAATAGAAAAAGCGCGGCCAGCGTAATTTTAAATAGTTGAAAAGGCCTTGGTCTAAAAAAACCGCGGGCCATCGGCAGGAGTTACGCTTCGAGGATCGTGACCTTGATCATGGCCACTTTTTGCTTGGGCCGGTCACGCCCGTCCCGCGCAACCCGGGCGATTTGCCTGACCACATCCATTCCGGAAGTGACCTGCCCGAAAACAGAATGGCGGTTGTTCAAGTGCGGTGTGGGAACTTCTGTGATAAAAAATTGGCTCCCGTTTGTGTTGGGTCCGGCATTGGCCATGGAAAGCACGCCGGGTTTGTCGTGACGCAAATTCGGCGAAAATTCATCGTTAAACTTGTAGCCGGCATCCCCGGTGCCGTCTCCGCGCGGATCTCCCGTTTGAATCATAAATTCGGGAATGACGCGGTGAAAAATAATGCCATCGTAAAAACCCTTCTTCGCCAAAGTGACAAAATTTTCGACCGTTCGCGGAACTTCCTTTTTGAAGAGATCCGCTTCGATAATGCCTAGACTTGTTTCAATTTTAACTTTCACAAGATCCCCTTTCTTGACCGGCGCGGCTGCCGGAGTTGCGGATTGGGCCTTACCGGCTTCAACCAAGCCGGGCTGTTGAACCGCCCGATCCTTGGCCGTAGCTTCCCAGACTTCGGGCGGCAATTGAAAGGCGGGGAAACCGTTCTTGGTCTCCAGGCGGCTGGAACTGCAGCCGGAGAGCGTAAGGAGCACCACTCCGAATAAACTAACCCCATAAAATTTATTTTGTCCTGTCACACGCGCTTCCTTTGCTTTGTAAAAACACCGGATCAATAACTGCTTTCATCGACCCGCTCATGCCGCCATTTATTAAATTTCGCAAGGTTACTTTTAGCCCATCCCACGGCAGTATCGCTGTTTTTAACCCCGCTGGGCCGCATGGACTGCTGCTGCCCATATCTGGGCTGGGGTTTGGCTTTCGCCGGCGTTTTCTTCGCACGGTAGGTTCGCGCCTCGGCATCGGTGCGCTCAAAATAAGTCAGCGTGACAAAGCCTTTCGTAGAAACGGTTGACGTTACAAAATCCTCGCCGATCACCAAAGTCTCAAAGCCGTCGTCGCTCGCTGTTTGCCCAATGGCCTTGATAATCAACTGGCCCTTCATAAAATCATGTTTATAGTAAACTACGGCATAAGCGGTTGAATCCGCTTTGAGCCCCTGAATGATCTGATCCCCGGCTTCTTTTTTCTTCTTGCGCGGCACATAAAAAACAGCGGTGCGCGTCACCGTCTTTTTCGGAAGATCCACAAAGTACACCGCCTGATCCCCGCCGACGCTTTCCTTGAGTTTTCCATTGTCAAAAAAATAAGCGGATTTTGCCGTAGCCTGAACTTCGAAGGTACGCAGTTCCGGCTGCGATTCCCCCGCCGTCTCTGAAGAAGCCGCAGGCGCTGGATCACTCGACTCCTCAGCCAACGCTGCCCGGATTGGCCCAAGCGCAAGCCCGCAGCCCAGAAGAATCCATACCATCCACGGCACTCGTTTTATGATTTTCATGACAAGCCTCGTCGAGGGGTTATAGACGCGAATGCGAACCGTCGCAAAACGGCTTGCTGGCAGTATGTTTACAATTGCAAAGTGCCACACGCTTTTTTTCGGTCAGCAAAGTTTTGACCGGTGCAAAAGCCGTCCCGGCATGCGAGCCATCACAGAAGGGCTGCTTTTTAGAACGGCCGCAGGCACACCAGAAATAAGTTCCCGCATCGAGCTCCAGCACCGCGGGCTTACGGTCATAAATGACAGGTTCTTCCATGAAATCCTCCCGGTTTATTTCTCAGCTGGATGATCAATTTGATGCTGCACGGCCTTGATGAAGTCGTCCACGGAATCAATCCCCAGCGACTTGGCCTTGTTCAAGTCCTGCAGGGTTCCGGTAAAATCTTTTTTGTAGTACCGCGCAACGGCACGGTTGTAATAAGCCTCGCCCTTTTTTGGATCTTTCTGAATCTCTTCTTCGGCGACTTTAATGACTTCTTCCGGATGGGCCAGCCCCCAAACCTGCTTCAATAATTCGTCTTCGACCGTATGCCCTAGCGCTTTGGCTTTGGCAAGATCATTGTAAGCAGACTCAAATTGCTCCTTATAGGATTTGGCCACGCCGCGGTTGTAGTACGCCACGGCCAGAGCCGGATCCAGATCCACTGCCCGGTCAAGCTCCACAATGGTCTGGTCCAAATCGTGCTTCAAAAACTGAACCATGGCACGCCCGACATAGGCCTGGGCAAACTTGGGGCTAAGCTCCGAGGCTTTGTTGAAATTGCTTAACGCCCGGTCCAGCTCATTGGTACGCACCAGGATCATCCCCCGGTGAAAATACAGTTCCGGCCGCGCGGGTTCCGCTTTAATGGCATCCGCCAGCTGATCCAAAGCTTCTTTATTCTGCCCGGCATCGGCCAGTGCCAGAGCCTGCTTCACGGGATCCGCTTCCGGCGTGTCTGCGGCTACAGCCGTGCCGGCTGAAGCCAGCCCGAAAATCAGTGAAAGAACAAGCCAAGCTGCGTTTTTTTTGTAATTCATACGGGCCATTCCATCCTTCGGAGTTTACAAACAAGCTTAAGGTTCATACAATTGAAAAAGTCCGGCAAAATCAAAGAGCGCAATTATAGCAGAAAACAGGCCGCATGAAAGCACGCAGACAGTCCGAAAAATTCCGCCGCCCGCGCCAGGAAAAAATCATCACCGTCACGGTCGATAAGCTGATTCAAGGCGGCCAGGCCCTGGCGCGCTTTGCCGGAAAGGTTTGTTTTCTATGGAACGCCCTGCCCGGCGAGACGGTGGAGGCGCGCGTGCTTGAAGAAAAAAAAGGCTACCTTCAGGCCACCGCGCTTCAGATCCAGACGGCCGCGCCGGAACGCCTGCCGCCGCAAGAAGCCCATTTTCTGGCATGTTCCCCATGGCAAATTTTGTCGTGGGAAGCGGAAAATCTTTGGAAGTGTGAAATTGCCCGCGAAGCCTTTGCACGCGCGGGCCTGGCCGGAGCCATGCCTGCCCCCCTGGAAATCGCCGCAGCGCCCTGGCCCCAGACCGGCACACGCAATAAGCTCGAGTATCATTTTATCGAGACTAAAACGGAGGATCGCCGGTTGCGCCTTTCGCTGGCACTCAGCGGACGGCGCTCCCATGAACTAATTCCTGTGGAAACCTGCTGTCTCGGCATGCCGGCCGTCAACGAAACAGCACTGGCCATCCTGGCGGCTTTAGCAAAAAGACAGGTTCCCTGCAGCGTACTGCGCCGGCTTGTCGTCAAAACAAACGGCCTCGGCGAAACCGCCGCCGCTCTCTTTGTGGCCAAGCCCCTGGATCTGACTTTTCTTCAGGAACTGCCGGCGCATTGCCGCGGCTGGCAGCTCTTTCAGGAGCTCGGTACCAAAGAAAACCGTTCCTACACGCCGCTGGCCACAGAAGGCAATCCGGTGCTGGAATACCGTATCCGCAACGCCGCGCTGCGCGCGGGACTGCAAAGTTTTTTTCAAGTGCATCTGCCCGTCTTTGAAATGGCGCTGGAAGACATGCGCAAGTTTCTCAACCCTGACAAATCAGTGATCGATTATTACGCGGGCACCGGTGCCATCAGCCTGCCGCTGGCAGATTTTTTCAAAGAGGCCGTGCTGGTCGAAGCACACGCGGAGGCCGCCCAATTTGCCGAGGAGAATATCCGTCTCAACCATTTAACGGATCGCTGCAAAGTCCTGCGGCAAACAGCGGCAAGCGCAACGGCCGTTTTTTCAGCGGACCACTTTGTGATTCTGGATCCGCCGCGCGCGGGCCTTGAACCCGGACTCGCGGAAAGTCTGCTCGCCGTCCGGCCGGAGCGCATCCTGTACCTCTCCTGCGATATCGCAACTCAGGCACGGGACGTCGCCAAGCTGGCCCCCGCGTACACGCTGAATTTCTTCAAACTCTACAACTTTTTTCCACGAACACCGCACTTCGAATCCCTCTGCATCCTCGACCGCCGCGTCTAGCGCCCGGTTTCAGCCCAAGGGCCAAAGGCAGTTTCAGCTTGCCCGTAGAGCGCACGTTGGATACAATCCCCCGCATGGTTTCCATCCAAATTGATTACGAAGGCAGTCTGCACTGCCGCCTTAAGCACGGACCTTCCGGGGCCGAGATCGTGACGGATGCCCCTAAAGACAATCAGGGCAAAGGCGAGGCATTCTCCCCAACGGACCTGGTCGCGGCGGCGCTTGGCGCCTGCATGCTGACAGTGATGGGGATGGGAACGGCGGCTTCCAACAGTTCCACCACGATCTCTTCTTTAGGCTTGTTGATACGTATGACTTTGGCATTTTCGCGCTTGAACGGCCCGGAGATAATTTCTACGATGTCGCCTTTGCGTATATTCATCTCGACTTTGACCTGCTCTAACATATGTTCTATTTCAGAATAAGGTATTTCCCGGGATAAGATGCCTCGAGCATAGGGAACTCCTTGTAATACTTGTT
>Ga0209211_10005477_pt1 | contig 18956 bp, 16 predicted proteins | sample RifGroA2_FD_183992 | JGI IMG/M metagenome (GOLD analysis project Ga0209211, IMG submission 183992) | Groundwater microbial communities from Rifle, Colorado, USA - Groundwater A2 (SPAdes) (version 2) | ecosystem: Environmental > Aquatic > Deep subsurface > Groundwater | place: Rifle, Colorado...
TCCCTGCTGCGACGATCCCACCATTCTCTGCTACGCGCCCTGCGAGCCCGAGCCCATGCGGGTGAAGAGCGGCGGCAACGCCGGCTTCGGCGAGCTGGCCCGGTATTACCTGGCCCAGGGGAAGATAAAGAGCGCCGTGGCCGAATATTACAACGCCATCGGCGACCAGTCCTCCGCCCTGGCGCTCGCCGATAAGAACGTCCGCGTGGCCGCCGGCAACGGCGTGGTTTACCTGGTGCGGTCCGGCTCCCAGGAACAGATCTTCGACGCGGCCCTGGCCGCCCGCGTGGAGGCCATTGTGCTCCCCGAAGGCCAGCAGAAGTTCCATCCGGGGCTGGTGATCATCGGGGCCTGCATGATGGACGATGACTGCTGGGAAGCCGTGGGTGACGGGGTGTCGGCCATATCCGAGTGGGCCAATAGCTGAAAGCCGCTGAGCGCGAGAACTTAAATTCAAGGAGAAAATATGAAGAATAAAAATGTGAAGACTTTAGTCGTGATGCTGGTGAGCGTGCTGCTGGGCGCAGGGATAATGATGATCCCCGGCCTGCCCAGGGAAGCCAAGTGGGGGCTGGTGATAGCGGCGGTGATAGCTTCCGGCCTGGGGAAAAAGGTCCTGCGCGGGAGCGCTGGAAACTGAACGGCATAAAAATTGCTCTGTGATGTGTGTAGCCAATAAAATCAAAGAGGAAACTTAAAAATATGAAAAAAATACTGATACTTAACCTTCTGGTCGCCGGCTTCCTGGCGGGTTCCGCCGCCGCCTGCCAGCCGCCGGATGCCCTTGGGCAGCTCCGTCAGGCCGCAGGCCAGCCAGGAGATTGCACTGTCGAAAACGGGGGGAATATCGGCGACTGGCCGCCCCTCCCGGAATTTCCCATGCCGAGCCTGCCTTCCCATCCTCCGCTCCAGCCGGACATAATGCCCTGCTACTGGGACGCCACCGGCCCCTGTGGTCCCGGCGTGCCCTTTCCGTCCTTCCCCGGCGACGGAGGCACTTACTGCGACGAGACCGGTCCCCAGATCTGCCTTGGCGACAACGCCAATTTCTGCTTCCCTGTCTGCGTAGTTGTCGGTCCCGTGTATAATGGCCCGATAGTATACGAAGCCGCCCGCGGCAAAAGCGGCGCGCAGGATGGACTGCGCCAGGCCTACCTGGGCCAGCCCGCGGCCAAGGCCCTGGTGGCGGAACGGCTCTTCCGCGGTAATGAGGCGGCAAAAAAGGCCCTGAAGTCCGACAAGAGCGTGAAGGTCATGGCCGACGGTAAGGTTGTGTTCCTGATCTTCGGCAGCCGCGTGGTCAGAATAGGCGACTCCGAGCTGGCCGGCCGGGTTCAGAAACTGGTGGCTCCTTCAGCCGGCGGCCCGTCGCTGCCGGGGAACAAGATCCTCTTCTACGCCGGCGCGGCCATTGCGATAGAATGCATGACCGACGACGCCTGCTGGGGCGCCGTCGGTGACGCGGTGTCAGCGGTGTCCGAGTGGGCCAACAGCTGAACGATCCTGACGGCGGGGGCCGCTCTGGCGGGCGGCCCCTGTTATCTTATAGAGTAGAAGGGCCTTATGAAAGAGATCAAAGAAATGTTCTGGGCCACTGGGTTCTTCAGCCTGGTGATGGTCATTCCGGTCGGCGCCTGGCAGGCGTTCGACTTCCTTGGATTTAAGATAAAACTCCTGCTTTGGGCGGTTTACTTCATGGTTTTTACTGTCGCCCTGGTGGAGAATTTTCTGCGCAAGCGCGGTATGACCTGGGGGGAGATAGGGGTAAGCCGCGGCGCGGATCTCTGGCGCGCCGCCGGGGTCGGCCTCTGCGGAGCCGCGCTGACAGTGGCCGGCGGCTGGTTCGGCGCGCAAGTGCTGGGCTTCAAGTCTTCTAGCACCACCTCCATGGAAGAATTCCTGATACGGCAGATGGCCGGCGGCGGATTGAGGGCCAGCCTGCTGCTGGCCTGGTTCATGCTGCCTATAGCCGTATGCGAAGAACTCTTCTTCCGGGGTTTTCTCTTCAACTATCTGAATAAGCGGCGAGGATTGGTGTTCGCGGTAGTCGCAAGCTCCGTTTTTTTCGGGTTGGTCCACTATTACCCGGTACGGATAGTTTATACCGTTTTCTACGGCCTGGTGTGGGCAGGCGCCTACAGGTTCGGCGGCGGCCTGGCCGCGCCGGTAATAGCGCATTACCTGCACAATGTCTCCTGTTTCTATTTTTGACGTTTCCGGCTCAAAAAAATAACGGCGCGGGGTTGCTCCCGCGCCGTTATCGTTTTAGCGGTCCGCGCTTATTTCTTCGCGCAGAGGTTCAGCGTGGTGACGGCGAACACCTTGGCGTCGCCCATCATGTGGTCTATCACGCAGGACTCATTGGGCATGTGGGCCGTCTCGTTGAGGCGGGAGTACACCACCACCGGCAGGTGCAGGCGCCGGAAGAAAGCGGCTACCGTGCCGCCGCCTATACCGTAGGCCTTGGGCTCCACGTTGAGGATCTCTTTGATGGCCTTTTTCAGCTCCACCACAATGGCGGCATTGGGGTCCGTGGGCGGCGCGGCCTGCGCTTCCTGCTGCGGCTCGAAGGAGATCTTCACGCCGTGCTTTTTCTCCACCTCGTCGGCCAGGCGGCGCATTTCGGCCTTCACCTCGGAGAGCTGGTACTGCGGCATCACGCGGCAGTCCATGTAGAACACGTCCTCGCCGGGCAGGGTGTTGACGTTCGGGACGTTGGCCTCTTTCTTGGTGGGCTCGAAGGTGCTGATGGGGGGCTCGTAGAGCGTGTCCTTGTGGGGGAACTTCTCATAGAGGCCCTGATACTTCACCACCAGTTCGCTCGCGGCCTTGAAGGCGTTGATGCCCAGGGACGGGCGGCTGGCGTGGCACTGCTTGCCCTTGGTGATCACCTTCATCCACATGATGGATTTCTCGGCCACTTCTATCAGTGAGCCGTCCTCGCAGCCGGAGTCGGGCACAAAGAACATGTCTTCCTTGCCGAAGATGTCGGGGCGGTGCTCGGAGATGTAGTCGGCGCCGAAACCGGAGCCGGTCTCCTCGTCGGCGCAGAACAGCAGCGCTATATCGTATTCGGGCCGGTAGTCCAGCTCCATCATGGCTTTCACCACCATGATGCTGGAAGCGATGGCCTGCTGGTTGTCCTCTACGCCGCGGCCCACCAGGTTGCGGCCCTGCACTTCCATTTTATAGGGGTCGGATTTCCAGAGCTTGGCCTCGCCGGGCGGCACCACGTCGAGGTGGGCCATGAACCAGATGGTTTTCTTTGAGCTCTTGCCCTTGTAGCGGGCTATCACGTTGGGGCGGATGCCGTTCTTGGCTTCCTTCTGGGGGGCGTTGATCCATTCTATGGAGTCGAACTTCAGCTTCTTCAGCTCGCCTTCCAGCCACTTGGCCTTGTCGTATTCGCCGGTGCCGCCGGAGGACGGGGCCAGCGCCGGTATGGCGGTGAGGCCGCGCTGCAGCTCTATGGCGTAGTTCTCGTAGGATTCTATTTTTTTGAGGATCTGGTCTTTCATGGAATTCTCCTGTGGAAGATAATTAAAGTATACCTAATTCCGCGGCGGCCCGGTTCGGTGCGCGCGCCGTTTCGGTGGCGGCGGGTTGATTTTCGGGGAAAATAAGTATAATTACTGCGTTAGCACTATAACGAGGGGATGATAATAATGAGAATAATCGCAATATTCGCAATGCTGGCCGTAGCGCTGCCGCTCAAGGCGCTGTGCCAGGATAACCCGGCCTTTACCAAGGCCGAGCTCGCGGCCGCCCAGGCGGACCCGCTGCGCTTCACGCTGGACCCGGAGTCCGTAACCGTGGAGCTGGTGTCGGCGCAGGCGCCGGTCTGGCAGGAGAAGGGCGTGGTCGGCAGCATAGTCACCATCATCAATATCGCCAACAAGATCTGGGGCATCATAAAAGACAACGCCCCGGTGGCCGAAGTTGAGACCAAGTACGCGGCCGCCGTGCCCGAGGGCGCCACCTCGCCCAACCAGCTCTACCAGTGGCAGGGCCCGGCCACCTACGAGTACAAGATCCGCGCCAAGAACGCCTACGGCGCCGAGACCGTCTCGGTGACCTACAAGGTTGTCTTCAACTACGGCGGCAAGTTCGACGGCAAGGGCCAGTACCTGACCGGCGTGACCATAGTGCCCGGCGCCATGAACGTGGCCTGGGGCTACAAGCTGTCCATGAACGCCTTCGTGCCCGACACCACCATCACCAATGTGGGCACTTACGAGGACCCGCTCGCCGCGATGCAGCTGAAGCTCTCCACCAAGATTGCCAGCGTGCTCAAGGAGTGGGACGGCAACAGCGTCTACCACATAAAGGGCAACGGCGAGATGAAGGAGATAGTCAGCCCCTTCAAGGCGCAGCCGGAGGCCGGCGATACCGCCGTCACCCGCCAGCTGCTCAACCCGGCCCTGTTCCGCTGAGAGGAGCCACGCGATGAAAGCTTCAATTAAACTGCTGCTGGCTGCGGCCCTGCTGCTGCCCGCCGCGCGCCTTACGGCGCAGGAGGCCCCGCTGATAGACGAGGCTTCCGTGATGATAACCCCGGCCGACCCCGCTGCCGCCTCACTGGCGGCGGAGGGTGACGGCTCGTTCAGCGACTCCGTCGGCCAGTTCAAGAAGATCTTCAACTATGCGATGAAGGTTTATAACTTCATTGTCAAGAACAAGCCGGTAGTCAACATACAGACCGACTATTCCAATGCCATCCCCGAAGGGGTGACGCACTGGCAGCAGCTGACCGGCTGGCAAGGCCCGGAGTCCAAGGTGTACACCTTCACGGCCAAGAACATCGGCGGTCTGCCGGCGGTCACGGCCAGGTACAAGGTGCACTATGTCTGGGGCGCCTCGTTCCAGGGCAGCGGCAAATACCTGACCGGCGTCACGGTAGAGCCCGTCAGCGTGGTCACCTCGTGGGGCACCAAGCTCGACGTCAGGGTGGAAGTGCCGGACGAGACCGTGCGCAATGTAGGCACCGACCGCGACCCCGTGGCGCAGATGGACGTGAAGCTGAAGTGGCATATAAAGACCTTCACGCAGACCATAGACAAGGAGGCCGTCTACCGCGTGCGCGGCGACGGCGCCCTGCAGGAGGTCGGCGAGCTGTTCGAGCGCGGCCGGCTGGCGCTCAAGCTCGAGGCAGCGCAGCAGGCCATTGCCGGCTCCAGCTTCGACGGCGCGGAGGTGCGCAAATGAGGAACATATTTATAGCGGCGCTGCTGCTGGCCCCCGGGCTGGCCGCGGCGCAGGGTTTCGGCCTGGACAGGGCCGGGGCCGCGGACGTGAAGGCCGTGGAGGTCTCCGTGCCGGCTTCCGACCCCGAAAGGGCCGGCGCCGAGTGGACCATGATGGTGTTCATGAACGCCAAGAACAACCTCGACGACAGCCTGCTCTACGGCATCTCCGGCAAATGGGCCCAGAAGGACATCAAGGAGATGCAGAAGGTCGGCTCCACCGACAAGGTGAACGTGCTGCTGGAGTACGGCATGAGCGGCCAGGGCTCCAAGCGCGTGGTCGTCAACAAGGACGGCGAGACCCTGGTCTCCGCCGATCCCAACGGCGACATGGGCGACTACAAGCGTGTCATCGACTTCGTGAAATGGGCCAAGGCCAATCACCCGGCCAAGCGCTACATGCTGGTGCTGTGGAACCACGGCCTCGGCTGGATAGACCCCGTGATGCACTCGCCAATGGACGGCTCGGTGCCCACGCAGAAGGGCATCTTGTTCGACGACGAGACCAAGAACTACGTGCGCACCCGCCAGCTGGGCGAGATCCTCCGCCAGGGCGGCTACGTGGACGTGGTGGTGCAGAACGCCTGCCTCCAGCAGATGGCCGAGGTGCTCTACGAAATGAAGGACGGCGCGGGGCTGTTCATCGGCTCCGAGGAGACCATGCTGGCCTACGGCTTCGAGTACACGAAGCTGCTGAAGTTCCTCAATGCCGAGCCGGCCGCGCCGCTTAACCGCGTCGGCGAGTTCTTCATAGAGTGGGAGAAGGACTTCTTCGCCCACGGCGCTCCGATAGTGGGCCCCGTGACCATACCGCTCTCGGCGATAGCCGCGACGATGTCGGCCGTGAACCCCAGGCCCCTCAACGACCTGCCGGCCTACCTCGACGCCTTCGCGCGGGCCGCGATGAAGAACAACGAGCACGAGGCCGCCAAGTACGCCATCGAGAACGCCGTGCGCTTCTCGAGCCTCGACCCGAAGAACGACAAGACCAAGCAGATCGCGCCGTACGTGGACCTTTACGATTTCGCCGCGACCTTCAGCAAGGTCAGCGGCTTCGAGACGGCCCAGGCGGCCGAGCGGCTGATGAAGTTCATAAAGTCGAAGCTCGTAATGAACAATGTCGGCCTCAATAAGGACGGCATCAACGGCTACGACTATACCAAGGCCGGCGGCATAGCCATAGGCATGACGATGAAGGCCAAGAAGCTGCCGCCCGCCCTCGGCGGCCTCTACGAGACCAAGTACGGCGACCTGTCGCTGTCCAAGGCTTCCCAGTGGGACGAGTTCGTGGCCTGGACCGACAAGGTCTGGCGCCCGGAATAGCCGCGGCCGGCACAATAAAAGACCCGCCCCCTCCGGGCGGGTTTTTTATTGGGTATAATTCTCCTATGCAGCAGCCCTCAAAGCGCGCCAAACTCTGGTCGGACATCGGCCTGTTCTATTGCGCCGCCATCTGGGGTTCCACCTTCATCGTCACCAAGGGCGCGCTGGATTCCGTGGACCCGGTGGTGATGGTGGCCATCCGCTTTCTGGTCTCGGCGGCCCTGCTGCTGCCCTGGGTGCTCAAGCGCGCGGACAAAACGCGCCACATGCGCGAGGGTTTCACGCTCTCCCTGTTCCTGGCCGCGCTCTACCTGACGCAGACCGTGGGGCTGGTCTACACCTCCGCCTCCAACTCCGGCTTCATCACCGGGCTGTTCATCATCTTCATCCCGGTCTTCATGTACCTGTTCAGGCGGGAGCGGCCCACCCGGCTGCAGTGCGTGTCCGCCGTCCTCGCCATTGCCGGCATGTGGCTGCTCACCGGCGGGGTGAGCGGCTTCAACGTGGGCGACGCCCTCACCCTCGCGGCCGCGGCGGCCTACTCCGCCCACCTGATCTTCACCGATAAGTACGTGAAGGCCAGCGCCGACGCCGTACTGCTGGTCTTTCACCAGTTCTGGATGGTCTCCGCCCTCTCGTTCGGCATCGCCCTGCTGCGCGGCTCGTCGCTCGCCGTGGCCGGGATCAACGGCTGGGGCGTCATTATTTTCCTGGCGGTCTTCCCCACGCTCACCGCTTTCTTCATCCAGATGCTGGCCCAGCGCCATTCCGAGCCTTTCAAGGTAGGCCTCATCTTCACGCTGGAGCCCGTGTTCGCGGCCATCTTCGCCTGGACGTGGGGCGGCGAGGAGTTCGTGCCGGTGAAGGCCGCCGGCGGCCTGCTGATAGTGTCGGGCATGCTGATAGGCGAATTGTCCAAGATAAATTTCAGGCGGGCGGCCAGGAACGAAGTGCTGCCCGTCTAGGAGGAACCATGACGAAAATATTGACAGCGGCGCTGCTGGCCCTCTTCTCAGGGGCGGCGCAGGCGGCCGAACTGAAGTTGGTGGAAAGCGTTCCGGAAGACACCGTGTACGGCTCCACCCTGGCGGCCAAACCCCTGGCCGTGTGGCCCGAGATGCTCAACTCTTCCGGCCAGACGATAGATATCGAGCAGTTCTACATCGCCAGCAAGGAAGGCGAGGGCATGGAGCAGATGCTGGAAGCCATAAAAGCCCGTGTGCTGGAAGGGGTCCGGGTGCGCCTCATAGTGGATTCCGTGATGATGAAGGAGACCGAGAAGTTCCTGCCGGGCCTCAAGGCCGCGGGAGTGCAGGTGCGGGTGCTGGATTTTAAGAAGGCCGGCGGCGGCGTGCAGCACGCCAAGTTCTTCATAGTGGACGGGCGCGAGGTGTTCGTGGGCAGCCAGAACTTCGACTGGCGCTCGCTGCGCCACATCCACGAGGTCGGCGTGCGCATAAGCAGCTACAAGGCGGCCTCCGACTTCAAACGTATCTTCGAGGCCGACTGGGCGCTGGCGGGCGGCGCGGATCCCAAGACGCTCTTCTCCGCGAAGGCCCCGCAGGGAGTGCCGCCTTCCAAGCCCGAGAAAGGGCAGCTGAACTACGGCGACGTTTCCTACTACCTGGCCTTCAGCCCCGTCGGGGCGGTGCCCGCCGGGCTGGCGCTGGAGCTGCCGGAGCTGCTCAAGATGATCAACAACGCCAAGAAGACCCTGCGCGGCCAGGTGATGACCTACGCCCTGGAGGAGCACGGCTCCAAGCGCTGGACCCAGCTCGACGACGCGCTGCGGCGCGCCGCCGCCCGCGGCGTGAAGATCTCGCTGGTCTTCGCCGACTGGGCCATGGGCGGCAAGGCCGACAAGGACATAAAGGCCCTGGCCAAGGTCCCCAACATCTCCATAAAGATCTCCTCCATCCCGGAGCACAACTCGGGGTTCATCCCTTATTCCCGGGTGGAGCACTGCAAATACCTGGTGGCCGACGGCAACCTGGCCTACGTCACCACCTCCAACTGGGGGCCGGGCTATTTCCTCACCTCCCGAGGCGCGGCGGTTTTCATAAAAGGCGCCCGGGCGGCCTACGCGCTGGAGCAGATCTTCGGCGCGGCCTGGGACGGCCCTTACACGCAGCCCGTGGACCCGCTCAAGTCGTACCAGCCCGTAAAAAGAAATTAAGGAGCTAAGATGCTTTCATTGGCCGAGATGATGACGAAGAAGGACGGGTTCGGCGCGCTCGTGATGGGGAACCACGCGTTGGCCCGGGCCATGGCCGAAGCCGGCACCATGGTGATCACCAGCTACCCGGGCTCGCCCACGCCGGAGATAGCCGAAGCCCTGCAGGCCCCGCCCGAGAACGTCCGCCCTTACCGCTTCGAGTTCGCGGCCAACGAGAAGGTGGCGCTGGAAATAGCCGCCGGCGCCTCGGTGAACGGCCACCCCGCCGCCGTCTTCTTCAAGTCCGTGGGCCTGAACGTGGCCGCGGACTCCATGATACAGCTGCCGCTGATGGAGCTGCCGGGCGGCATGGTGGTCATCCTCGGCGACGACCCCGGCGCCAACTCCTCGCAGAACGAGCAGGACAACCGCTGGTTCGCCCGCATGAGCTACATGCCCGTGTTCGAACCGGCCTCGCCCGCCGAGGTTTACGTGATGTACAAGGAAGCCGCCGCCCTGGCCGCCGCGCGCCGGGCGCCGGTGATACTGCGCCTCACCACCCACGTCTGTCACGCCCGGGAGAAGGTCAGCTTCGGCCGCCTGCCCGAGGCCGCTTACGACTGGACGCCGCGCTTCGACGCGAAGAACGGGCCCTATGTGCCCATCACCTCCGCCGTTTTCCCTCTCAAGAAGCGGGCCCTGGAAAAACTGGACGCCTGGGCCGACTACGGCGAGAAAAGCCCGCTCAACGCCGTTTACAAAGGGCCCGAGAGCGACAAGCGCCGCGGCGCCATAGCGGCGGGCCTGCCCGCCCTGTGCCTGCTGGAAGCCCTGCGTTCGGCCGACGCGCCGGTGGACCTGCTCAAACTTGGCGTCTCCTACCCGCTGCCCGCCGGGCTGGTGGTAGACTTTCTCCGCTCCCACGAGGAGGTTTACGTTTTCGAGGAGCTGGACCGGGTGATGGAGACCGAATTGAAAGCCCTGGCCTACGACCGGGGCCTCGCCTGCCGTATCCATTCCCGCCGGGACCACCACGAGCTCATGGGCGAGACCAGCCCGGAGCGGGCGCGGGCCGCCCTGAACGAGGCCTGGCCGGAACTGTTCCCCGCCCCGGAGAAGCGCTCCGCGGCCCTGCCCGCCGCGCGCCTGCCGCAGATGTGTCCGGGCTGCGGCCACCGCTCGGCTTTCCACGCCATAAAGAAGGCCTTGCCGCCGGGCGCCATCACCGTGGGCGACATCGGCTGCCATTCGCTCGGCTTCCTGCCGCCCTACAACATGGGCGAGATCCTGTTCTCCATGGGGCATTCGGTGTCCACGGCCGCTGGCCTGGCGCTGGGCAACAACAGCCGCAAGGTGGTGGCTTTCGTGGGCGACTCCACGTTCTTCCACGCCGGCCTGCCCGGCCTGGTGAACGCGGTTTCCCGCGACAGCGACATTACGCTGGTGCTGCTCGACAACGGCACCACGGCCATGACCGGCCACCAGCCCCGCCCCGGCAACGGGGAGATAGGCGAGCGCCTGAACCTGCCGGAACTGCTGAAAGCCCTCGGCGTGAAATTCCTGCGCGAGTGCGACGCCTACGAGCAGGAGAAGCTGGGCGGCTTCATGAAGGAAGCCATGGACCACAAGGGCTTCGCCGTGGTGATAGCCCGCCATCCCTGCATGCTGAAGTTCATGCGCGAGCGCCGGCGGGCCAACCCCGGCCTCAAGACGCAGCACGTGGACGTGGACCAGGCGAAATGCGCCAGGCATTATACCTGCGCGGCCGACTTCGCCTGCCCGTCGTTCGTGCGGCACGAGGACGGCTCGGTGACCGTCAACCCCGAGCTCTGCATAGGCGACGGTTCCTGCATCCAGACCTGCCCGGCGAAAGCCATAGGGAGGAACAAATGAGCGTCTTCAACATTTACCTCTGCGGAGTGGGCGGCCAGGGCATAGGCCTGCTGGCGGCGGCGCTGGCCCAGGCGGCCGAGCGCTCCGGGCTGAAGGTCATCGCCTGCGACACGCACGGCCTGGCCCAGCGCGGCGGCGTGGTGTCTTCCCACATCCGGCTGGGCGACGGCGCCCTGACGCCGCTGGTGCCCGAAGGCGGGGCGGACCTGGTGCTGGCCCTGGAGCGGCTGGAAGCCCTGCGCGGGGCCGCGCAGTACCTGAAGGCGGGCGGCAAGGTTTTTTATTACGACACGGCCTACCAGCCGGTGAGCGTGAGGAGCGGCAAGGCCAAGTACCCGTCCGCGGAAGAAGTGAAGAAAGCCGTGGAGGAACTGGGCGGGACCGCGGCGGCCGTGAACGCCGGCGAATTGCGCGACCCGCGCATGCAGAACTCCGCCCTGCTGGGCCGCCTGGCGGCAGAAGGCGCGGTGCCCGGCCTGGCGGCCGGGGCGCTCGAAGAGGTTTTAAAGGAAATAGCGCCGGGGGCTTCCCTGGAGGAGAACCTGGCCATCTTCCGCGCGGCCGCTAAACCTTAAGTAAGGGAAGGGGACGCTGCACAATAACTCAATAACCCGGTTATTGAGTTATTGTGCAGCGTCCCCTATACTGGAAGTTCGTAGAGGGTTATCTTTTTGTTGGTGTCGCTGAAATACTTCAGCGCCCACGGGGTGGGGAAAAAGACCACCGGGTTGCCGGCCGAGTCCGAGCCCAGCCGCACGTTGTCCCCCAGGTGTATCATCCCCGAATTGAGCTGCGCGGCGCCGTCGGCGTCCAGCCAGCGCACGAACTGCCACGGCGACGGTTCCAGCACCGACTTCACGCCGTATTCCTCTTCCAGCCTGTACTGCGTCACTTCGAACTGCAGCGGCCCCACGGCCGCCAGCAGCAGCGAGGAGGCCGGCGCGTCCTTCACCTGGAACTGCTGCACCACGCCTTCGAGGATGAGCTGTTCCAGGCCGTTCTTGAACGGCTTGAACTTGCTGGGCACCGGGTTGGTGAGGTAGGTGAAGCATTCCGGCGGGAAGCGCGGGATCTCGTTGAAAATTATGGCGGGGTTCTCGGTCAGGGTGTCGCCTATCTTGTAGTCCTGGTGGCCCACCAGGCCCACGATGTCTCCCGGGTACGCCTCGTCCACCGTTTCTCTTTCCTGGCCGAAAAGTTTATTGGAGTTGGACAGCCGCACCTTGCGGCCGTCGCCCATGTGGTGCACCTGCATGTCGCGCGTGAACTTGCCCGAGCAGACCCGCACGAAGGCCACCTTGTCGCGGTGGCGCGGGTTCATGTTGCCCTGGATCTTGAAAATGAAGCCGGAGAAGTCCTTGGTCTCGGGGGCGATGGAGCCTATGGTGGCGTCGCGCGGGCCGGGGGCGGCCGAATGCTCCACGAAGCCGTCGAGCATGAGCTGGATGCCGAAATTGTTCACGGCGCTGCCGAAGAACACGGGCGTGACTTCGCCGGCCAGTACCTCTTCGCTGTCGTAGGCCGTGCCCGCCAGGTCCAGCATGCCCACTTCCTCTATAAAATTGCGGTAGCTGACGGAGTCCAGCTTTTCCTTTATCTGCGGGTCGTCGAGGCCCGCCGTTTCCACGCCGGCCTTGAAGGCGCCGCCGGGGGTGCGCTCGAACAAATGCGCCTGGCGCGTCATGCGGTCATAGACGCCCTTGAAATCCTTGCCGTTGCCCATGGGCCAGTTCACCGGGAACGGCTTGAGGCCCAGCACCTTCTCCAGCTCGTCTATCAGTTCCAGCGGCTCGCGCGCGGGCCGGTCCATCTTGTTCATGAAGGTGAAAATGGGGATGCGGCGGCGGCGGCACACCTCGAAGAGCTTGAGCGTCTGCGCCTCTATGCCCTTGCCGGCGTCTATCACCATTATGGCGGCGTCCACGGCGGTGAGCACGCGGTAGGTGTCTTCCGAGAAATCGCGGTGGCCGGGGGTGTCCAGCAGGTTTATGCGGTAGCCGGCGTAATCGAACTGCAGCACGGTGGAACTGATGGAGATGCCGCGCTTTTTTTCCAGCTCCATCCAGTCGGAAGCCGTGGCGCGCTGGTTCTTGCGCGCCGTCACGGTGCCGGCCAGGTGCAGCGCGCCGCCGTAAAGCAGCAGCTTTTCCGTCAAGGTGGTCTTGCCGGCGTCGGGGTGGGAAATGATCGCGAAAGTGCGGCGTCTCTTGATCTCATCCATGGCTGTTCATATAGGGTAACTTTTATCCGGCCCAAAAAACAAACCTCCCGGCGGGAGGGCCGGGAGGTCGGGGTGGCGGGGGCCCTCAGGCCTTCTGGGCCGGGGGCGCGGCGCGGAAGACCGGGCCGGGGAACCAGAACAGCCGGCGGCCGGCCACCGGGTTGAGCAGCAGCGCGAAGGCGATCCAGAGGGCTATGAGGCCCAGCAGGATGGTGAGCGCCGCTATGGGCAGGGCCAGCGCGGCGGTGCCGGTAAGGCCGGCTACGATCTTGAAGACGTACATGAGGTCTATCACCAGCAGGAACAGGAACAGCAGCCCGCTGAAGAAGCCGAAGCCGTAGGTCATGGCCGCGAAGATAAGCAGGAAGCAGCAGTCCACGGCGAGCAGCACGTGGTGGTCGGGCATGAGGCCGTTGGCGATGGAGGTGAGGAGCCACCAGTTCATGACCCAGTTGAAGGCGAAGGCGGTGAACAGCGTGCCGCCGTAGAGGTTCTTATTGGCCAGGCTCATGACGCCGGCCAGGAACTGGCAGCCGCCGCCGAAGAGCAGGCAGAGGATGGCCGCGGTCTTGAGGGCGGCCGGGGTGAGCGTGAGTCCCAGGGCTATGGGCGCGAGCGCGGCGCAGCCTACGGCCAGGCCTATGAGGCCCATGGGCGTGGGTTCCGCGAATATGGGGACTGGCAGATTGTGCTGGGTTTCCATTTTACCTCCTGAAGCTGCCGGCTTTTACGCCGGGCCGTAAAATTATACCACAGAGAGCGCGCGCGGAAATTTTGTATAGTTCACTTATGAAAAGAACTTCCGCCCTGCTGCTCGCTCTGGCCCTCGCGGCCTGCGGCAAATCCTCCGATAAGCCGGCCACGGCCAAGAAAGGCCTGCCCGCCCCGGAAATAAAGATAGAGAAGATGCTAAAGGGAGATCTTAAAGAGCTCAAGGGCTGGGAGGACCTCAAGGGCAAGGCCGTGGTGCTGGAGTTCTGGGGCACCACCTGCCATCCCTGCATTACCAATATTCCGCACATGAACGAACTCACCGAGAAGTTCAAGGACAAGCCGGTGGTGTTCATCCAGGTCTCCAAGGAGAGCGAGGAGAAGGTGAAGGAATTTTTGGCCGATCACGACATGAAAGCCAACGTGGCCGCCGGCGCCGTGGACGCCTTCAAGAAGTTCAAGATCTTCGGTATCCCGCACGCGGCGCTGATAGACAAGAAAGGCGTGTTCCAGGGCGGCCTGCACCCCGGCCGGCTCAAGGAAGAGACCATAGAGGCCCTGCTGGCCGGCAAGGAGATCTCCGGCGCTGAAGAGCAGGAGGACGAGGAAGCCAAGCCGGGGGAAGCCTCCGCGGCCGGCGAAAAGTCCCTGGCGTTCTTCTCCGTCGCTTCCGCCGGCGCCAAGCCCAAGCTGAGCTACGGCGACACCGAGTTCCAGGCCGACGCGATGACGCTGGATTACATCATAGAGACCGCCATGGGAGCGGTCCACGGCGTGGAGTTCGTGGACGTGCCTGAGGACGTCAAGAACCGCAAACTCAAGGTGACGGCGCGCGTGGCGCGCGTGGAAGGCGCCGACAACGAGCGGCGCCTGATGGAGCTGTTCGCCTCCGGCATGAGCGGCGCCCTGCCCGTGAACATCCGCATAGCCAGGAAGGAAAAGAAGGTGTGGCTGCTCAAGCGCAACGGGGCGCTGAAGCCCGGCCTGGCCAAGACCGAGAACTTCGGCGGCCGCAGCATGAGCAAGGACGGCAAAGGCGCCACCATGGACGCCTCCGGGGCCGAACTGGGAGACCTGGCCAACGAGCTGGAAGACTGGCTGGGCGCGCCGGTGCTCGACGAGACCGGCCTGACCGGCAACTATAAATACAGGGTGGAAGTGAAAGAGCTCACCGCCAAGGCCGTGAACGCCGAACTGGCCGACAAACTGGGCCTTAAACTGGTGGAGGCCCGCCGCGAGGTGGAGATAGCCGAAGTGCGCGGGATAAAAAACGGCGCTAAGAAACTGTAAGCGCCGCGCCGCCCAAAAGAAAGCCGCCGGGAGGTCCCGGCGGCTTCTTCTTTTTACGCCAGGGGTGTCAGTGCACGCCGTGCATCCACTTGCGCAGCTTGGGCGTTACTACCAGCAGCAGCAGCGCCGCGCCTATGCCGGTGGCCGTGGGGATCATGTAGAAGTTCACGTGGTTCATGGCGTCGTAGTTGCCGGCGAAGAAGCCGCCCACGAAGCCGGCCGCCACGCTGGACAGGAACCAGACGCCCATCATGAGCGAGCCGAACTGTACCGGCGCCAGCTTGGTGACGAGCGACAGCCCCACGGGGGAGAGGCACAGCTCGCCCAGCGTGTGAAAGAAGTACGCGCCCACCAGCCACAGCACGCTGACCGGGCCGCTCTGCTGGTAGGCCGCGGCGGCCGCTATCATCACTATGAAGCCGACGGCCAGCAGACCAAGCGCTATAGCGAACTTCACCGGGCTCGAAGGTTCTTTTCCCCGCTCCGCGAGGTTTATCCACATGCCGGAGAAGAAAGGCGCCAGCACCACTATGAACAGCGGGTTCAGGGACTGGAAGAAGCTGGCCGGCATTTCCCAGCGCCAGCCGCCCAGCGTGAGCCAGCGGTTCGTTTCGTTCTTGGCGAACAGCGTCAGCGAGGAGCCCGCCTGTTCGAAAGCGGACCAGAAGAAGATGGAGAAGAACACCATGATAAAGATCACCGCGAGCCGCTGTTTCTCTACGTGCGTGAGGTTGGATTTCTCCGGCTTGGACGCGTAGGCGTAGACCAGGCCGACCAGCACTGCCAGGCCGGCAAAGCCGTAGAGCCATTTCGGGATGCGGCTGAAGATCTCATAGCCGTTGAACTGCATGGCCGAGAGCACCAGGAACGCCGTTATCAGCGAAACCAGCGTCACGGGGACCCAGTAATCGGTCTGCGGGTCCGTGGGCCGCAGGCCCTTGTCGCCCAGCAGGGATTTCTGGCCCCACAGGTACATTACCAGGCCCAGCACCATGCCCACGCCGGCCGCGCCGAAGCCGTAGTGCCAGCCAACCTTCTCGCCGAGCGCGCCGCACACCAGCGGCGAGAAGAAAGCTCCCACGTTGATGCCCATGTAGAAGATGGTGAAACCGCCGTCACGGCGCGGGTCGTTCTCTTCGTAGAGCTTGCCCACCACGGTGGAGATATTGGGCTTGAAGAAGCCGTTGCCCAGGATCAGCAGGATCATGGCGCCGAAGAAGAAGGGCAGGGCAGGGAAGGCCATGGCGAAATGGCCGAGGGCCATCAGCACGGCGCCAACCACTATGGCCTTGCGCTGGCCCAGGTAGCGGTCCGCTATGTAGCCGCCGAGGAGCGGCGTAAAGTAAACGAGCCCGGTGTACCAGCCGTAGACCTGCGCGGATTTTTCGGTGGAGAACATGAGCGGCCCCACCATGTAGAGCATGAGCAGCGCGCGCATGCCGTAGTAAGAGAAGCGCTCCCACATCTCCACGAAGAATAGCAGGAAAAGTCCCTTGGGCTGGTTATGATGTATGCTCATGCCGTCTCCTTGAATAGCACCGCTACGCAATTATATATAAATTATTCCGCCCCGGCGGCGGGCACCAGCACGCGCAGGCCGTGTTCCGGCACTTCCAACGCGGCGCCGCCCTTGGCCGCTACCGCCGCCCCCGTGACCAGCTCCGTGTACGCGCCGTCGGGCACGGCGGGGACGGTGAGTTTGGCCGCGTAGTCCGCCTTGTTCAGGAAAACGAAAGCGCGGCTCTTGCCGTGGTCCCGCCGGAAGACGTACTGGTCCTTCAGGGCGTAAAGCGACTTCTGCGAACCTTTCTGCAGGGCGGGCGAGGAGCGGCGCAGTTCGTTGAGGTCATGGAGCTGGGCGTAGAGCATGGAGCCGGCGGCCGCCTTTATGCCGGCGGCCCCCAGCACGCGCCGGTTGTCCGGATCTTCGCCGCCGGGCAGCATGGCCTCGGTGCCGTAGTAAACGCAGGGAATACCGCGCGCGGTGAAATAGTAGTTGAGCAGGTCCGCGTACTGGTCCTCCGTGGCGGGGGTGCCGGCGGGCGGTGCGCCGTTGAAGCGCGGCTTGTCGTGGTTGTCGGGGAAGGTGACCAGCCAGGAGGCGTCGGCGTATTTCCCGTCGTGTTTGAGCACTTCCTCCACGGCCCGGTAGTCGCCGCCCTTGAAAACTTTTTCGAGGAGGCCCCAGTTGCCCATGGAGGAGCCGGGCATGTCCATGATGCTCATGCCGGCGCTCATGGGCGAGCCGCCGGCGAGCCGGGTATAGGAGGCCAGCGCCTTGTAGTCGGAATTGGTCCAGATCTCGCCGAAGATGAAGAAATCTTTTTTGCGCGCGTGCATGGCCGCGGTGAACTTCTTCCAGAACTTCTTATCCATCCACGCCACGGTGTCCAGCCGGAAGGCGTCCACGCCCAGGTCCTGGTACTTGCCGTAGATCTGCGTGAACCACTTGAGCACTTCCGGATTTTTATCGTCGAGGTCCAACAGGTCCGCGAGGGCCGGGCCTTTATGGTTGAACCACTTCTTATCGTCGGAGTAATAGTCGAAAGTTTTGCCGAGGCCGGACAGCTGCCCGCGCCGCGCATGCCATTTTACCGTCGGGGAAGTGTCCCCGCCGTGGCCGTGGTTGAGCACCACGTCCTGAATTATTTTCAGGCCTTTGGCGTGCGCGGCCTTTATGAGGTCGGCGTAGGAGGCGCCGGGGGATTCCAGGTGCGGGTCTATTTTTGAAAAGTCCCAGGCCCAGTAGCCGTGGTAGCCGGCGGCGTCGTAAGTGCCGGCTGAATTCACGTAGCGGCCGGGCGGCTGCATTACGGGCGGGGTGAGCCAGATGGCGGAAAAGCCCATGCCTTTTATATAGTCTAAATTGTCTATGAGGCCTTTGAAATCGCCGCCCTGGTAGTAGCGTAAATTGCCGGGCACGTATTCGTCGCCGTAGATATTATTGTTGGCGGGGTCGCCGTCCGCGAAGCGGTCGGTGATGACGAAGTAGATGGTTTCTTCCCTGAAATCAGGCTGAGCTTTGGCCTGCAGGAGGGAGGGGGAAAGGGCTATTATGAGGGCTGTTAGGAGCTGTTTCACGCTCAAATTTAAGCATGTTGGCGGCCTGCCGGGCAAGCGAAAAAACGCCATTTTCGCTCAAAAAAGCCCTAAAATACCCCAAAATGGCTAATTTCTAATAATTAACAAATATATTTATAAATATAATTATATATTCCTAAAAAAACGAAGCATCAGGCGGCCGACAGGGGGTTGGTCCGTCGCTCCTGGAAGAGGGAACCGTTGCGCGGTTCCCCTCAGGCCCTGCGGGCCTGAGCCTCCCCTCCCCAAAGTCGCGCCGGGCCAACCCCCTGCCGGCCGCTGCCCTCCGAGACATCCCTCCTCCCCATATGCCCTGCCTGGGCCCGGCAATAGCGCCGTGAAAAAATAATTAAAAAAATTGTTGACAGGATTTTTTTATTTGTGCTATACTAATCATGTTGTCGCAAAGAGCACCTTGAAAAAGGGCAGCGAACCAAAGCAACAACCTGATCTTTTAAAGCTAATAACAACAGTGCGAAATAAAAAAGTTTTTTGAAAAGCAGCATCTCAAAAAACACTTTCTCCGACGGAGAAAAAAGTAGTTGACAAGGTTCGCAGTTTTGTGATAATATTTACTTACGGTCGCGAACACAAGCCGCGACAGTAACAACCGACCTTCTACCTGTGGAGTGAACTCCACGAAACAGGAAAAGGGTTTGCTCTCTAAAAAATTATGTATGAATGGGCACCCTGAACGTGCGAAACAGGGAAAGCAGCGAGAGGCCAGGCCTTAAAACCTGTCTGAACTTTCTGCGGACTCTGCGGAACATGTTGATGGTGTAATATACGAAGCAATTACCTTATTGGTGTGATAACTAAGTTGGTTATAACAAAGTAATTAGAGCTAATTAGAACTTCTCCGTAAATGCTAATCGTTAATGGCTGGCAGCAATGCCGACTATTAGCTTTTATGGATTTTTTGGAGAGTTTGATCCTGGCTCAGAGTTAACGCTGGCGGCGTGCCTAACACATGCAAGTCGAGCGAAGAGTGGCAGAGTATCGCGCTCTTAGCGGCAGACGGGTGAGTAACACGTAAACA
>Ga0209211_10005479_pt1 | contig 18952 bp, 20 predicted proteins | sample RifGroA2_FD_183992 | JGI IMG/M metagenome (GOLD analysis project Ga0209211, IMG submission 183992) | Groundwater microbial communities from Rifle, Colorado, USA - Groundwater A2 (SPAdes) (version 2) | ecosystem: Environmental > Aquatic > Deep subsurface > Groundwater | place: Rifle, Colorado...
GCGGTGGCGGGGCTTTCGTGGAGCGTACGATTTAGTTTAGAGCTACCACGCGCTCCGCGCGTGGCACATTACCGATTTTGGAAATAGGTTCTGATTTGGTAGAATAAACGCACAAAGGGAACTCTAGCGGTCCTCAACCAATAATAATTGCTATTTCTCCACAGAAATGATATCTATTGCTTTGTCCAGGGTGATCGAGTAATTCGACATCCGTTGGACATACACAGCAGGGGGTTTCGATGGCAGATAGCCGTCTTCGTGTTCTCGTCAAGATTCCAAACGTCTCCGCTAGGAGGCTCGAAAAGCTCACGGCTTTTTTGAACGGATCAAAAAATAATTTGCCCCACGAGGTCGCTGGCCCGAAGGAGTGCGCCGAATTGCTCGGAGTTGAAAAGGACTCCGTGAATGGCGGATATCAGGTCTCCCTCCTTGTCACCATGGCGTATCCGTATGCATGTGGGCAGGATACACGGAAGCATGTGCCGCGTTCCGTGATGGACGCGCTGTACGAAAGCCTCAGTATATTTCCCGAGAAAGGTGGCGAACTTTACTGATGGCGGAAAGCCATCTTGTTAGGTTACAGCTCCACACAAGCCATTGTCAGCTTGTGTGGAGTTTTCTTTGTACAAATTGTTCAAAAATTTACAAATTGAGTGGTTTCCACGTCGTCCAATAGTGAAAATATTCTCACATATGCTATATTGTCCGCATGCAACACAGCACATATCCTATCATTCTGCAAAAGGAAAAAGAGGGGGGATACTCGGTAACGAATCTCGCTCTTGAGGGCTGCTACAGCCAAGGAGAGACGGTAGAGGAGGCCCTCGCCAACATTAAAGAAGCAACACTTCTGTGTCTTGAGGACGAGAAGGTCTCTTCGGTGGAAAACGAGGATGTCAGCCTTCACCTCATTACGGTCTAGTTCATGTCAAAACTGCCCGCACTTTCCGGCGCAGAGATGATTAAAATTCTTGAGCGGAAGGGGTACTCCAAAATAAGAACACGAGGAAGCCATGTGCGATTATATCCTCCTCCATATCTATCAGAAGCAAAGAAGGTTACTGTCCCGCTACACAAGAAACTCAAAGCGGGCACCCTTTCGGGTATTATGAAAGACGCAGGTCTTACTGTCGGCGATCTCAAATAAAAGTTCCCACTTCATCCAATAATCTGCACAAAACAGCAAAAGAAAAGCGGTCCCGCTTTGGCGGGACCGCTTACGTTGCACTGATTATTTTTTGAACCCCTCTCCGCGTGCCTGATCGGCCGCAGCGTCGGAATCAAACTCGCGCTCGAATTCCTGCCATTTGTTGACGCGCATGAGCGCCTGGTGGTCAGCGGTCGGGTGGCCGTGCTTTGCTCCCTGCATTTCCCAGAGCGCCTCTTCTTTGGCGGTGCAAAAACGCTTGGCGTAATCGTGCACCGCTTTCGTCGATGCATGGAATGCCGCGATGGTCACAAAAATGAATTTGTAGCCCATCTCGTTGAGATCGGCGAACCGCACTCGCTCGTGCGGTGGGGTTTTGATCCATGGCAGTGATGGCGAGTAGTTGAACGCGAGCGGGATGTTCGGATGGCGACGTTTCACCCCCTTGGCGAATGCTTCCGGAAGCGCGCGATCGCACTGATTGAATTCGCACCAGAGAAGGTCGGCACCCGCATCCGCATAACGGACCGAGCGATTCACCGCATCTGCCATACTGCCGGGCACTTTCGAATTGAACGCGTCGGTACGCGCGACGATGATACCGTTTCTATAAATGTCGTCGCGGGCGCGGCAGGCCGCACGAATCTTTCCGGCCATCTTGGCGGGGGGTATAAGTTTTTTGCCGGCGATATGCCCGCAGCGCTTCGGGAGTACCTGATCTTCGATATGCACGCCGGCGAGGCGACGCACTGTGCGCGTCGCGAAATCATACTCGAGCGTCCCGAAGAATTCAGCCGCCGTGCGCAGCACGTTCTTGGCGTCCCCATAACCGTCATCGATATCGGCGATGATTGGTAGCCGTGTCGAACGCACGATTTCACGCACTTGGTCGCGTTGTTCGGTCATGGTGACCTGTCCCATGTCGGGGCGGCCTTTTGAGCCGGCGATGGACCAGCCGCCGGCATAGATCGCTTCGACTCCGGCGAGGCTCGCGACGAGCGCGTCAATGGCATTGGCAACGCCAAAACCGAATACACCCTCTTTGCGCGCGACGAGCTCGCGGAATTTTTTTCCTGGATCATCGTACTTCGAATACATCGGCTCCTCCCGTTTGACGTGACAAAGAACAAAAGCTCGCTGGTGCATCGTATCACATCAGACACGCACGAATTTACATGCCTTTGACATTACACAAAAGAGGCAGAGTATTTGGCGTAGGAACATTGACAACTTCAATAGGATAAACAAGGAGTCTGCAATGTACAGAATCCGTATCAACGGACGCGGCGGTCAGGGCGGTAAGATGATGGCCGAACTTATGGCCATGATGCTCTACGGTCAAGAAAATGAAACGGGAAAGTTTCCCTACGTTTCTTCGGCGCCGACGTTCGGCCCGGAGCGGCGGGGTGCTCCCGTCGACGCATTCGTGCGCTTAAGCCATGAAGAAATTCGTGAACTCGGTCCGTTCCAGGAAAGCGCGGACGCGGTCATTGTGCTCGACGCGGACCTTGCGATACACACTGATGCGGCAAAGGGCCTACGGGACGGTGGCATTTTGCTCGTCAATTCGCAGCTGCATCCCGACGACGAAGCGTTCAAGAAATATGCCGGACGTGTTGTCGTTGCGACGATCGACGCTGATACAATTGCCATTCGCAATGGTCTCGGTAATCGAACGACCCCGATCGTGAACACTGCCCTGTTGGGCGCGTTCATTCGGGTAAGCAAACTCTTTTCGCTCGATGTACTGTTTCAGTTCATCAAAACTGAAATCAAGAAAAAAGTCGAAGCGAATAAGAAGGCCGCACAGGAAGCGTTCGATTCCGTGCGACATAGTGGAGGAGTAGTGTCGTGAAAAGCACCAAAATTCTCGATTCAATCTCACGCTCTTCTGGGGACGCGCAGTCCCCGAAGACCGGTTCGTGGCGGAGGATCGCTCCTTCGTACGAAAACCGTCTTTCGCCGTGCACGCTTCTGTGCCCGTGCGCCGAAAACATCCCGATATGGATGCATTTGGTACGCGAGAAAAAGTTCGAAGAAGCATGGCGCGAGCTCATCAAGGAAAATCCATTCCCGCTTATCTGCGGGCGAGTGTGCTATCGCTTCTGCGAAGCGCAGTGCAACCGCAAAGAGCAGGGCGAGCGTGTTTCTATCAATGCGGTAGAGCGTTTCCTGGGGCAGTATGCGGTCGAACACGGTCTCACCACTACACCATATACCGGCGAGAAGAACGGCCTCCGTGTCGCCATCATTGGCGGCGGTCCGAGCGGACTTTCCGCCGCGCATTTTTTGGCGCGCAGCGGGTTCGCGGTCTCTATCTATGACTCGCATGCGGAGCTCGGCGGCATGCTTCGCTACGGCATACCCGAATATCGCCTGCCGAAAGAACTTTTGGCGCGCGAGCTCGGGGCGATGGTCACGTCGCTCGGCATCGAGCTGCACATGAATGCGCACATCGATACGACATTTGAACAAGTGGCGTCCGAATACGACTTTGTCGTCGTTTCGGTCGGCGCTCATCGTTCGCGCGCACTGCTTGATGATCACGGCCGGGAATTTCCGTTCATGAGCGGGTTGCAATTTTTGTCACGTTGCCGCCGGATACGCATCACATATGCGTTATCGGCGGGGGAAATACCGCTATCGACGTCGCGCGGAGCGCAAAACGCTTGGGTGCGGCGATCGTCACGGTGATCTACCGGCGTACCGAGGAGGACATGCCTGCGCACAAAGATGAGATAGAAGCGGCGAAGAAGGAGGGCGTGCAATTCATGTTCCTCACCATTCCCGTTTGGTCGTATTTCGACATGTTGTTCAGGGTGCGCTTGGAGTGCATGGCTGTGCAAGGAGAACCGGAGGGAGGAAAGAAACTCCCGCCGGTCAGAATACCGAATTCGCAGTTCGGGATCGATTGCGACATGGTCCTCTCGGCTATCGGCGAAGAAGTCGATCTCGACTTCCTCGGTTCGCGGGACCACACGTTCACAAGCGAGGATGATGTGCGGGGCGGAAGAATATACTCAAGTGGCGATGCACTCTACGGTCCTCGCTCGGTCTCCGAAGCGATAGCATCCGGCAAGAAAGTTGCCGAAGCGATCATTGCACGGGTCTCGGGCTCTGCGAAAGAGCCGCGGCCTGCGGCGCTCGGCGACGGAGACGTCAAATTCTACTACCTCAACAAACGACGAAAAAATCCCGAGATTTTGAATGAACGAAGTCTTACTGCCGAAGAGCTCCGCTCTTTTGCCGAGACGACGTTCACCATTACATCGGAGCAGGCAGTGGAGGAAGCGGACCGGTGCATCAACTGCGGAAGCTGCATTGCGTGCGACCGATGCCTCGATTTTTGTCCCGATTTCTCCATCACGAAACAGGATGGCGTGTACGTCATTGATCTCGACATGTGCAAAGGTTGCGGACTGTGTGCGCAAGTATGCGAGCGCGGCGCTATCGTTTTTGGAAAGGAGCAGGGCGATGTCAATACATAAGGTTCTCACAGGGAGCGAAGCGGTCGCGTATGCGGTCATGCAGGCGCGTCCACGCGTCATTTCGGCATATCCGATCACGCCGCAAACCGGCATCATCGAAAAACTGGCCGAGTATGTGGCAAGCGGAGAGCTGCCGAACTGTCAGTTCATACCGGTCGAATCGGAGAACACCGCGCTTTCGATGCTCATCGGAGCAGCGCAGGCAGGGGTGCGCACATTTACCGCCACCTCGTCGCACGGACTTCTGTACATGCATCAAGCGCTTCATTGGCATCTTGGTGCGAGACTTCCGGTCGTCTTGGTGAACGCGAATCGAGCCATCGGCGCGCCGTGGAATATCGCAAGCGACCGCACCGATTCGCTGTCGCAGCGCGACACCGGATGGATCCAGCTCTACTGCGGAAGTAATCAGGAAGTGTACGATTCAGTCCTGCAGGCGTTCCGCATTGCGGAGAGAACATGTTTGCCGGTCATGGTGAATGTGGATGGATTTCTCCTCACCCATACGAAACAGGGGGTCTCGGTATATACAAACGAGGAAGTTGATGCGTATATAGGGCACATACAGATGCCCCACGCACTCCGGAGCGACGAGCCTCGTTCGTACAGTGCCTCTGGCACGTCCGATTATTATTTTCGGCTCAAGAAAACTCTGGCGAGGGATATGCGCATGGCGCATACCGAGATAGCGGTCGCGGCAACGCGATTTGCGAAAAATTTCGGTCGCTCATACACTGCCGTCCCGTCGTATCGCATGGACGATGCTGAAGTCGCGCTTCTCATCATGGGAAGTACCACGTGCATCGTCGAAGATGCGGTGGACAAAATGCGGGAGCGCGGGGAAAAAGTCGGTGCCGTGCAATTGCGGCAATTTCGCCCGTTTCCGGCGAAGGCCCTGCGCAGAGTGCTGTCAAAGTGTTCGAAGATCGTCGTACTCGATGTCAATCAGTACGGCATCGTTCTCGATGAAGTGCGCGTCGCTCTCTACGGCATGACTACACCCGTCTACGGTTTTACCGTCGGCGTCGGTGGCGTGCCCATGTCGTCAAAAATATTCTGCGACATTATCGAAGAGGTGAGCAGCTCGAATTCGCTCGTAGCAGGACACTCGCAGTGGCGCGGAGTTCCCGATTTACCGAAAGTTGCCCCGGCTTCTACCGTCGTTGCAACAAAAGGTTCTTCGGCATTCGTGAATCCCGGTCATCGTGCGTGCGCCGGCTGTACCGCGCCCCTGGTGATGCGTCACACGCTCGACGTCGTCGGGAAAAATGCGCAGATCGCGCTTCCCGCGTGTTGCTGGTCCATTATTGCGGGACCGAATCCGTATACGCCACTGGGCGTCAACATGGTGCACTGCCCGTTTGAAACCGCAGCAGCAACCGCATCCGGTCTGGCGCGGGCGGCGAAAGAGCTTGGCGAGGGGGCAACCGCGATCGCATTCGCGGGAGACGGCGGAACGATGGACATCGGCCTTCAGGCGCTTTCGGGCGCGGCAGAGCGTGGTGAGGACATCATCTACATCTGCTACGACAACGAAGCGTACATGAACACCGGTGGACAGCGCTCGTCTTCCACACCGCAAGGAGCGGTTACGGAAACGACACCGATCCAAGCAGTGAAGATGGAAGCAAAGAAAAATATTCTCAAGATCATGACTGCGCACAACATTCCGTATGCCGCGACCGCATCCATCTATCATCTTGAGGACTTCAAAAGTAAGATCGCGAAAGCCGTCGCGTACAAGGGGAAGGGACTCCGGTTCATTCATGTTCTTGCCCCGTGTAATCCGGGGTGGAAGATCGACCCCGCCCTGTCGCTGCGCATGGCGCATCTCGCTGTCGAGACATGCGCATTTCCGCTCGTTGAATGCGAGATGGGAAAGTGGCGTATTACATACCGGCCGGAAGAAGTCGCAGCGCTCGCGGAGTACATCAAGCCGCAAGGCCGATTCGCTCATCTCAGCGATGAAGACATCGAGCAGATGAAGCAGAAGGTAGATTCCTACTTTGAAGAACTGGAAAAACTCGAAAAGTATTTCTAGCCCAATATCCAAGCAGCCCCTCATCGGGCTGCTTTTTCTTACTTTCTAATGGGATATACTATGCGGATATGGAAGGCCCAAAGAATCAAACGGGAGAGCATCTTCACGAGGTCTTCAAAAAGCGTCGGGAGTTACGGAACGAATTTAAGGAGGCAGTAGGCAAATCCTGGAGGGAGAGCAAATCAGATCAGGCCGAATCTCCGGAAGTCGTTAGCTTGACTTCAATGCGCGAAGCAATCGAGCGTGGCGAGACAATCCCTGCGCTGGGGGAAACCGGAGATGCTAGAACTGAAAGGGTCTCGCACCTGACCCATACACTCCGCGATCTCGACAAAGAGGCCGCAGATTTTAAACCTGAACACCGGGGAACGCTTGAGGACGTCGCGCGTCCCGACCATCGTACAGAGGCGCGAGACCGTGACTTCGAGCGACGATATGAGAACGTATCGGCAGAACTCAGTCGCCTTCGAGTTGTTCACGACGAGATGGATCGCAAGGAGTTTGCATTACTTCGAGAACGCAGAAGTAAACTCAGCGCGGCCGATCTTGATCTCATCAAACAGTATCAGGGGGTACGCGATGCGGTTGCCTTGCGGGAAGCGCGTCTTCGAACGGATCCTGAAACGTTTGCTCCCGCGCGCGCGTTCGAACTTCGGTCGTATCGGGAAGAACTTGGAAAGGAGCGGTACGCCGTGACCCCATCACGCCGCGCCTACGAAGACGACATCCAGCGACTATGGGAAGAGGGCAAAAGCGTCATGACGACGGGACCGACCGGTACAGGGAAAACAGAAATGCTTATTCATCTGAGCAAGCGTCTCTACGGAGAAAATCCTGAGGTGCTTCGCAGTACGGAACGAACAGGGCCCTCCGAGATATTCGGGAAACCGCTTCTGCGTGCGACGCCAGAAGGCGGGACAGAAACTTATTTCCAGCCGGGACGTTATACGTTCGCAGTCGACAGGGATGTGCCATTTATCGCGGACGAGTTCAATATGCTGGACACCAAAGCGCGGTTTCAATTCAAGGAACTCTACAACCGCAAAGCGGGCGACAGCGTCGTAATTCAGGAGGACAGCGGACATCCTCACCGAATAGGAAATAAATTCGCATTCGCTGCAACGGCCAATCTCAAAAGCGAGAAATACAAAGAGCGCTTTGAACTCGATCCCGCCGAATCTCGCGTTTTCGAAATGCGTCGAATCGATTACCTACCGAAAGACGAGCTGTATGATCTATGCGTCGCAACTCTGATGGATGCCAAGGGTCGCGTCCACGCATCTCGTGCCGATGCCACCGAGACAATCAAGCATTTAGCCGAGGCGACCGAACAGGTCCAACAGGCGTTTCTCGGGGTCGGCAGTTTCTACGAAGAAGGCAGCGGCGGAACAAAGAAGAAATGGGTCTTGGAAAAGGCGGTTCTCGATCCAGGCAAAGTACTTTCCATGCTCGGCGGCTGGCAAGCGGCCGAAGCACGAGGGGGGTCTTTCTACGAATATCTCAACGACCAGCTACGAGATTTCATCAATAAAGAAGATTTTCCCGAGAAAGACCGGGCGCTACTCCTGAAAGTATTTTTGGCGAAAGGTTTTTTCGCAGGACGCAGTCCAAAAGAATTCCAGACAAATCTTACTGCCGAGAAGTTACGCACGTATGGATTAAAGGACAAAAAGAGGGCGGCAGAGACAGACGTGAATCCACTACGGCCATCCGAAGTCGCGTTGCTCGACCCATTCGATAAACGTGCAGCCGAACTCGCCCGGATCGGGAAGGAATTTCTGGACGAGGAATATGAGCGCGTTCCGTACAAGGAGGGGAGAAAAGAATACAAACCCGGCGCCTTGCTTATCGACGAGGGTGGCAACGTGTTCCGGTATGTCGGCTTGAACAAAGAAGGCAAACCAGGCTTGATGCCGTATGAAAGAAAGCTGGGTGGGTCGCCTGAAAAGAACGAGGTATTCGAGGCTATTATCGAACGCGAGCGATCCTCGCTGCGCGAATTCTTCGGCAAAGATATTGACGTGCCCGCGCTGCCAGATTCCATTACGGCCGAGCAGTATGAAAGATGGAAGGAGATGAAATTCGAATTGCACTATCTGCCTCCAGAAGAGATGAGCGACAATAAAAAATATCCCGGATGGAAGAAAAAGCCTGGCAAGAAATACAGTCCGAACAAAGAATGGGGCATCGAATTTCTCGACGAGACGGCCGCATCCAAGAATGGGCTCTCGCCCGACAATCTTAAATTGCCTGGTAAATGGATTCTCGTCGATACCCGAGAGAAACCCGTGTACCAAGGCGGTAATCAAAAGTATCCGGATGACGCCGAGCTTGGCGCGGCGATCAAGGAACTCCGCGACAGAGGCGTCATTCAGAACTTCAAACACTCGGATTCGAGATTTAATATTTCTTGGGACGAATTGCACAAGCCCGAAGTGAGGGCGAAATTGGCAGAGGTACTCGGTGTTGATCTGGAGCAGGTACGTCTGCCCCGCGCAGCGGAGTGGAATTTTCTCGGCAACGCCCATTATCCAAAATGGGGAGATACCAATACGTGGGAGCGGTTTGAGGATTCCTACCAACAAGGCTCCGGGCGTCTGGCTGGCGGCCACTCCGACTACGGCGGTCTTTCGCACGTCTCTTCGGTTACGCCTGCCTACCGGCACGGCTACTGCGGTTTTCGCCCCCTGATCGCTTTCCCTCAATCTGGTTAAGTTGGGTTCTTAGGTCTTTATTCTTTGAAACTTTGGATTTCGCCGCAAAAATGTAAAACACCATGACAGCACTAGAAACAGCCAGCCGCCGCAGACTCCCGACAGAAGGTCCATTCGTGGTGGAGAGTTTCAAGGCTGCGGGGCTCCGTGCTCTCACTGTCGAAGAAGAGAAGAAAATCGCGCAAGGCGGTGTCTCGGTGGAAGGTATGGAACAAAGAGGGTTCGACGAGGTAGAGGAGCGCGAACGAGAGTCTCTTCGCGCATTCTTCGGTTCAGACGTCGATGTCCCATCCGTGCCCGGCAGTGTCACCATGGAACAATACGAGCAGTGGAAAGAAATGGGACTGGAACTGCACTATATGCCGGATATGGAAATGAGTGAAAATAAAAACTATCCCGGCTGGAAAAAGAAGCCGACCTCGAATATAAACCTGTTCAACGCGGTCAAGGATAAAAATAGTAAACTTGCCGCAGACACGCTCAAACTTCCCGGTGCATGGGTGGTAGTGGACACGCGGGAAAAGCCGCAGTACCAGAATGGAAATCAGATGTACGCGAATGATCCGTTTAAAGATGCCATCGAGGAATTGCGAAAACAAAAAGTCATAGGGGGCACCAAAGCGGGGTCCCGCTTCGAGATTTCGTGGGATGAATTGCATAAGCCGGAAGTGAAGCGCAAGCTGGCCGAAATATTGGGAGTTGCGCCGGATAATCTGCGACTACCCCGAGCTATCGAATGGAACTTTATGGGCAACGCGCACTATCAAAAATGGGGGGACACAAATACGTGGGAATGGTTTGAAGATTCCTACCAGGGCTCCAGGCGTTTGGCTGGCGGCTACTCCGCCCTCGGCGGTCTTTCGCACGTCTGTTGGGCTTCGCCTGACTACCGGAACGGCAACGGCGGTTTTCGCCCCCTGATCGTTATCCCTTCTTAAGGGTTCCTTGGCCTTTTTCTTTTGGGGCTTTGGGTTCGTTGCATTTTTTATCTGCCGAGGATAGCGAGAGAAATGAAAGTGAGAGCACTTTCATTTCCGAGCGTCGTAGGCAGCAAAACTTCAGTTTTCATATTAACCACGCTATGGTTGGTTGGGCTCATGAAGCCACATCCCTGCCGCCTTTGGCGACGGAAATGGTTGGTTCGCCCAGATAAAGGGAAACGATGTGTGCGCGACTAATGCGTAGAACATTGAAAGAACGGAGACGCAACGTACTTATACGAGCGGGACTACGTAGAGCTTTAGGCGCAAGCGAGAAGTATCTGCCTGAACCGCTTCTGCCTTAGATGGTCGCGTGCATGCGAAAGCTCCAGGCGTTTGGCTGGCGGCAACTCCGACAACGGCGGTCTTTCGCACGTCTATTGGGATACGCCTGACAACCGGAACGACAACAGCGGTTTTCGCCCCCTGTCCGTCTCCCGTCCGATTCCCGACGCACCTCAAACGTGCGTCGGGAACATCGGATTCTTACTGGCGACGTAGGGCGAGCGAGATGCGAAAGCTACGCTTTCGCATCTCCGAGCCGAGGAGCCAGAAACCGGAGCCGGTTTACGTGGACTTGATCCAGCCGCCAAGTTGCCTTCCGATCTCACGCGATTGATTCGCAAGGTCGAGGTACCCTTTTTCTGGCAGAGCTTTCGTGTCGTTAGCAAGACGAAGCATAACCTTGAAGAGATCCAGGGTAACGCTCGCCTCGGAAAGCAACTCTCTCCGCCCGTCGCCTCTTACAGCGTTAGCCCGAATAATGAATCCCAGAAAGTCCATTGCGAGTACTTGAAGACGCTCGCCAATCGTATATCTGTCCTGTTTAGGAAATTTACCGGTTCGCGCATGAACAGAAAGAAGCAACTGGTAGGCGCTATGGAAAATGGGAAGGTCAAACCCATCGCTCGGCCTCATAGGGCTCCCACGCTATACGAACGGATAATCAGCTGCCGGAATCTGATGGGGGCGTGGCGGAAATTCCGATGCGGCAAGCAATCAAGAGCGGACGTGCTTCGATACGAACGACAGCTCGGGGATAACATATTAGGTTTGCATTATAGTCTCCGCAACAAAACGTACCAGCACGGCGGATACGACTCGTTTTTCGTACAGGATCCCAAGCATCGGCATATTCACAAGGCGTCAGTAGGAGACCGGCTCGTGCATCACGCCATCGTTCGCATGATCGAGCGAATGTTTGAACGTAAGTTTATTTTCGATTCGTGGTCTTGCCGGAAGCGCAAAGGCACTCACGCCGCCATTGAGCGATTCGGGCGCATTGCGTGGTCTTTGTCGCGAAACAATACGGTTCCTGTTTGGGTTCTCAAGATGGATATTGCAAAATTCTTCGCTTCGGTTGATCAAGGCGTTCTTCTTGCCATTATTGAACGCACGGTAAGTTGCAAAGATACACGCCCGCTTATCGCGAACGTGCTTGGCAGTTTCGACAAAGGGCTCCCGCTCGGCAATCTCACCTCACAACTTTTCGCCAACGTATATCTCAACGAACTCGATCAATATGTGAAGCACCGTTTGCGCGTGCCCCATTATCTCCGCTACTGCGATGATTTCGTCATACTTAGCCGCGATCCGGATGTTCTCAAGGCTCTCGTGCCACAGATACGACTGTTCCTCGAAAGTCAATTGCGACTACAACTGCACCCTGCTAAAATCACATTGAGCAGGTTGAGCAATGGCGTCGATTTTCTGGGCTTTGTCTGCTTCCCCTACACGGCAGTTTTGCGTACAAAAACGAAACGCCGCATGCTCGCCCGGGTGGGAGATAAAAACCTCTCTTCCTATCTCGGACTAATCAGTCATACACGCTCGTACGGACTCAAGAAATTACTCCTACAGAAAAAATATGATCGAAATATGGAAGATGGTAGAGAAGAATAAAGGCCCCAGAGACGCTAATCCCGACACTACACCAACTAGCGAAGAAGAGATGCGAGCATTTTTTGAAGAGGATCGAGACTTTTTACGCGCCTACATAGGAGACGACTCGATCGGAATTGAACCGGCACCTCCTGGTTCTAGCGTGAAGACATTGGGAATTGATCTGGAGAAAGGAAAGATGTATGTCAATCCGGATTTTTTCATGCAGATGAAGCATTCAAAGAAGCCGTACGTGTTATTCCACGAATTCGAGCATTTCAGGGAGTTGCGCGATTTGCTCGCCGAAAAGAGCGGAGACAAGGTTTGGCGAAAACACCGCGACAAAGTACAAGTAAGTAAACGATATAGCATTCTCGACAACACGTGGGATGATGTGCGGATGAATCGAGGTGTTGATTCGCGCGCGCCAGCTCTTAAGGACGCCAAAGAAGCTCTATACAAGGAGGACCTCTTCCCCGAAACGGATTTTACGAAACTGCCCAAGCATTTGCAGTTCGCTTACACCCTACTCCGCGAACGCATGGTTCCGAACGAGGCGTGTACAGTTGCGCCCGATGTGCGTGCCGAGATTGACCGGCTACGCGGCATCAAAAGCAAGAGCGGAGTTCCGCTGTTGGAGTATGCGAGCCGTCCTGATATTCCGCCGTCGGTCCGTATCGCTTTGCAGGATAAATACCTCGATCCGGTGTCGAAGCGTTTTTTTGACGAGGATGTCGAGCAGAAGAAAAAAGACCAACAGCAACAGGGCGATCAAGGTCAGGGAGAGGGGACTGGCGAGGACGATCCGAAAAGCGGAAAAGACCCCAAAAAACAGCAAGCTGCCAACGGGGCAGGCCAGAAGCCGGAAAAAGGCCAGAAAGGCAAGGGCAAGAATTCTGAGGATCAATTCAAGAACGAATACGCAGAATATAACGAAAAGAATCCGGATAAAGCGCTTCCCGCCGAGGACATAGACAAGGCGGTGAAGAAATACATTGAGGCAAAACAGAAGACAGGAACTGAGAAAACCGAGGAAGAAATGTTGCAAGAAGCGTACGCACGTGAGGCGGGCGTGTCCGTTGAAGATTTACGGACCTACCAGAATTTCTGGTCAGAAGTTGAGAATATTCAAAATCCGGAGACGAACGAACGTGTTCTTGAAGAATTGCGAGCGATATTTCGTAAAATTATCGCGGAACGCATGGCTCCACGGCTCAGACCGAAATTGCCCACAACCGAAGGAGAGATTCTTGCGCGACCAGCAGACGCTGTGGCGGCCATCAAAGCCGGAATACAGGAGCCCGCAGTTTGGGAAACTGTCGAGGTGCATGAGAAACTTCTTGAGCGTTTCGGAAATTTTGACGTCACCCTCGTCGGCGACCGTTCCGGCTCTATGCAAGAGTCGGACTCTGACGGAGCGGTGAAGAACGTCGAGCAACGAAAAGCTATCGCACTCACCCTTGAGGCGCTAACTGAATTTTCTCGTGAGCTTGATGATGTGCATCGCGATCTACTTTACGACTTGCATGTTCGGACGGAAAGCTGGGCTTTTGGAGGCGACAAAGAAATCGGCATTTTAAAACCTCTGTCCGAGACGCTCACTGAAAAAGAGCGCGTGGCGGTATATAAAACGCTTGGCGATACCCATGGAGATGAGACTAAAGATTTTAAAGCACTCGAGCGCATCAAAGACTCAATTCCTGAGGAGGATTGGCAACGAATAGCCGATAAAAAGCTGCGAAAGATTATTATCGTTCTCTCCGATGGAAACAGCTCCGACCAGACTGCTGCTCAAAAAGCCGCCAAGGAACTACGTGACAGAGGAGTCATCGTCGTGGGCGTCGGAATCACAAAATCAGGCGCGGCCATTACCACAACTTACGCACCTGATGGGCGTGTATGTGAGAAAGCTGGACAGCTGGGTACGACGCTTGGAAATCTGCTTAAAGAGCATCTGAAAGATCTCTAAAAAACTAAAATATGCCGTTTTTTGCTATCATTGGGTGATGTCGTTCTTTACGGGCGACGTAGGGCGAGTGAAATACGAAAGCCTGCTTTCGGATTTCCGAGTTGAGGAGCTCGAAAAAAAGAGTATATGATGACTTTTTTTACCGGCAAAGGAGATGGTTGGACAATCAAATTGTTCGATACTCCCTCGGGTCAGCGGGTGACGAAGTCATCACCCATTTTTTAGTGCATGGGACAGCTCGATGAGCTGAATACGGTCGTGGGGTGGTGTAAGGGCGCTGCGCCAAAGGATTTTTTGGCTGGTAATCGGTTGGTAGAAAATCGGATGCGCCCCATGCGATAATTTGCTAAAATAAACACAATGACAATGAGGAAGGTCCCCCCATACTTTAAATCCGTTTTATGGTCATATTCCCTTGACGCGTGCGATCCTACACGCATGAAAAAGACAATTATTACACAAGCACTTCTCTACGGGTCCTTTACTCACTGGAAGTGGATACGCGCATTTTACGGTGATGATGAAATACGGAACGTACTTTCTTCGGTGCCGGCGTCCACATTTCGCTCAAAATTGCGCCCGCTTGTCGAGGCGGTGTTTCTATTTTCGGATTGGAATTATGCATGACGAAGCCTTGAGTACAATAACGAAGGCCGTATGGGAAAAATGCGGTTTCCTCGGAAACATGTATCTTGCGGGCGGCACCTCGCTTGCATTGCAAATAGGCCACCGTCGCTCGGTTGATCTCGACTTTTTCTCCACGATGCCGATCAAAAAATCTCTCCGCTCAGAAATAGAGAAACGATTTGCATCTGTCATTCCTATTGTCCAGAGTGGAGACGAACTCACCGTCATGGTCGATGACGTCAAGCTTACGGCCCTTCACTATCCATTCGTGCTCTTGTATGAGAAAGTAAAAACGCCGACTGTTCCACTTGCATCGGTTGCGGATATTGCTTCCATGAAAGCGTATACGCTCGGGAGGCGTCAGTCACTCAAAGATTATGTTGATCTCCATGCGATCCTCGTGCGCGACATCATCTCACTTTCATCCATTATTGCTGACGCTCAAAAAAAATACGGCGACGCTTTCAATGATCGTCTTTTTTGTGAGCAGCTTCTTTTTACCGACGACCTTGAAAACGAGCCCATTGATTGGATAGGGGAATCGATTTCAAAGGACGATATGAAACCGCTCTTTAAAATGAAAATTACAGAAGTATTTGCTTAGTACATCGGACACCACTGACCGTTGACGTTCATCCTCTGCTATCATTGGGTGATGTCGTTCTTTACCGGCAAAGGAGATGGCGGGACAACAAAATTGTTTGACACCCCTTCGGGGCAGCGGGTTACGAAATCGTCGCCCATTTTCGAATGTTTGGGACAGCTCGATGAGCTGAATACGGTCGTGGGGTGGTGTAAGGTCGCTGCGCCGAAAGATTTTTTGGTCGATGATCGACTAGTTGAAGCATTACTGCACGAAGTGCAGGATTTTCTTTTTACCATTCAGGCCGAAGCTGCGGGGGCGAAAAAATCTGTCCCGCAGGCGAGCGTCGAGGCATTATCGGCACTCATCACGTCGATCGAAAAGTCGCTGCCCCCCGTTACAACATTCCTTGTGCCGGGCGGCACTGAATTCTCCGCGCGGCTCGATATCGCCCGGGCTATAAGCCGCAGGGCCGAGCGGCGACTGGTGGTGTTGCACGAATCGGAAGAACGCGTTATGAGTGAATCATCGCGGGCCTATGCCAATCGGCTGTCGTCATTTTTTTATGCCCTGACACGCCTCGTCAATCACCGAGCAGGCATTGTTGAAGCGTCGCCACTTTACCGCGATATTGTATGATCCGCAGGTTAATACCAAAAAGTGTCGAAGAGCTTGCCGAATGGTACATGCGGTATATTTCACCGCTGTCCCTCATTGCCGGATTCATCGCCGACAATCTGATATTGTTGCGCCGCGTCGACGTGTGGACGAGCAACGCGCTCTTGTTTTTCTATCTCACGGTCGCGGCGATCTGCATCGTTCTTCTGAATCTGATAGAAAGCGGCCGTCTCCGCCATCCGCTGTTCCTAAAAATATTGCCGCTCATACCAGTCGTAGCGCAATTTGCCTTCGGCGGACTATTTAGTGGTTACTTGAGTCTGTACAGCCGGAGTGCAGCGTATGCATTCAGTTGGATATTCGTCGTCCTCCTTGCAGGCTTATTGATAGGCAATGAGAGATTCGTCCGGTTCTACCGCAATTTTTCATTTCAAATGAGTGTGTACTTTGGCGCGCTGTTCTCGTTCTATATTTTTTTCCTGCCCGTCGTGTTCCATCAGATCGGTCCATGGATGTTCGCCGTGAGCGGGGCCGCGAGCCTGACCGCCATCGCGCTGTTCATACTGATACTTTCAAAATTGGTCCCCGATGTCGTGCGGCGGGAACGCACAAAAACATCCCGCGCCATCGCTGTCATTTTCGTCGTATTCAATATCCTGTATTTCACCAACGTGATACCGCCGCTTCCGCTCGCGCTCAAAGACGCGGGTGTGTACCACTCGGTAAAACGCACGGGAGACACGTACGTGCTCCAGAGCGAGCCGGTGCCGTGGTACCAATCCTATTTGCGATACAGCATGGTCTATCATCGCCTGGCTGCGCAGGCAGGCGCTCCCGGAGAGCCCGTGTATGTATGGAGCGCGGTTTTCGCGCCATCCGGACTCTCGACCACCGTCTTTCACCAGTGGCAGAAATATGACGACATCACAAAAAAATGGCAGACGAAGAGCACGTTCTCCTTTCCCATTCAAGGCGGACGAGACGGCGGCTACCGCGGATACTCGGTCAAGCAGGACGCTTCTCGTGGGGATTGGCGCGTCAATGTCATTACGCAGTACGGTCAGATCATCGGACAAATCTCGTTCCGCATCGAAGATGTGCCCACCCCCATAAACTTAATTGAGACACAACAGTGATTTTTTAGTGATTTTCTGCTATAAATCAAGGTGTTTGATGGCGACCGTGGTGTAACGGTTAACACTGGAGCTTGTGGAGCTCTCGATCAGGGTTCGATTCCCTGCGGCCGCCCAAAACTAGGTATGGTATGGGTGTCCGTTAGACGAAGCGCAATGACTGTGTGAAAATGGTGCATGCTTCAATTTCTATACTACAACTCACATATAAAAGGCACGGCACAGAAACAAACGATCATGTTGGCTCGTGATGTGCTGTGCAAGATTAAGCCAAGTATTCGAAACGTACTGTCCGTACACCGTATTTGTAATGAAAGGGAGGTTTTTCTAAGTACAAAATCTTTAAAACACATCTACGACAGGCACATTTTCGACAAGCAAAGCCCGGCGGATTTCCTTACTATCATGAGTTCGCTGACAAAAATCATCAGGTTTCCTGATGAGGTACGTAAAGATATGGAAAGTAAGCGCGGAGACTTTCTTTTTGTAAAAACAATCAATGGACAGCCCTATTTTATCTCTTTGGAGGTTGAGCAAGATGGTACGATCAATGTCGTTTCATCATCGGCTACAGGAGAAAAATATCTCAAAAACTTCACTGTGTTGTGGAGCTGGGGTACGGCTAACCCCCCATCGTAATGCTCTCGGTTTTCTGGTTTCCCAGATCCGATTGCACTCCGCAGTAGAGCCTTCCTGCATTTAGCCCCACAACACAATGAACTTTTCCGTCCCGCAAGAAAGAGGCGAGCACACATATTAGCTTACCATGATGAGGATAGCAAGAAGTTAAAAAAGTGTGGACATGATAATTGGAACTTCCGATCATGCAAAAATCCATATTTTTAGCCATTAGGAGCGCAATAGCGTACCAAGCAGAGCCGCAAACTGATCGCTGTTGTTGTGTCGATTGTGGATAGCCGTGCGTCTCACACACAGATATACTGATGTGATGCCGACGCTGATAGCCGCACGGGTGATAGTTATTGCATTGCCGGTCTTTTTTATGATCGCGCTCATTCCGTACGTGCAGAATGATTATGTGCTCGCGGGCATCTATCTGCTTATCATTGCCGTCTCTGCGATCCGCTATACGCGCAAGGAATTTATTTTTCTTATTTTCGGATTCATCATGCTCCTCATCGCAGAATATTTTTTTCTCATGACCGGCGTCGAAGTGTTTGAGCGGCGTACCCTCCTTGGCGTCATGCCCGTGTGGCTCCCGCTCCTCTGGGCCTACATCTTTATTGCTATCAAGCGGGGAGTTCTCGTCTTTGAGAAATACTTACTATAGGTTTGCTACTGCGTAGACTCACTCTTTGTAGCGCCATCGCCCCCATCTTCGAGGGGGATGGGCTGTAATTGATATGCAGGCGTGCGGATGTCCGAGTATTCTTTTGCGACGGCCTTTCCGGAGCGGAGTACCGAAAAATAATTCCGGACCCAGCGGATGCAGGTGCGGATAATGCCGATTTTTGCAAAGCGCCTACCGGAGGCATACACAGGTAATCGCCAGCTCCACTTCACAACACCCACACGCTCGAGTTCGCGGAGCGTATACACGTCGTCTGCGGCAAATTCGACCGATGTGTCGAATCCACCGATCTTCTCGAGGGCCCATCGTTTGATGATGAAATTACCGCCACACTCCATGCCGTCTCTGCCGCGAATAAAGTGAGTGTAGAAGTAAAACACATACAGAAGATATTCGAGTGAGCGTGTGAGGACGCGCCCCGAAAGGGGAAGGTCGTAGAAACGATAGGGGCCGGAGAGT
>Ga0209211_10005480_pt1 | contig 18951 bp, 16 predicted proteins | sample RifGroA2_FD_183992 | JGI IMG/M metagenome (GOLD analysis project Ga0209211, IMG submission 183992) | Groundwater microbial communities from Rifle, Colorado, USA - Groundwater A2 (SPAdes) (version 2) | ecosystem: Environmental > Aquatic > Deep subsurface > Groundwater | place: Rifle, Colorado...
CGCCGTTGACGTCCGTCCAGGCGTGCTCCATGTCACCTCACGTATAGCAGGAAAAACCGCGCGAGGCGCGCGCCAAAATCCGGCGGCAGCTCGCCGTGCCGGCCCCGCGGGAGGACGAGGAGCTCGGCGCGCGCGTTCCCCGCGAGCGCGCGCCCGAGGCGCTCGGCGTGGGCGAACGGGATCTGCTCGTCCTCGCGGCTCGCGACGAGGAGCACCGGGATCGCGAGGCGGGCCGCGACCTCGACCGGGGCGGGACGCGAGACGTCGTGGCCGAAGACGACGCGCGCCCAGAGGAGCATCAGCCCGACGAGCGGGCGGCGGAGCGGCCCGAGCCAGGCGTAGAGGTCGTGGCCGAGCATGCGGAGGTCGGCGAAGGGCGCGTACGCCGCCACGGCGCGGATGCGGGCATCCTCCGCGGCGGTCAGGAGCGCAACCGCGCCGCCGAGCGAGAAGCCGAAGACGCCCACGACCGCGTGGCCGCGCGCCGCGAGCAGGTCGATCGCGCGCCGGAGGTCGCCGCGCTCACGGAAGCCGAGCGTCGTGGCCCGGCCCTCGCTCGCGCCGAAGGAGCGGAGGTCGGGCAGGAGCACCGCGAAGTCGCGGGCGAGTGCCGCGGCCAGCGGGAGCATGTCGGCCTTCTCCGCGGGGTAGCCGTGCAGGAGGACCACCGCCGGGGCGCCCGGCCGCGGGACGAGCCACGCGGCGAGGCGGAGCCCGTCGTCGGTCGCGATCGTGACGTCCTCCACCCGGAGGCCGACGTCCGCGGGGCGGAGCGGGATCGCGATCCGGGGCGGCCGCACGGCGAGCCAGAAGGCGAGCAGGCTCCACGCGACGAAGGCGGCGAGCAGGACGGCGGCCCAGGACAGGAGGGGCTTCACGCCGGCATGGTGAGAGCGCCGGCGGGCGGATGTCAACGGCGCGTCTGCGGCGCCGCCGCGGCGCCGCAGGGCCGCCTAGAACGTGAAGCGGATCCGGGCGACGGCCTTGTAGATGTCCTTGGCGTCGTTGACCACGCCCGCGGCCTGGTTGGCGGCGTTGGTCGCCTGGTCCAGGGCCGAGCCGGTCCACATGTACGCCCACACGAGGTCGAGCGCGGTGTTCGGCGCGAACCGCCACGTCGTGCCGAGGTTCAGCTCGGTGCCGAGGTAGTCGTTCTCGCCCCGGGTGTTCTTGCCGACCTCCGGGATCACGCCGGTCGTGCCGACGATGCCGTTCCGGTCCACGTCGGTGTCCGTCCAGCTCACGTTGAGGATCGCGTAGACGTTGAGCGCGGGCGTGAACTGGTAGTCGCCCTTGACCGCCCAGAAGATGCGCCCGTACTTGTCGAAGCTCGGGTTCTGCTTGAGGACGCACCCGCGGCAGCCGTTGAGGAGGGCGTTGTTGTAGCCGATCTGGTCGGTCTGGATCTCGCCCCAGCCGGCCATGTAGCTGGTCGCGTTGTGGAGCGGCTGGTAGTAGACGATGTCCGAGCCGTTCTGGACGATGTGCTGCGCCTCCTGGCCCGGCGTGTACATGAACCGCGTCGAGAGGTCGAGCGGCCCGAGCCGGTAGCCGGCGAGCGCGTCGAAGATCCACGACCGGATGTCGACGTTGTTCTTGACCTTGCCGTTCACGCGGACGGGCGCGATGCTCTGCTCGCCGGCCTGCCAGAACCCCGAGGGCTCGAGCCGGAAGCCGCCGACCGCCCACTTCGCCTCGACGCCGAGCGTGTGGCGCCGGGTCGTGTGGCTGGCCGCGGTCCCGGCCACGTTCGAGTCGAAGCCGCCCTTGGGCTCGATGCCCAGGTTGCCGCCGCCGGTGTTGCCGCCGTCGAACTCCGCGTAGGCGTACACGGGCTTGAGGGTGAAGCCCTTGTAGGGCGCGACCTCGAGGCTCGCGAGGGCCGCCCAGGACTCGGCCTGCCGGGTCGTCGTCGAGATCGTGCGGAAGAGCGCCTCGCGGATCTGGGCGTACACGAGGGTGCTCTTCACGTTCGCCGCCCAGGCCGTCTCGACCGCCACCCCCGGGAAGTCGCCGGTAAACAGGATGCCCGACTTGTATTCCAGGCCCCGCGCCGGCTGGGCGCCCGCCCGGATGATGGACACGACCGGGACGAACGGCAGGATCGAGCCCGCGCCCGTCAGCGGGGTCTCGACGTACAGCCACTTCGTCTCGGTGAACCCGGCCACGTCCGTGTCGAGGTCGAACGAGGACGAGTTGCCGGGGGCCGCGACCGAGCTCTGGCCGTTGTTGAAGTCGAGCTCGATCGCCCACTCCATCTTGCTCTTGCCGACCTCGCCGAGGACGAACACCCGCGCGCGCTCGCGCGTGTACCCGAGCGTGTCCCGGGCGTTGGTGACGTCGACGTCCGACCAGTTCTGGCTGACCGACGCCTCGAAGTCGATGATCCCGCTGATCTTGACCCTGGGCGTGGGCGCCTGGGCGAGGGCGGGCGGTGCCAGCAGCGCGAGGATGGCGAGGGCTGCGAGCGGGAGAGCGAGCGGTCTCGACATGACGTCCTCCGTGTCCGGCTCCAGGCCACCCCGGAGCCTACGCGCCGCGCAGCGCGCCAGCAAGAAGAGAATGCTGAGGACGATGGGCTAGTCAAAACGGCCGGCACACCGAGGCGAAGGCACTCCTCCAGCGTCCCGGTGCGCGAGTCTGCGGCTCCTCAGCCGCCGGCGAGACCGTACTTGCGGAGCTTGTAGCGCAGGACCCGCTCGCTGATCCCGAGCAGCTCCGCGGCGCGGGTCTGCACGCCGTCCGCGCGCGCGAGCGCGTCGCGGATCATCCGGCGCTCGAGCCCCTCCACGGCGGCGGGCAGCCCCGTGGCCTCGCCGCTCTCGGGCTCGGCGTCGCGCACGCTGAGCGGGAGGTCCGCGCGCCCGATCACCTCGTCGCGGGTGAGCACGACGGCGCGCTCCATCAGGTTCTCCAGCTCGCGGACGTTGCCGGGATAGTCGTAGCGCAGCAGCGTGTCGCGGGCCTCGCGCGTGAGCCCGCGGATCGTCTTGCCGTTTGCGCGCGCGAACTTCGACAGGAAGTGGTCGAGCAGGAGCGGGATGTCCTCGCGGCGCTCCCGGAGCGGCGGCACCGCCAGCGTGACGACGTTGATCCGGTAGTAGAGGTCCTCGCGGAACGAGCCCGCCTTGACGAGCGCCTCGAGGTCGCGGTGGGTGGCCGCGAGGAGGCGGACGTCCACCGGGATCGGACGGCTCGAGCCGACGCGCTCGATCTCGCGCTCCTGGAGCACGCGCAGGAGCTTCACTTGCAGGTGCGGCGGCAGGTCGCCGATCTCGTCGAGGAAGAGGCTCCCGCCGTGGGCCAGCTCGAACCGCCCGCGGCGCGTCGCCTGGGCGCCGGTGAACGCGCCCTTCTCGTGGCCGAACAGCTCGGACTCGAGCAGGGTCTCGGGCAGCGCGGCGCAGTTGACGCGCACGAGCGGCCCCTCGGCGCGCCGGCTCGCGTAGTGGATCGCCTTGGCGATCAGCTCCTTGCCGGTGCCGCTCTCGCCGCGGATCAGGACCGTCGCGTCGCTCGCCGCGACGCGCCGGACGAGCGAGAGCACCTCCTGCATGCGGCCGCTCTCGCCGAGGATGCCCTCGACGCGGTGCCGCTCCTGGAGCGCGGCGCGGAGCTCGCGGTTCTCGCCGAGCAGGCGCTGGTGGTCGCGCACCTGACCGAGGCGGTGGAGCAGCTCGTCGAGGTTGAGCGGTTTCGTGAGATAGTCGGTGGCCCCGGCCTTGATCGCGGCGACGGCGTGCTCGATCGTGCCGTAGGCGGTCATCAGCACGACCGCGACCTCCGGGTTGACGGCGCGCGCCGCCTGCGTCAGCTCGAGGCCCGAGAGTCCGGGCATCTTCTGGTCGGTGAGGATCAGGTCGACCGGCTCGCGCCGGAAGCGCTCGAGCGCCTCCGCCCCGTCCCGGGCCGTCGTCACCTCGAAGCCGTGGCGGGCGAGGAAGCCGCTGACCAGCTCGCGCTGCGCCGGCTCGTCGTCGACGACGAGGATCTTCACGTGGGCAGGCTCAGGAGGAAGCGCGTGCCCTCGCCCGGGCGGCTCTCGACCTCCAGGGCGCCGCCGTGGGCCTCCGCGATCCGGCGGGCGATCGTCAGCCCGAGGCCGAGCCCGCCGGGCTTCGTGGTGAAGTACGGGTCGAAGACGCGCGCGAGCACGTCGGGCGCGAGCCCCGGGCCCGTGTCGGCGACGACGAGCGTCACGCGCTCGCGCTCGGCGCGCGCGCCGAGCGTGAGCGTGCCGCCCGCGCCCATCGCCTGGAGCGCGTTGACGACGAGGTTCAGCAGCACCTGCTTGAGGTGGTCGCGGTCGGCCGTCACGGCGGGCAGCCCGGCCGGCGCCGCGAGCCGCAGCTCGACGCCGGTCGTCCGCGCCTCGGGCTCCATGAGCGCCGCCAGCTCCCGGAGCAGCTCCGTCACGTCCACGCGGCCGAGCGTGAGCGGCAGCGGCCGCGCGAGCGCGATGAACTGCTCGACGATGGCGTTGAGCCGCCGGACCTCGCCCTGCATCAGGTCCACGACGCGCGCGTAGCCCGCGGCGGGCTCGGGCGTGAACTCGGCGGAGAGGCGCTGGAGCCCCATCGAGACCGCGTTGAGCGGGTTGCGCACCTCGTGGGCGAACGCCGCGGCCACGTCGCCGAGCGCCGCGAGCCGCTCGCGGCGGGCCATCTCGGCCTCGAGCGCCCGCACCTCGCCGAGGTGCCGCTGCTGGAGGAAGAAGATCACGCCGAGGCCCATCGCGCCCGCCGCGAGCACGCCGAGCCCGAGGAGCACGCCCGCGCGGAGGTCCTGGCGCCACGCGCGCGCCATCGGCTCCGTCGAGAACGCGATCGTGAGCAGGCCCAGGCGCGCGCCGTCGAGCGTGAGGGGCCGCGCGACCTCGAAGACCTCCACGCCGTCGCGCGTGGCGAGCCGGGCGATGCCGCGCCGCTCGGCGAGCGCCCGCCGGAGCGTCGGGTCGTCGCGGCGCTCCCCGACGCGCGCGCGGTCAGACGCCGCGAGCACCGCGAGGTCCGGCCCGAGCAGGGCGACCCCGGCGACGCCCGCCTGACGGCCCAGCTCCTCGAGCTGGCGCTCCACGCCGATCTCGCGGCCGAAGTTCAGGATGAAGTCGGCGTCGGCGTGGACCGCGATGATCCCGGGGAAGCTCTCCGCGCCGATCGCGACCCCGAACACACTGCCCTCCCAGAACTTGCGGTCGCTGATCGCCTTCGGCACTCTCGCCTCGCCCTCCTCGGGCGGCGCGGCCCAGCGGCGTCCCCACATGTAGCGCATCATCGACATCGGCGGCTCGACGCCCCCCGGGGGTGCGCCCGGTGGCATGCCCCGGCCCTCCATCATGCCCGGGCCCGGCATCATCATGCGCAGGCGCGCGGGCGGCGGCGGCCCCGTCCAGGGGCGGCCGTCCGGGTCGAGCAGGTCGATGCGCCGGAGCCGGTTGCGCCGCGTGATCCGCTCGAGCTCGCCCGTCGGGCCGGGGAATCTCAGGATTTCGTCGACCAGCCGCGCGTTGTCGAGCAGGCGCTGCGCGATCATCTGCTCCATCAGCGCGTTGCTGCGGACCGCGTTCCGGCTGCTCGTCTCGACCGCGTCGGCGAGCGCCAGGCCCTTCTGCTCGAGCTGGGCGCTGAGCTCGGCCTGGGTGCGCCGCGCGGCCGACGCCGCATAGACGGAGACCAGGACCACGAGGAGGAGGACGGAGGCGAGGAAGTACCGGGGAGAGAAGCGCGGGTTCATGCGGGCCCCGCGCGTCATTCTATCATCCGGCAAACGCGCGGCCCCCGGACGGGCCGGGGGCCGCTCCGAATGGCGCCGTCGCTACTGGCTGACCGCGGCCCGAGGGCCGAAGCCGAACGGACGGACGCCGCCCCACGGCGTGACGTGAAGAACCCGCGTCTCGCCCTTGGGACCCTTGAGCTCCGCCTGATAACCCGTGCCCATGTGGCCGGTGAACGGCAGCACCCGCTCGACCGTGAAGCCCTGGAAGTACTTCGTGGTGTACTCCGTCGCCAGCTCCTTGGCCTTCTCCTCGGTGATCTGCGCCTGCGGCTGGTCCTGCGGGCCGGCCGCTGCGCCAACGGACGCGTGCGGGCAGGTGCCGGTAACGCCCTGAGCGCCCCCCATCATGCCGGGGCCCATGCCGGCGCCCATGCCCATGCCAGGCCCCATGCCCATGCCAGGCCCCATGCCCTGGGGACCCGCGCCCATGCCCATCCCCATGCCGCGACCCATCCCGGAGCCCTGAGCGAGCGCGACGCCCGCGAGCCCCGCGACCAGCACCACTGCCAGCGCCACACTGAGAATCCGTCTCATGGTTGTATCCTCCCTGGCCTCCACAGAAAAGCATCCGGCGTGCCAGGCCGGGCACGAGGGGAAAGCCCATGACCTCAGGGACTTGGAGAGCGGGGCCAGCGCCGCCCGCCGGGGCGGATCGACGATTGTGTCGACCCGCCCCGACGAGAGCGTCGAGGGCGGCTACTTGCCGAACCGGTAGCTGAGCGAGGCGCCGACGATGTGCGCCGTGTAGTCCTTGGTGTCGCTGCCGAGCCACACCGTGCCGTTGGCGCCCGGCATGAACGGGTTCAGGATGTCGGTCCGCCAGTCGCGCTTCTCGAACGACTCGAACGCGTACCTGAGCGACGCCGTCCACTGCTTGAGAAACGTGTACTTGAGCGCGGCGTCCAGGCGGATCAGCGTATCCTGGAAGGCCGGCCACGGCTTGGCCGTCGCGGTCAGGCGCTGCGCGGCGGTGCCGCTCGTCGGCGTGAGCGGATTGCTTGTGTCCACCTCGCCGTAGGCGCTCGAGTAGTTGGCGCCGAGCTCGAGGTCGAGGACCTTCGGGATCAGGGCGGCCTTGAGGCTCGCGGAGACCGTGTGGACCCGGTCGGCCTGCTCCGAGATCCAGTCGTAGTTGAAGAAGTCGAACGTCGATGCGCCGGTCACCGGGCGGCTCCGCGAGCGCATCGTCTGCGTGATGTTCTCGTACGCGTACCCGGTGCTGAAGCTGAGCCGCTCGATCGGCGCCCAGGAGAGATCGGCGCCCGCCGACCAGCTCGTCTCGTCCAGGAGGCCGAGCTGCTCGACGCCCTTGGGCGCGTAGCCCATGTCGAAGTCGTCGTAGCGCCACGCGAACGTCGGCGTGAAGGTGAACGCGTCGGTCGGCATGATCTGGAGCAGCAGCTCGATCTTGTGCCGGTCGCGCTCGGCCTCGTCGAACTTCCGGAGGAGCGTCGACTGGCCCTGGAGCAGGGTCGCCGGGTCCTCGATGACGCTGTGCTCGACGTGGGCGCGGGTGTTGTACTTGTTGATCCGCCGGAACGATGGCGTGTACTTGAGCTTCGTGACCAGCCAGTCGGCCGGCGTCACGTCGAGGGCGAGCTTGCCGGAGACCTCGTCGCTCTCCGCCACCTCTCGGTGGTCACCGCGGTCCCAGCGCTCCCAGCCTGCCCCCACGGTGACGGCGAGCGAGCGGAGGATCTGGAACCGGTTGTCGAGGTCGAAGTTCTGCTTCGTGAAGCCCCACTGCCCGGACTGGCGAGGCTCGGTCTGCACGACCCGGTCGTTCTCGACGCTATTGACGAAGATGAGCTTGGCGCTCTCGTCGATCAGGTCGTAGATCCGGTACTTCGCCGTGAGCGTCCACGGCCGGAGCGGGCGGGTCACGAGGCTCAGGTTCCCGAGCAGGACCTGGACCCGGCCGTCCAGGTCCTCCGCCGGCAGCGCCAGGGCGGGGGTGCCGGCCGGGGTGAACCGGTTCGAGTGGGGAAGGAACGAATCGTCCTGGAGCCTCAGGCTGTAGGAGACGTTGGCGTTCACGCGGGTTCGCATCGGCAGGTTCACGCCCCCCGCGAGGGAGACCGTGTGGGCGATGTTGCTGGGCGCGACCGACCGCTGCCCCGTCGGGATCGCGGCCGCGTCGAAGCAGCCCGCGGGGTTGCCGAAGCAGGGGTTGTCCACGAGCAGGCGCCGGAGGCCGTTGTCGAAGACCGAGAGCGTGTAGCTGGCCTGGAGCTGCCACATCTCGCGGGCGAACACGCCGCGGAGGCGGAGGTCGTGGATCCGCTCGTCGATCGGCGCGGCGATCTCGTAGAAGCCGCTGCCCGGCGTGCCGAAGGCCACCCCCGTCGGCCGCGCGCCGTCCTTGTCGATCCGCGTGTAGCTGATGCCGATCTCGAGGTCGGGCGTCGGCGTGATTTTCAGATTCAGCTTGGCCGTGTCCCAGCGGACGGTGATGTCGTCGATCTCGGGCGCCGAGTTGTGCGCGACCAGCGCGGGACGGGCCGTCGGCAGGACGAACACCCCGGGCGAGGTCTCGACCGCGAGGGACCGCGCCGTGGTCGAGAGGGTGTGGGGCGTCTGGTCCCAGTCGAAGCGGAACTCCCAGAGGCCGAGCCGGCCCACGCTCAGCGAGAACTCCTGGTCGTCGCGGCCCCACTTCGAGCCGCCGAGCTCGAACGAGTAGCTCTCGTCGGGACGGAAGAGGCGGAGGCGCAGACTGTCGAGCTGGAGGCCCTCGCCCATGTCCCGGTACTCCTCGAACTTCTGCGTGCGCTTCCGCTCGGGGTCGTCGGCATTGAACCGGACGCCGGACTCGATCTCGCCCTCGACGTTCATGCCGCCGAGCGTGAGCTGGGCCCCGGCCGCGCCCGCGCTCCCGAGGACCAGCACCGCTGCCAGGATCAGGCGAATGGGTGTCGTCGCTCTCATGGCGCGGCCCCTATCTCGTGAAGGCGTGGCCGGACGGGCTGTTCGAGCCGTGGATGTTCGAGTGGCAGCTTACGCACGAGCGTCCCAGCACGAACTTGAGCGAGGCCGCCTCCCGCGGTCCGTACGGGCTCGTCGGGTGGCGGCTCTCGATGTGGCACTGCTGGCAGAGCCGCGGCTGCGCCACCTTCAGCATGCGCTCCTTGTTCGAGCCGTGGGGGTCGTGGCAGGTCGCGCAGCTCTCCACCACGGGCGCGTGCTCCCAGAGGAACGGCCCGCGCTTGTCGGCGTGGCAGGCGAAGCACGTGTCGTTGGCCGAGTTCTCCTTGAGGAGCGCCGGCGTCACCGTGCCGTGCGGGCTGTGGCACGAGGTGCAGGTCATCTTGCCCTCGCGCAGCGGCATGTGCGAGGAGCGCATCTGCTGGGCGCGCTTCTGGAGGTGGCAGGAGCCGCACGTCTCGATCACGGTCGGCTTCGCGAGCGCCGACCGCGGCGAGACGTCCTCCATGACCTTGTGGCAGCTCGTGCACGCCACGTCGCGCGACTCGTGGGCGCTCCCCTTCCAGAAGAGGCGCTCGCCCTTCGTGTGACAGGAGGTGCACGTCTCGTTGCGCTTCTCGACCGGCGTCGGGTCGTCCTTCGCGAAGCTGATCATGCCGCCGACGCCCTTGCTGCCCCCGGCGTCCACGTGCGCCTTGCCGGAGCCGTGGCAGCTCTCGCACCCGAGGCTCTCCTTCGTGTTGCGCGCGTTCCTCAAGAAGAGCCGGCCCATCTTGGTCTTCTCGAACTTGGTGAACTGGTCTTCGTGGCAGCTCCGGCAGGTCTCGGCGCCCGCGAAGCCAGAGGGCACCGCCGCGGGCTTGGCCTGAGCGGCCGCCTGGGTCGCGCCGCCGAGGACGACCGCCCCGAGCAGCAACGCGCCAAGCCCTCCCACGAGTCCGAGCAGCCGGGACGCCTTCTTCCGACCCATGAGGATAGCCCTCCCAACGCACCAGGTAGTACGTGTGGCCCCAGAGACTAGTCTAGGGCATTCGGCGGCGCGGACGCAAGAGGGGAAGAGCGCAGTGAGCCCGAACTATCGCCCGGGATGGGAATCAGCGCCGGGGAGGGCCGCCCGGTCCTTACCCTTTCCTCCGCGTCCAGATACACCATTAAGCCTGTAGAAGAAGGCAACATCGGTGCCGGGAAGGGGCTCCTTCGGTCGGCAGGAGGGAACGCCCAGTAAATCAGTTACTTGGGGGCTCGCACACAGGGGGGAGGGGGCGTGGTCCTGCGGGCCATCTTGCACTCTGCAATGGGCCGTCAGACAAGTATCTGGAAACAAAGACAGCGCGAGATTTGCAGAACTCTACAGCGGCTTTCAGATCGAAAGGCCCGAGCTTTCGCCAAGCAAGCGGGAAGAAGCTGCGGTGAGCCCGAACTATCGGGGTGTCGAGGCCCTGCGGAACCCCGAGGCCTGGGCCAGCTCGGCGAGCGTCAGGACTCCCTCGTACCGGCTGCCCGACACGATCCAGGTGGGATACTTCCTGACCGCGGCCCGGTCACAGCGGCCGGGCTCGGCCGCGATCCCCTTCGGGTCGCACTCGACGTACGGGAGAAGCGCCGCCGCAGGCCCGAACCGGGCCTTTTGCTCGGTGCACGCGGGTCACCAGAAGGCGCCGTAGAAGATCGCCCCGGAGGCCTTGAGGTGGCGTGCGAGCGCCTCCTGGTAGCCGGCATCGCCGCTCGGAGCGCCGGCCGTGAAGACGCCGGCAGCGAAGACGACGGTGACGAGCGCAGTCAGGAGGCCGATGCCGACGAGCCGGGCGGGGCGCGTCGCCGCGCGGCGGCCTCTGGCGGCGGGGCGTCTGACGAGCAGGACCACGAGCAGCGCCACGGCGATGCCGGCGTCGACGAGGCACCACGGGCAGACCGCGCGCAGTTCGAAGAGCGAGAGCCACGTCATGTATGCCGAGAAGGCGACGGCGGCGACCGCGAGGACGAAGGCGCCGAGCCAGCGCCGCGGAGCGAGCCCCGTGAGGGCGAGGACGAGGACGGCGGCGTAGAGCGTGGCACCCCAGGCGGCGGTGGGAGCGCCGAGGAAGACGGCGTAGCGGCTCGCCTGCACGATGTCGCAGCCCGTGCCCGTCTCGCAGAAGAGCAGGGTCCCGCCGGCGAGCTTGGTCGCCGTGAGATACGTGGAGATCGCGAGGCCTGCGGCGGCCAGCGCCGCCACGGGCCAGTCACGGCCTCGCGTCTCTGGCGTCACGCGCTTCGGCTGAACGGCACCCTCCTCTGCTGGCTGAATACCTTTGCTGGCCCACTACCTTAGCACCGGTGTCCGTCCGCGCGGCGCTCGCGCGGCATTGACAGCGCACGCCGCTGGGCGGTGGGGTCCAGACGCCTCATCGGGGTGGGACGCTGGGGCAGCCGCGTCCGCGTCGCGGCAGCCGACACCTCACGCCGGTAGCCAGCGCGAATCAGAAAGCTGATCCTCTTGAGCCGATGGTTCGAGAAATGCATGCCGACTCTCGAATACCGCGCGACGGGTTACCTAGCGCGAACGAGGAGGCAGCCTGCCTGATGAGTCCGGGGCGCTCGCTGGCAGTGCTCGCGGTGACCACCTGGGCGATTGCACTCGGCCCGGCGGCCGCACAGCCCCGGAATCCCGAGGCGGGCCAGGCGGTGTTCGCGGCCAAGCAGTGCGCCCGCTGCCATCAGCCGCGAGGCGAGCAGAGCGCCGGCCCCGCGCTCGAGGAGATCCGGCATCCGCAGGGCGAGATGGAGCTTGCGGGGCGGCTCTGGAACCACCTGCCCGCGATGTTTACCGCGATGGCAGGCACCGGCGCCCGGTGGCCCGAGATCAGCGCGACGGAGATGGGCGCCCTGATGGCGTACCTCGGGGCCGACGGCGCGCGGGACCCCGAGCCCGACCTCTTCAAGGGTCAGGTGGCCCTCTTGAAGAAGGGCTGTCTCAAGTGCCACAGCCTCCGCCGTGAGGGCGGGCCGGTCAGGCCCGACCTGGCGGAGCGGCGCGCGGACTACGAGTCGGCCGCGGCCTGGGCCGCGACCATGTGGACCCACACGCCGCGCATGGCGGAGATGGCGGCCCGGCAGGGGATCGCCTACCCGCGCTTCGCGGGCGACGAGATGGTGAACCTGATCGGGCTGCTGCGGAGCGCGTCGGCGACGCCCCGCGGCCCGGCGCCGCGGCGCTGACGCGGCCCGGCCCGGCGACGAAGGACAGCGACGAAGGAGGCGGTGGTTGAGAATTCCTGAGCAGGTCAAACGGCTCGCGATCGTCATCGGCGTCCTCGTCGCGCTCACGCTCGTCGCCCGCTTCGTTCTCATTCCGCGCTCGCTCACGTCCACCTCCCTGCATTGGTCGCTCACCACGCAGCGCGAGTCGGCCAAGCCGGTGAAGTTCGCGGGCTCGACGGCCTGCCAGGACTGCCACGACGACATCGCGGCCAAGAAGGCGAAGAGCTTCCACCGGGTGCTGGCGTGCGAGGGCTGCCACGCCCCGTCCGTCAAGCACGCCGAGGACCCGTCGGCCGCCAAGCCCGTGATCCCGCGCGATCGCACGACGTGCGCCAGGTGCCACGCCTACGACCCGTCCAGACCGACGGGCTTCCCGCAGATCAACCTGACGACGCACAACCCGCTGAAGTCCTGCTCCACGTGCCACAACCCGCACGATCCGGTGCCCCCGAAGGTGCCGAAGGAGTGCGCGGCGTGCCACGCCCAGATCGAGCGGACGAAGGCGGTGTCGAGCCACGCGCTCCTCACCTGTACCACGTGCCACAAGGCGCCCGAGCGGCACAAGACCGCGCCGAGAACCGCCCTGCCGTCGAAGCCCGACTCGCGGGAGTTCTGCGCGACGTGTCACGGCCAGGGGCGAGCGGGCACGCCGAAGGAGGCGCCGAAGGTGGACATCGCCACGCACGGGGCGCGCAACCTCTGCTGGGAGTGCCACTATCCGCACCTCCCCGAGGGGCGGCCATGAACAAGCGCGAGTTCCTGAAGGGCGCCGTCGTCTTCATCCCCGCCGCCGGCGTGCTGGGGGCCGTCGCGCGCCACGCGGCCGGCAAGGAGACCGCGGCGAAGGAGCCGGCCGCGAAGCAGCCGGCCGCCGCGCCGAACGCGAAGAACGGCTACGAGCCCAGCGCCCACTACTACGGCATGGGCATCGACATCGACAAGTGCATCGGCTGCAACCTGTGCGCCGTCGCGTGCAAGGTCGAGAACGACGTGCCCGACGAGCCCTTCTACTTCCGGACCTGGGTCGAGCGCTACACGATCACCCGCGACGGGGAGGTCAGCGTCGGGAACATCAGCCTCGGCACGGCGCGCGAGCCGATGCGGGAGCCGGTGCAGGACGCCCGCGAGGTCGTGCGGACCTTCTTCGTCCCGAAGCTCTGCAACCAGTGCCAGAAGCCGCCCTGCGTCCAGGTGTGCCCCGTGAACGCGACGTTCACGACGCAGGACGGCGTGGTCATCATCGACGCCGAGCGCTGCATCGGCTGTCGCTACTGCATCCAGGCGTGCCCGTACGGGCAGCGCTACCTGCACCCGAAGACCCGGGTCGCCGACAAGTGCACCTTCTGCCTGCACCGCCTCGTCAAGGGGCTCCAGCCCGCCTGCGTCGAGGTCTGCCCGACCCAGGCCCGGATCTTCGGCGACCTCCGGAGCCACGCGAGCCGGCTCGTGCGCTTCCGGCGGCTCAACAAGCTCCACGTCCTCAAGCCCCAGCTCAACACGGACCCGAAGGTGTACTACGCCAATCTCGACGGAGAGGTGCGATGAGCCTCACGAAGGGCGCGGACGGCCTGGCCGAGCTGCTCGGGCAGGTCACGGGATTCATCTACCCCAACGAGATCGAGGTCCACTGGTCGATCCTGATCGTGGTCTACCCGTACGTCACGGGTCTGGTGGCGGGCGCGTTCATCCTCGCCTCGCTGGTGAAGGTGTTCAGGATCAAGGAGGTCCAGCCGACGTACCGGCTGTCCCTGCTGACCGCGCTCGCCTTCCTGCTGATCGCGCCCCTGCCCCTGCTCCTGCACTTGAGCCAGCCGCAACGGTTCTACGAGATCCTCCTGACCCCGAACCCGACCTCCGCGATGGCGATGTTCGGCTTCGTGTACGCCTGGTACCTCATGGGGGTCCTCCTGCTGGAGATCTGGTTCGAGTACCGCCGCGACCTCATCGAGCTGGCCCAGACCTCGCGCTTCCCGCTCAACTGGGTCTACCGCGTCCTGTCGCTGTACTCGAAGGACACGAGCGAGGCGTCGCTCGCGTTCGACCGGAAGGCGACCCAGGTCATCACGATCATCGGCATCCCGTCCGCCTTCCTCCTCCACGGCTACGTCGGTTTCATCTTCGGCTCCGTGAAGGCGAACCCCTGGTGGGGCAGCGTGCTGATGCCGATCGTCTTCCTCATGTCGGCGATTGTGTCCGGGATCGCGCTCGTCATCCTGATCTACATGGTGCGGGCGGGGGTGCGGGGCGAGCCGATCGACATGCCGTGCCTGGACCGGATCACCTCGTACCTCTTCTACGCGGTCATCGTGGACTTCTCGCTCGAGGCGCTCGACTTCGTCCACCGCCTGTACCAGAGCGAGGAGTCCGTCAAGATCCTGGGCAGCCTCATCACCCACAAGCTCTTCATGAGCCTGTGGGTGGTCCAGATCCTGCTGGGGATGTTCATCCCCCTCGGCATCCTGGTGCTCGCGAAAGCGTGCGGCTTCGGCGCCGAGCTGCGCAAGCTCCTCTACTTCACCGCGGTGATCCTGATCCAGATCGGCATCTTCGCCACCCGCTGGAACGTCGTGATCGGCGGCCAGCTCTTCTCGAAGAGCTTCCGGGGGCTGACGACCTACAAGATGGAGGTCATGGGGATCGAGGGGCTCCTCGCCGCGCTCGTCCTGCTGGCGCTGCCGTTCGTGGTCCTCTACGTGCTGCTCAAGCTCCTGCCGACGGAGGGGCCCCGGGGGAAGGCGCTCAGCGGCGCCACGTCGACGGCACGAACGGTTTGACGGCGAGGTCCTGCTCCACGTGACACTGGACGCAGGACGCCGCGCGCTCGGGATGGGGCGTGATCGGCGCCCCGTCGGCGCCGGTCGCGTGGCACTCCTGGCAGAGCCCCTTGCGGGCCTCGACCTCGTGCGGCACGAGCGGCGGCGCGCCCGCGTAGGCCCGGGGCAGCCGCTTGCTCGGGCCGGTCTGCGCCTGTCCCTGGGCGATGCCCGTGAAGAGCCCGACGACGAGCGCGAGCGCCGTGCCCGCCACGACCCCGGTGTTCCAGCTTGCGTGCCTCATGGTCGTGCCCTCCCTCTCACGCCTTCGCCACGCGCACGGCGCACTTCTTGAAGTCGGGCTGCTTGGAGATCGGGTCGTAGGCGTCGAGGGTGGCCAGGTTGATCAGCGCGCTCTCGTCGAAGAAGGGGACGAACACCGTCCCGCGCGGCGGCGTGTTCCGCCCGCCGACCTGCGCGCGGGCCACCACCTCGCCGCGCCGCGAGGCCACCCGCACGCGGGCGCCGTCGGTCAGGCCGAGGGCCCGGGCGTCCTCGGGGTTGAGCCAGACGGGCGCCGCGGGCACGGCGCGGTGCAGCTCCGGGACCCGCCGCGTGATCGTGCCCGTGTGCCAGTGCTCGAGCACCCGGCCGGTCGTGAGCCAGAACGGGTACTCCGGGTCCGGCGCCTCCGCCGGCGGCTCCCACGGGCGAGCCCAGATCACCGCGCGGCCGTCGGGGTTGCCGTAGAAGCGCACGCCCTCGCCCTTCTTGACGTACGGATCGAAGCCCTCGCGGTAGCGCCAGCGCGTCTCCCGGTTGTCGACGACGGGCCAGCGGAGCCCGCCGCGCACCTTCGTGTAGACCTCGTAGGGCGCGAGGTCCTTGCCCTTGCCGAGGCCCCACTGGCGGTACTCCTCGAACAGGGCCTTGCGCAGTGGCTCCCCGCCGTACTCGAACAGGCTGCCGAGGCCGAGCCGCCTGGCCAGCTCGACGATCTGCCAGAGGTCGTCGCGGGCCTGGCCGGGCGGGTCGACCATCTTCGCCCAGTGCTGGGTCCGCCGCTCGGTGTTGCCGAACATCCCCTCCTTCTCGACCCACATCGCCGAGGGCAGGACGAGGTCCGCCAGGCGCGAGGTCTCGCTCGGATAGACCTCCGAGACGATCACGAAGCGCTCGCCGCCACGACGCGCGCCCGCACGGTAGCGGCTGACGTGCGGGAGCGTCTGGAAGGGATTCGTCGTGTTGATCCAGATGACCCGGATGTCGCCGCGGTCGAGGGCGCGGAACATCTCCATCGTGTGGTAGCCGGGGCGGGGCGAGATCCGCTCGAACGGCACCTTCCAGATCTCCGCGGCCTTCTTCCGGTGCTCCGGGTTGGCGACGAAGTGGCCGGCGGGCAGGAGGTGCGAGAGCGCGCCCGTCTCGCGCGTGGTGCCGCAGGCCGAGGGCTGGCCGGTGAGCGACAGCGGGCCGTTGCCCGGCGCCGAGATCTTCCCGGTGAGCAGGTGGAGGTTGTAGACGAGGTTGTTGATCCAGGTCCCCCGCGTGTGCTGGTTGAAGCCCATCGTCCAGAGGGACACGACCTTGCGCCCGGGGTCGCCGTAGAGGCGCGCCATCCGCCTGATCTGGTCGGCGGGTACGCCCGAGACCCGCTCGGCGTGCTCGGGCGTGTACGGCTCGAGGAACTTCACGTATTCGTCGAAGCCGATCGTCGTCCCGCGGTCCGCGAAGGGCTTGTAGGTCGCCCAGCTCGGCGGCCGGCCGCCGTACTCGTCGGTGTCCCGGAGGCCGAAGCCGATCTGCTCGAGCCCCCGCTTGGCGACGGTATGCCGGGTGACGAACTCGCGGTCGACCAGGCCCTCCTTGACGAGGACGTGGGCCATCGCGTTGGCGAGCGCCAAGTCCGAGTGCGGCTTGAAGACCACCGCGAGGTCAGCCGGCTCGTCCGAGGTGCGGTTCGTGAAGGTCTGCAGGCTCACGAGCACGACGCGCGGGTCCTGGAGCTTGCGCGCCGTGATGCGCGAGTACAGGACCGGATGCATCTCCGCGACGTTCGAGCCCCAGGCGAAGACCACGTCGGCCAGGTCGAGGTCGTCGTAGCAGCCCATCGGCTCGTCCATGCCGAAGGTCGAGTAGAAGCCGGCGACGGCCGAGGCCATGCAGAGGCGGGGATTGCCCTCGAGGTTGTTCGTGCCGAGCCCGCCCTTCAGCAGCTTGTTGATCGCGTAGCCCTCGAAGATCGTGGACTGGCCCGAGAAGTAGGCGGCCACGGACTCGGGGCCGTGCGCACGGATCGCGTCCTTGATCTTGCGTGCGGCGAGGTCGAGCGCGGCGTCCCAGGTGATCGGCACGAACCGCTCGCCTTTCCTGAGCAGCGGTGTGGTGAGCCGGTCGCTTCCGTAGAGGATCTTCGGCAGGCTGTAGCCCTTGACGCAGAGGAGCCCCCGGTTCACGGCGTTCTCCGCGTCGCCGCGCACCGCGACGACCCGTCCCCGGCGCACGCCGACCAGCACGCCGCAGCCCGTGCCGCAGAAGCGGCACGGGGCCTTCTGCCAGCGATCGACCGGCGGCTCGGCCTGGGCCTCGGGCGGGACGAGGAGGTCCGCGCCGACCGCGGACGCGACGCCGGCGGTGACGGTCGCCCTGATGAACTCCCGGCGATGGATCTTCATCGCTCGACCCTCCTTCACTGACGAACGCCCGCGGCCGCCTGCGCCGCGGCCTCTCGCGCCGCGGAGAGCAGCGCGTCGGCGGCGAGCGGGTTGTGGGCGGCGCCGCCCTTGCGCACGAGCGCCAGCGCTTCGCGCGCGCGCGCGAGCAGGGCCTCGGCCTCGGGGTTCTTGCGCCCGGCCCGGCGGACGCGCGCGAGCGCGGCCTCCGCCTTCCCGACGGCCGCCGCCGTCCGGCGCACCTCGTCGCCGAACCCGGCGGTCCACTCGGGCAGGATCAGAGTGTACTGCGGCTCGTGGCAGCCGAGGCAGGCCTCGGCGAGCGCCGCGCGTGAGGGCTTCCGCGAGCGGTCGTGGCAGCTCGTGCACGCGACGGTCTCGGCCATGAGGTTCGGCGTGAGCGTCGCGAGCGCCGTCGCCGTCTTGCCGCGGTAGAAGGCGCTCTGCTCGCGGTGGCAGCTCTCGCACCGCTCGTTCTGCGGGCTGTGGTGGCACGCGGTGCACGTCGCCGGCGTCGCGGTCACCGCCTTGTGCGTCTCCGCCGAGTGGCAGGAGGTGCAGGTCGCGCCGAACTCGCTGACGTGCCGGACGTGCGGCACCTTCTGCTTCCGGAACGTCACCGTCTCGGTCTGCTTCACGCCGGCCGCCTGGTGGCAGAGCGTCGCGCAGTACCCGCCGCGCACGAGCTGGTCGTCGCTCTTGATGGGCGGCCGGCCGAGCAGCCCGACGGCCTCGTCGAGCCAGGCGTTGGCGAGCTTGAGCAGGTCGGCGGCGTAGAAGACGTTGTGCACGCCCTTGGCGAACGTGACGAAGCGGGCGTTGAACTCGGCGTCGTCCACGAGCTTCCTGGCGCGCTCGAGCTTCGGGTTCCGGGGGTCGGCGGCCCGGAGGACGTCGCGCGCGGCCTCGAGCTTCGGCGCGAGCACCGCCGACATCCGCTCGAGCGTGTCGGTCCACTGCCGGAGCATCCCGCGGTAGCGCTCGCCGTGGCAGCCGAGGCACGCCTGCTCGCTCGGCCTGAACGTCTGCCCGACGAGGCCCTTCCGAAGCTCCTCGGCTTCCTTCGGCGCGATGTGGCAGGCCACGCACTCGACCCGGACCTGGAACATGTGGCTCGGGATCATCGGGGTGCCGTGCCCGCCCATCCCGAGGTACATGCGGACGACGCCCTGGTGCTTGCTCACGTGGCACGCGGCGCAGTCCAGCTCGCCGCGGCGCTGCGGCGTGGCCGGCGTCTCGGGGGGCAGCGGGCGGAGGCCGGGGTGCATGGGTGCTGGCGGCGGCGCGGCGGGGGGACGCTCCTGGGCGCCGGCCAGGCCGGCGGCGAGCGCGAGCGCGAGCAGCGCTCCCGCGAGCGCGGCCCGGCTCATCGCGCCGCCCTCGCCGCCGCCAGCGCCGGGTCGCCGGGCGCCGCGGCGCTCGGCACGCCGATCATCGGCGGGAGCTTGTGCTGGATGGCCGTGTGGCAGCGGAGGCACTCGATGTTGCGCCCCGCCACGTGGAAGTCGTGGATGAACGGCGTGTCGGGGTAGCGCTGGAGCTTCTCGGGCTGGTTGTGGCAGGTGAAACAGCGCTCGCGCGGCGCC
>Ga0209211_10005481_pt1 | contig 18951 bp, 22 predicted proteins | sample RifGroA2_FD_183992 | JGI IMG/M metagenome (GOLD analysis project Ga0209211, IMG submission 183992) | Groundwater microbial communities from Rifle, Colorado, USA - Groundwater A2 (SPAdes) (version 2) | ecosystem: Environmental > Aquatic > Deep subsurface > Groundwater | place: Rifle, Colorado...
CGGTACCAGCCCTCTTTCTATTATCCTTCACCCTATGCACCCCATGGCAAGTCTCAAACTATGAGGGACTCCCTGCTGAAAATGTCTTTTTTTACCAGGAGTCTCTCCGCCGCGACCCTGTGTTCTCGCGCCATCTCCACAAAGTGGAGGATATTCCCTTCAGCCCTACAGCTGATGGGAGCTCCAATTTTTCTGCACAGCTCGCGAATCTCCGCCAGCGCGATGTCCCCGATCTCTTTGGGCAATTGCGTCAGCTGCAGTATGAATGCCGGGCGATGATCTCTCATCTTCCCGACGCCGCGCTCAACCTCATGCGTTCCTGACACTCGCCGTATTACCCAGTCATACTGCTCCGGCGACATGTTCAATACGGTGACGAAAAGCGTTGGGACCTCGTCATCCGGATCCATCCAAACATCCACCCTTTCTCTGTTTCTGGCCATAGCCACCTCCCTTTAGAAATCAATGGAATTGCGGAGCTTCTACAAACTGCAAGAAGAACGCAGGATTTCTGCGCACTTTGTTTTTTGCCCGAACCACAGATTTTTCAACCTGGTCAAGCATGGCGAGCATTTCTGCCTGGTCTAAATCGCCGACATCTTCCCTCGTGAGCCCGCGCAGTTTGAGCAAAAAACTATCGGGGTCTTCGGGCTTTGGAACAAAGCACACTTCAAAGCGTTCCATATGGGCCTCCTTTCCGAAGCTATAAAAGAGCTTCTTTAAAAATTAAGATAGCTTAAACCCATACAAAAGTCAAATTTTACACATCCAGATTCTGCACCGCTCTCGCGTGGGTCTGGATGAAAAGTTTCCGGGGCGCAACCTCGTCGCCCATTAAAATTTCAAAAGTTTTTGAGGCCTCGGCCGCGTCCGTAATCGTAACCTGCTTAAAAACCCTCACGGCCGGATCCATCGTGGTCTCCCAAAGCTGGGAGGGATTCATCTCTCCGAGGCCCTTATAGCGCTGCACCCCGGCGCCTTCGCTTTTCAATTCTTTTATAATCTTGTCCTTCTCCCCTTCCGAAAAAGCGTAACGAACTTCTCTCCCTTTCGCAATTCTGTACAAAGGCGGCTGGGCGATGTACAAATAGCCCGATTCAATCACCGGAAGATAATAGCGATAAAAAAGCGTCAGCAAAAGCGTCCTGATATGCGCCCCGTCCACGTCCGCGTCCGTCATAATCACGACTTTGTGATATCTGATTTTGGAAACATCAAGCTCCTCCGCGATGGCCGCCCCGAGCGCGATGATGAGCGCTTTGATTTCCTTGGAGGAAAGCATTTTATCCAGCCGCGCCCGTTCCACGTTCAAAATTTTTCCGCGAAGCGGCAAAATCGCCTGGAAACGGCGGTCTCTGGCCTGCTTGGCCGAACCCCCGGCCGAATCCCCCTCCACTATGAAAATTTCGGATTCCTCCGGGCGGCGCGATTGGCAGTCCGCCAATTTCCCCGGCAGGGTAAGCCCGTCCAAAATGCCTTTCCTTAAAACCGTGTCCTTTGCGGCCTTGGCGGCTTTGCGCGCTTCCAGCGCCAAAATTACCTTCTCCAAAATCCGCCGCGCCTCGGAAGGATTTTCTTCAAGAAAAGCCGAAAGGGCCTCGCCAAACACCGTTTCCACGGCCGAGCGGGCTTCCGGCGTCCCCAGCTTCGCCTTGGTCTGCCCCTCAAACTGTGGCTCTTTTAATTTCACCGCAATCACGGCCGTGAGCCCCTCGTGCACGTCTTCGCCCGTGAGCGAATCCTTTTCTTTCAAATATCCGTTCTTGCGGGCATAGTCGTTCAAAACCCGCGTCAAGACCGAACGGAATCCCGTCAAGTGCGTCCCTCCGTCGGGGTTATAAATATTATTGGCGAAAGCAAGCTCGCGCGAAGCGAGGTCGTCAATATATTGAAGCGCCACTTCCACTTGAATCCCTTCCTGCTCCTTGGAAACGTAAAAAATGTCCTCGTGTTTCGGTTTTTGCGCGCGGTTCAAATATTTGACATAAGAACGGATGCCGGATTCAAAACAAAAAGCGTGGGATTGGTGCAAATGCTCTTCTGTTTCCCGCTCGTCTTTGATTTGAATCTTGACCCCCGCCGTCAAATACGCCTGTTGCCGAAGATGCTCCAAAATCGTCTCCCAATCAAAACGTATTTCTTTGAAAATCTCCGGGTCGGGTTCAAAGGTCACCGCCGTGCCCGAACCTTTAGAGGTGCCGGTTTTCCTGACCTTGCCCTTGGGTTTGCCGCGCTCGTACTCCTGCTGGAATCTCTCCCCGTCACGGCAAACCTCGGCTATCAAATATTTGGAAAGCGCGTTTACCACCGAAACTCCGACGCCGTGCAGCCCGCCGGAAACTTTGTAGGACTCGCCGCCGAATTTCCCTCCGGCATGCAAAGTGGTCATCACGGTTTCCAACGCGGATTTTTTGGTCTGCTTGTGCGTTTCCACCGGAATCCCGCGCCCGTCGTCCACCACCCGCACCTGATTTTTCGGCAAAAGCGTGACTAAAATATTCTTGGCGTACCCCGCCATCGCTTCGTCCAAAGAATTGTCCACGACCTCCCAGACCAAATGATGCAGGCCGTCCACGCCGGTCGTGCCGATGTACATCCCCGGACGCTTGCGGACAGGTTCCAGTCCCTCCAAAACATAGATGTCCTTGGCGGTGTAATTATTGGAATTATTATTCACGCCTCTCGCCTCGCTTCGCGGGCGAAACGGGCCCCCTTTACCCCCCGCTTTCCGAGGCGCTTTTTTAGCTGATTTTTTGGGCATTTTGCCGATTTTTACAAAATTGATTGATAGCTTAATTCTACCTCAACTTTGACTAAAAATCGAGCACCCTTGCGCCTATTTTGCCGTGCATAACCTCGCAAGGCGCGGGCGCGAATAGCGCGTCCCTTTAGGGCGAAGCGCCTTGCCAAATTCCCTTGGAAAATAAGGCTAAAATCAGACAACTTTATTTCCAGCTCCGCAAAATAGGTGCGGGGTTAGGCCAGACTAGTAATTGTTAAACCGGCTTAAATCCAACCCCAAAACTTGACAGAAATATATGAAAAGAGTATAATCGTAAATTAAGAAGGAGGTGAGAAAAATGATAGCAGAATCGCCTACGTTTTCGCTCAAAGAAGAAAAATTCAGGGTCGTCGGTCCACAGAGCTCCATGATCGATCAAAGAGTTTCTTATGGTGACTACGATACCCTTGAACAGGCAAGCGAGTGCGCAAAGGAAGTCAGCGAACGAGTGTGCCAGGGCTGGGTACAGATTTACAAAGACGACGGCGAGGTGCTCGAAAAATACTGGTGCGGCGTCAAAAATCCAACGTCAAAAATATCTTGAAAAAAGGTTTAGGGAGATCGCCAGCACCATAACAAGGCCCGGCTTCGGAGATAACATCAACGAAGCGCGGGCCTTTGTTTTTTCGAATAATCTTTAGAGAACATCGCTCCCCACGCCTTTTTTTTATTTCCACAAACGATACTTCAAATCTACGCTATAGCGTAAATATGTTGTATCAAATTACTTCTGGCAACTTGGGCTGATTTTTGATAATTTAGATAGATACCACAAATGCGAAGCGAAATCAAAATTGAATCGGCGGAAGAAAAAGAAATCCTTAAAGCTTTGGCCAATAAGGAGGATGCGGAAAGCAAAAGAATGGTGCGTTTTTTAAAGATGCCTGATTTGTCGCGAACGCCTGAAAGCCCACTTCACGAGATAGTCCAGCGCGTCTTGACCTGGCCCAATTTCAAGGGCTTCGATGTCATCCAGGTCCCCGAGATAGTCCCTGTTTCAATCAGTTTCGATCCATTCGATTTTCCCGCGGATCATCCGGCCCGTTCCAGGTCCGATACCTATTTTGTCGATGATAATAACATCCTCCGGACCCATACAACCGTGATGTGGTACTACTATTTGAATGACGAAAACGTCAAAAAACGCATGGCCGCCGGAGAGGCGCTGGGGGCATTCTCGTTCGGAAAGGTTTATCGGAAGGACGAGATTGACCGCCATCATATGAATGTCTTCCATCAAATAGATGGCTGGTATTTAATTCCCAAGGTCAAAAAAATCATCACTATTGAAGACCTAAAGGAGGCTCTGTCCAATTTCGCCAAAGCCATTTTCGGTTCAGATGTCCAAATCCGGTTCAATAAGGATCAGTTTCCTTACACCGACCCGTCATTGGAAATGGAGATAAACAAGGAAGGTAAGTGGCTGGAGGTGGCCGGCGCCGGAATCGTAAAAGGAAGCGTGCTTGAGAAATTCGGTGTTGACTCTTCAAAATGGAACGGTTGGGCATTCGGACCCGGCTTGGAGCGTTTTGCGATGATCTCAATGGACTTGCCGGACATCCGACTTTTATGGTCCGAAGACGAACGGGTGAAAAAACAACTCAAACTCGGCAATAAATTCAAAGAGGTTTCTAAATATCCGCCCGTCACCCGCGACATTTCTTTCGTCGTAAAAAACACTTTCGTCCCGAACAACTATTTTGACCTGATCCGCGACCTTGGCGGCGATTTGGTGGAGGAGGTCAAGCTTTTGGACAAATACGAAAACCCCGAAAAATTCGGCGCGGATAAAGTCAGTTATACTTACAGAATCGTTTATTGTTCAAATTCCAGAACGCTCACCAGCGATGAGGTGGACAAAATCCAGGAGAATATCTACGCCGAAACCGCCAAACAATTCGCGGCAGAGATAAGATAGCGGAGATAAGATAAATGTTGCGGGGGCCGGAATTGCACCGGCGCCTGGGGGTTATGAGCCCCCCGAGGTACTGCTCCTCCACCCCGCGATATTGATACTATAGTATAATTTGAGTATTATCTTAAAGCAAGCGGCCGGAGGCCAGCGTAGTTCAACGGTTAGAACGAGGGACTCATAAGCCTTAGACGGAGGTTCGACTCCTCCCGCTGGCACTTAAAAACTTTGCGCGAACTTTCTTTGAACGGAACTGACCGCCTCCGCTTCGCTCCGGCGGAACGCTCGGGCGCGGCGGAATTCCCCCCACACCCCCTCCTGCCGAGCCGTCCTCGCTTCGGGGAGCGGGCGGGCAGTTATTTACAAAAATGTAATAATTTAGTATCATTTTAATAGTGATTGAGAATATCACTATTACCTACTTTAATACTACTAAATTATTAGTCAAATGGCAAACATAGCTGACAATGTAAGAAAAGCCCGAAAGAAAGTTGGATTGTCGCAAGACAAGCTCGCCCGCAAAGCGGATATTGCTTACAATACTGTTGTGAAAATCGAGTCAAGAGAGAACAAAAACCCGACCATTGAAACTCTGCGGAATATTGCAAAGGCGTTGAATGTTTCTGTTGATGAGTTAATAAATTAGACTTATGAATCCCAAGAAAATTTTACCGCCAAAACTTGATAAAAGTAAAAAAATCGGAATTATCGCTCCGGCGGATCCGGTAAGGGGAGTTTGTTCTGAAGAGATAATTCAGCGCGGATATAAATATCTAGAAGGGAAAGGATTTGATATCGTGGAAGGCGAGTCTGTAAAAAAGTTAACAAGAAAGCACATTGCGGGACCGGTCTCTTTGCGAATTAACGATATTCATAATTTTGTGGAGCGACAGGATATAGGATGTATCATGGCTTTTTGGGGTGGGTTTAACGCCAATCAATTATTGGACCATTTAGATTACGATTTAATTAAAAAGAACCCAAAAATTTTTATTGGTTATTCGGATGTTACTGCCTTAACAACCGCCATAACTACAAAAACCGGTTTGATAACATTTTCCGGACCTGGCATTATATCATTTGCCAAACCGGATCCATTTGAATATACGTGGGAGTATTTTGAGAAAATGTGTGTCAATCCAGAAAATAAATTGGCTGTTAAGCCGTCTACCGATTTTGCAGATGATTTATATTTCCTAAGAAAAGATAATGATCATCGGATAAAAAAGAAAAATGAGGGAATAAAAATATTTAAGAGTAGAAAAGCAAAGGGAGAGGTCATCGCTGGGAATCTTCAAACGCTCCTAGTTCTTAATGCTACGGAGCACCTTCCCAATATGAGCGGAAAAATTGTGTTTGTTGAAGAAGATGAAACAAGCACCCCGGCACATGTGGACAGATTCATCTGTCAATGCAAACAACTGGATTGGTTTAAGAAAATCAATGGCCTAGTATTCGGACGCTTTACAGAACAATCACAGTTTTCCCCGGACGACTCATTTGAGGATTTACTAAAAGAGTATCTCTCGGATGCATCCTTCCCAGTGTTATACAACGCTGATTTCGGACATTCCGATCCTATGATTACCATTCCAAATGGTGGCACTTGTACCATCAATGACAATCAAATTGTTTTTGATAGAGCCGTCTTAGGTTAAATCTTATGGTGAAATACACAAAGTCAGAAAACTTATTGCTAATTGTCAAAAAAATCCTTTTGAAAAAGGATAAATTTTTAAATTTGGCCAATAAGCACCCAACCCCATTCTATGTTTACGATCAAGAAGGTATGGATGAAAGCATAGAATCATTCGGTGCGTCATTTCAGCGGCATATTCCCAATTTTCAACTATATTATGCTGTAAAACTTAATCACCATCCTCTCATAGTGAGCCGAGCCGTAGAAAAAGGTATGGGATTAGATATTGCAAGTATTCGGGAACTCAATATTGCTCTTAAGGTTGGGGCAGAGAAAATTGTTTACTATAGTCCGGCTAAAAGTGAAGACGATTTAAAATATGCCTTAAAACACGGCGATAAAGTGCGAATTCATATTGATAGTTTCAATGAGTTACATTTACTCGGAAAGCTGACCAGCAAATTAAAAAAGAGAATTGAAGTGAGCGTCCGCATTCATACACCCGCGCATGGGTTATGGTCAAAATATGGAATATCTCTTCAATCACTTAGAAAATTTTGGGAAGAGGCCAGTAAATATCCTTTCTTAAAATTGAACGGTATCCATTTTCATCAATCTCGAAACAAAACCGTTTCCTTTTACGTCAATACAATCCGTGATTTAGCAAACTACCTAAAAGAGAATTTTACTTCTGGACAATTGAAGAGTGTTGCATTGGTTGATTTTGGCGGAGGGTTTGAGCCCTATGAGAGCGAAGGGATTATTGTGCGGAAAGGATCGCATTGGCCTAAATATAAGATACTAAAAGCTCCAACCATTGAAGAATACGCTCAAGCTATTGGTAATTCCATAAAGAAATATCTTACCCCGATAATAGACGCTGCCTATTTATCAGAACCGGGCCGCTATATTTGCAACAATGCGATGCATATTGCTTTGAGTGTTGCGGATATTAAGGACAAAGAAAATTGTATATTGAACGGCGGCGTAAATATGGTCGGCTGGCAAAGATTTGAGAAAGAGTATTTTCCTCTCGTGAACGTAACTCATCCGAACAAAGCAGAACGAAGATACAGAATGTGGGGAAATTTATGCACCACATGGGATATCTGGGGTTACTATTATCACGGCAGTAAATTACAGGAAAAAGATGTGATCGTAGTTCCTTATCAAGGAGCTCTCACGTATTCGTTAGCGCAAACATTTATCAATGATATCCCAGCTGTATATAGCTTAAAATAAATTAATGAGAAACAAACAGGAAATAACACCGGAATTTATCAAACAACTTTCGTATACTGATTTTGTCGGTTTTGTAAATCAGTGGAATGTCTTACCTGGCTCGTACTCGACACTATCAAAATGGGCCATTCATTCTCGAATGAATAAAAATTCACGCTTGCTTGAGGTAGCTTGCACCACTGGATTTTCTTCACGCGAACTAGCCACTCTAACTGGTTGTAGCGGTGAAGGGTTTGATTTGTCTGAAAGCTCTGTTGAGATGGCTAACTACAACAAAAAACGATATGTCTCCGAAATCAATTTTTCGTATAAAGTTGCCGATGGTTACATGTATAAATCGCGTGGTAAATTTACTCACATAGCTGTAGGCGCGTCTTTGCAATTTTTCCCAGATTCAGAAAAGATGGTCAGTAGATGTATTAGCATGCTCGAAGATGGCGGGTATATATTAGCGGCTCCATTCTATGTAGTTCGTACAATCCCCAGCAATCTTATTAAGCGAGCGCAAAAAGTATTCGGGATTACGCCCACAAATGTTTCCTACAAGGAGATTATGCAATTGTACAACAAATTTGAAATTATTTATGAAGACCGCAACGAATTGATACAAGAGACAAAAAATGAATTGGAATATTATTGCAGATCAACGGTTGATAGAGCTTGTGAGATGCGCAATATAAAAAACAAAAAAGTGTACGAGGCGATGTTTGGACGACTTTTCGAGGTGAAAGAAATGTCCAATGATTTACGACCATATCAAAGATATAGTGTGCTCGTTTTGCGGTTTAGAAAATCCGTGTATCCAAATCGTTTTGTTGAATTATTTTAATTTTCATGATTCTTACAGGAAGCAAAATCAAAGAAGAGGTGAAAAAGGGTAATATAACCATTGGTCCTTTTTCTTTGGAACAAGTAAATCCAAACAGCTACAATTATCGCCTCGGTTCAGTGCTGAAAGTTTTTGATAAATTCGATGGCAATAAATCTGTTTTTAGAGAAATAAGTATTCCGGAAGAAGGATATGTGTTGGAACCGAGGAAAATGTATTTGGCAATAACAAAAGAAATTATCGGCAGTTCAAAATACGCAATGACGCTTATCGGCCGTAGCTCTATGGGCAGATACGGACTTTTTCTCCAATGTTCGGCAAATCTCGGGCATACCACATCAAAACACAGGTGGACACTAGAAATAGTTGCAGCTATGCCGATTAGATTATACCCCGAAATGATTATTGGACAGGTTTCGTTTTGGAAGAATTACGGTGCAGTTAAAAAGTATAGCGGTCAATATGGATTCTTGAATCACCCTCAAGAATCGTTCGCACCAGACAAGCAAGAAAATTATGATTCTAACAGGAAATAAAATAATTGAAGAAGTTGAAAGCGGCAAGATAGAAATTACGCCCTTTGATAAAAATAGGATTACTACGAATTCCTTCGATTTGTCTCTCGGCAAAACGATAATACGCTACAAAGCGGAGATTATAGACCCGAAAGTCGAAACCCCTTATGAGGAGATAAAAATCCCAAGCGATGGAATGGTATTGAATCCAGGTGATTTTGTATTGGGTCATTCAAACGAGCGAATAGGAAGTGATTTTTATGTCCCGATGATTCATGGAAAGTCTGGAACGGCCCGTATGGGATTATTTGTTCACGTTACGGCTGATTTGATAGATATCGGTTCTCATGGAGTTACAACCTTCCAGTTATACGCAACGCTTCCGGTCCGTCTTTATTCGGGGATGTTTATTGCTCAAGTCAGTTTTTGGGTTCCTTTCGGAGAAATAGTTTTGTATAAAGGCAAGTATCAGAACAGCGCTGGACCGAAACCATCCATGACGTACAAAGATTTTAAATACGACATGTTCAAAAAGTGAACACTGTTTTTATAGATTCCTCCTTGACATTTTAGGCAAAATGACTTAAATTGATTGCTAGAAACAGAGAAATTGTTTTCTCTGTAGCACGTTCACAAGTAAATAGGAGGTAATCCTCATGGCGAGAAAAAGCGAGAGAAAGAGGGTGTCTGCCCTCGCGAATGATTCTCTCGTGTACCGCCGTGAGGTGCCGAGAGGATCCGTTGGAACTGGGACGTTCGACATCGCGCCCTATGGCGAGAAAATTCTGCTTATCGGCAGGCTCATGCTTGCCGACAGGACAGGAAAAATCTCCAAACTCGGGCTGTTTGGCGAGCTAGACGGAAAGGACGTTATTCTCCTCGAGAGAATAGAAGGTAACGGGGTTTCGATACCTATGTATCTGACACGCATACCCGAGAACATCCAGGCGATGGACTCGACGATTCATTACGGGGACATCGTGATGCTCGAAGGCGTTAAGCTCCGTGTTGGTAACGACGATGTTTTTCTTGGGGAAAGGATTGAGCTACTTTCTAAAGCGGTCGGAGACGTGTACGACAGCAACATCGATTTTCGCAAGAAAACAAATCTGTACGCCCACCGTCATCTTCAGCTAATCCGGGATCCGGAAAAGTTGTTGCATTTCCGTAGCTGCTCGTTGGTGCTGCGCACAATCCGGCAGTTCCTCTACCAAAGAGGATACGAGGAAGTAAACATGACTCTGCTTCAGAAATCTTTTGAGGCAGGGTTAGCCGATCCATTCGTGACGCGCGCCACAGAGTCCGACAAGGACATGTTCCTTAGAGTGACGTCCGAGTTGTTTCTCTGGAAGTTGATGATTGCCGGTTTCTCAAAAGTCTTTGAGATCGGCAAATCTTTCCGGAATCAAGACGCCACCGCGGATATGCTTCCACAGTTCACCATCTTGGAGCTGTACCACGCGTACGCGGATCGGGAAGAAATAGAGGGCCTGGGGCGAGATATAATTCGCGAGGTTCTTGTCCATCTGTATGGCTCTGCCACGCTTCCGACATCAGAGGGAGTGATTGATTGTTCCGGCGAGTGGCCTGTTTACGACTTTAGAGATGAAGTCGTAAAACATGCGGGTCTACCATATAACGAGGAGTATCCCATCGAAAAACTCTTGAGTATAGCAGAGACAATGGGTATTCCCCAACCCGCAGTCGTGAACAAGTACACGATTGCCACCGCGATGTACTCTTTCGTGATGTCAAAGATCAAGGGACCGGCTTTTCTCCGGAACCTTCCAGCGGCTCAGTCCCCTCTTTACAAGCTCAACGACGACAAATCAACCGTTGATGAAACGCTCTTGGTTATCAACGGCATGCTCATTGCTGACATCGTTAATCCAGAGCGGGATCCCGATGTTGTAAAGAGGCGGATGAAAGAACAACTGCGTTACCGCAAAGAGAGCCAAATTAACGGTATCAACGAGGACATCCTCAACGCGATGAAACTAGGGCTTCCTCCAAGCAGAGGAATTGGCATGGGGATAGAACGTCTCCTTACGCTTCTGCTCAATGTGGAAGACATAAGGGACGTGGAGCTGTTCCCCGTGTTCTGACAACAACGACCCCGTGACATTTGTGTTGCGGGGTCTTTTTTATTTTTGGAAAATAAAAAAGGGTTACAAACAGATTCTGTCTGTAACCCTTGAGGGGCTAATGGGACCGCTTACATGTATCCCTTTTCTCCCTTGTTTAGTTTCGGATAGAGGCGTTGCATCCACTCGTTGACCATAGCTCGTTGAAGCGATCCTTCCGGCGAACGGAAGACGATTGTTACCACAACGTTCTTTTGGTCCGGGCGGATGCCGAGGTTCTCCCGCGCTTTAGCCGGCAACTGCTCGTAGAGAATCTCGGAGTATTGAATCTCCTCGATATATGCAGCTTCCAACCCGAGTTCATCGCGAATTTCTTCGCAGACGTCCTCCTCGGTTTTATCCGTGGAGGTAGAATACGAAAGCACCCTTTTGGTAGCCGGCTGATCGGACACCTTGACGAACTTATCAAGGTTGGCCATCTGGCGTTTAATCCGCGGATCATTTGACCGCAAAACTCGGATGTCATCAATATCCTTAATGATCATGACGAGCCGATCAAGCCCCATGCCCAGAGCAAGGCCCGAGTACTCTTGCGGATCGAGACCGGCGTTTCTGAGTACAACTGGATGCGCTTCTCCGCACTCAAGAACCTCAAGCCAGTTTTCGTTCACCAAAACTTCGACCTCGAGACCGTTAATGGTGTAGGGGTGTTTCACCTCGTTGGCGCGGTACTGATACCCCGGTACGACGCTGTTCAAGATGGTCTCGATCAAGTTGATGAGATCAGGACGGCCGAAACGCGGGTTGCCGCATCTCACTCGCCAGACATCCATTTGATGAGGTTCCCCGCAGTGCGTCTTATCAACGACATCTCTCCGGTAACACATACCAGGAAAAACAATGATCGTGTCGTTGACGGCATCGCGCGCTACTTTTTTTAACCAACCGGGAATGGCGGCTGAGGTATGCGTTCGTAAGACTTTGTCCAGAGCGACATACCGCGTGTAGCGCGACGAGCGACCCAGATTGTTATCTGGGAAGAAGAGATCGTCGAAATTCTCTTTCACGGAAACCACAGGATCGGTCCTGATCTCTTCAACCGGTACACCAGCGCAGGCAATTTCCAGCGCCTGCCTCACTCTTTGAACCACCAGATTAATGACGTGGATACCGTTCTTCGAATCCGTCAAATCCGGAATGGCCAATGAGGCTGCCAGACGCTCCGGTGACATCACTTCCTTCTTCATGACCTTTCCTCCTTTTCTGTCTGTGCCGTGCCAGTTTCGGCGTGGCTTGTGTGGTCTGGAACAAGATTGCGGTATTCTGTCGGATAATCCCGACGAAGCACCGCAAGCCATCTGCCAGCTTTTGCCATTGAGACATCTTTGGTTTCGGCAAAGACCATCTCGTAGGCAGCCGACGGGCTGCTACTCTTCTCAACGAGAACGACAAGCTCTTTATCATTGAGAATTAAGGAGCACCGCGCTTTGATCTCTTCTGCTGATCTGTGCATGGCTTTTTCCTCCATTTCTTCTGTTGTGAATGTGCTCTCATCGGAGAAATTGTTTCCTCCGATTTCTAGCGATGATTTTATATTCTTTCGCTGATTTTGTCAATATTACGCTTGCGAAAAATTAAAACAGATGATATCATAAATTTCTTGTGCAGCCCAAGCAGGCGGGCAAAAATTGGGGGAGTTTGAGGGGGAAAATTTTTACCCGCCTGCCATCCCGCGAATTGGGACTGGGGTGGGAGCAGCTCCGCTCTCTTGCTCCGTCAAGAGAAGCAAGGCAAAACATTTTTCAATTCCTTTTAGAAGAAAAAAGGTCGCGCGCAAAATCTGAAATGCAGACAAAACTTTTCTTTGGTGGGGCGAGCGTTAGCGAGCGGCGGCGGGGCGGCTTCCTTAGTTCCGTTCAAAGTAGGTTCGCGCAAAGTGTATAATTACTGCACTTAAAAACTTTGCGGGTGTAGTGTAGCCCGGTTAACACGCCTCCTTGTCACGGAGGAAATCGTGGGTTCAAATCCCATCACCCGCGCAACAAATATTCTCATCACTTGCAATTGTGGCCCAATTTTTTCTATACTCTTAAAAAGTCACGAAAGGAGGCCATCATGGGAAAAGGCGACAAAATGCTCGTAACGAAGAGAGGGCTCACGCTCGAGCTGGACGGAGAATTGCTTACGATAACGAGGTATGCGGATGGAGCCGAGGGCAAAATCCAATTTGAGATTTTTAAGATTATGAGATTGCAAAGAGGGCGGAGATGCAAAGATTGTAAGCAAGGAAGAATGGTATTCGCGATTGGAGGAATGCCCTTAACGCTCGGCCTTCGTTGTAACGCTTGCGGTACAACGTATTGGCCAGACGAAGACATCTTGGAGAAACTCGCCGCCCGCGCCCAAAGAGCGCAACTCAACTAAACCGCCTCTTCCACTAAAGAAAAGCCCATCCGGGCTTTTCTTAATTTTTTCTCAAAAATTTTTAAAGTTATCCACAAATCTTGTATTTTTTAATTGATTAACGCGAAAAAGTCCCCAATAATGAAATTGGGAAGTAGTCGATCCTGAAAAATATTATAAATAGCTTTTTGAAATCGGAATGGCTAAAAAAAAGGCGAAGAAATCCAAAAAATCAAAGAAGAGAAAAGGCGGGAGATAAGCGAAACATCTCTCCAAAAAGAAAAGCCTTCTGGGGCTTTTCTTTTTTCATTTTATTTTGATTCCAAAATTTTTCCGATTTCAAACAACCGCCGCTCTTCAAACCACGGGGCTATTAGTTGAACTCCGACGGGCAAATTCCCCACCTTGCCGAAAGGCACGGAGATTGCCGGAACTCCGGCAAGGCTTGCGGGCACGGTGAAAATGTCTTCCAGATACATGGAAAGCGGGTCTTCGGTTTTCTCACCGATTTTGAAAGCCAGGGTCGACGTCGTCGGAGCCAAAATCAAATCCACGTTTTTAAACTCATCTTCAAAATCCTTACGGATTAAATGGCGCACTTTCTGCGCCCGGCCGTAATAGGCCTCATAATACCCGGCGGACAAAACATAAGTCCCTAAAATTATCCGGCGCCTAACTTCAGGACCAAAGCCAACTGCTCTTGTTTTGGCATAGACCTCAAAAAGATTTTTGCCGTCCCCGCGGGACCCGTAACGCATGCCGTCAAAGCGCGCGAGGTTCGCCGAAACCTCGGCCGGCATCACGATGTAATAGGCCGCAAGCGCGTATTGTGTATAGGGCAGGGAGACTTCTTTTATTTCAAACCCTTTGGACTTCAAAAACTCTGTCGCCTCGCTGATTTTCTCCGAGACTTTCCCGTCCATCCCCTCTTTCAGAAAATATTCTTTGGGAATTCCAATGGTTTTTATTCTCGGGGAAGCTGAGCTTCCATTTGGAAGCTCAGCTTCCAAAGTTGTCGAATCATCGGTGTCTTTTCCCTTTATCACGTCAAAAATAATCTCGGCGTCCTGAACGCTTTTCGCAATCGGGCCGATCTGGTCCAAGCTGGACGCCATGGCGATTAAACCGGAGCGTGAAACCACGCCGTAAGTGGGTTTTAACCCGACGACGCCGCAGAAAGCCGCTGGCTGTCTTATAGAACCGCCGGTGTCAGAACCGAGCGCCGCAAGCGCCATATCCGCTGCCACCGCCGCGGCCGAGCCGCCCGAAGAGCCGCCAGGAACGCGGGATTCGTCATAAGGATTTTTTGTCGGACCGTAGGCGGAGTTTTCGGTGGATGAGCCCATCGCGAATTCGTCCATATTCGTCCGCCCGAGAAAAATCGCTCCGGCCTCGCGAAGTTTTTTTATAACCGCAGAGTCGTAGCTTGCCGTATAGCCCTCCAAAATTTTTGAAGCCGCGCCCACCATTTTCCCCTTGATTAAAATATTGTCCTTAATCGCGAAAGGAATTCCTTCCAAAGCGCGCGGCGTATCGCCATGCTTTATTTTTTTATCTATCTCTTCAGCCGCATCCATCGCGTCCGGAAAAACTTCTCGGTAAGTATTGAGCGCATCGTCTTTTCTCTTTATCGCGTCCTGATATTTAGCGACCAGCTCCCGCGCCGAAACCTCCCCGCTTGCCAACTTTTTTATCGTTTCTTCAATCACGCTCAAAAACTCCTTTTACTTTCAAATAGCCGCGCTCTTCTTCCGGAAACTGCTCAGTCAATAAGATATCCTCTCCGCCAGCTGGCGGATTGTCCGGCTCATCTTCCCTGAAAACATTTTTTGCCTCCACCGCATGGGTCATTTCGGGAACACCAGACACATCCACTTCTTTCAATTTCTCCACATAGCTCAAAATACTCTGGAGGTCTTTCTCCAGCGCTTTTTCCTCTTTCTCCGTCAAATGAATCCTCCCCAACTCCGCCAATTTTTTTATGTCATCTTTGGTTATCATAATGATATTTCCTCACCGGTTTCCAGGCCGCGAAAGGCGATGCCTTTTTCGGCGAGATATTGGCTTGCCATATCGTACATTCTCCGGCGAGCCGAATCCTTCCAGTGCCAGTCGTGAATCGGAATTACAACTTTAGGTCCGAGCGCCGCCGCTTTTTCAACCGAGGCCACAAAACTTCCCCAGGGCGCCTGGATGGGGAGCGCCAAAACCTCGCAGGTTTTATCAAATTTGAGCGAATCCCCCGGATGAGTTAATTTTTGCGAGATGTTAAACAAAGTGTTCTCTGTAGTGCGCCCACCAAGCGAAAGCTCATGCGGAGCGTCCATAATGTCAAACATTGAATGTTCGACAAATGCCTCCAAACCCTCCCCCTTTAGAATTTTTCTGACAGAATTGTTGCTGACAATTTGGACTTTAGGGAATTTCTCCAGAATTTCTTTAATAAGCGGCGGGCACATGTGATCCTGGTGCTCGTGGGTTATCAAAAGAAAATCCAGTTTTTCCAGTTTGCCTACATCCAGCCCCTTCTCCTCAAAAGTGTAATTCCCCGGGTCAATCAAAATCATTTTGTCATCGTCCTCCACCAACAGGCACGAATGGATATGTTTTGAAATTTTCATATAAATTCCTCTTGATAACACTTAGTGCAGTAAATTTTCTCGGGACGCTCCGGAGCATAACTGGTTTTAATATCAGCGCCGCAACGGTCGCATTTTCTGTCCCAAAGTCGCGGCGGATTTATCCGCGAAAGCCTCTCTTTATACCTACAATTGGGGCATTTCCGAGGGAGCGGAAATCCAAAACGCCGCAATAAATTCAACTCTCTATCTATTATCCTATAAACCCCTTTGCACTCAAGACATTCCAATACCTCGTTCACAATATCATCTTTTACATCATTAATGCTGTCGGGAATATCCTCGGTCTTCACGGTCGCCTTATATGGCAAGGGAATGGGCTCTCTCCATCTCCATCCTTGCTCCAAAACTGATTTCTTGGAAAGAGGGAAATACCAGCTAGCGGTAGATTCGTTGTAATCAAATAAGCTCAAATCATAAGGTAAAAATTCTCCGTACTTAAAAACTCTGCCTTTCGAATCAACATACGGCCGCGCCTTCATATCTTCAATAATTTTTGCGCGAAGTTTTTTATATTCTTCTTCTGTATATTGCTTATTGAGTATACAATATCGTTTTTTTCTCACATTCACGCACCCAAACATATTCGAGCAGGAAACATTGTACATTGAATATTCAACGTTCATAACGCTATCCCATACTCCGGAAGAAAATTTTATATTATCGGCCTGCATACCGGTAGTGATGGCGTCGATTATTCTCTGTGCTCCCATCCCCCACTCAGTATAATCATATGCGTCTTTTACAGACGCGAGATTGATAAATTGAATAAACCTACCATTTTCTATATATCGACCCTGATAGACAAAGTGCGCGTTTTTTGATTCAAAAACATAATCCCCGGAAACATTCACATTGTGCCGTTCATGCATGAATTTATGAGGTATGGTTTTCCAAAAGTCATAAACTTTTTTTCTTAAATCCGTTAAGGAGACATAAGAATCCAATCGGAATTCTTTTAATTTCTTTTCGTAGTCTTCCTTGGTATACGGCTTGTTAAAAATATAATATTTTTTATTCCTTAAATTAATGGCCCCAAAGCAATTAGCGCAGCCGGAAAGATTTTTGGAAAAATAAACATTGTGAGAATCATTACAATCTTCAGAAAAAAATACTTTATACAACTTATGGCCATTAGTCATCTCATAACACAGCTCTGATTCGCCGACGATTGATGCATCCATCATATCTCTGTCATTAGTCACCATTTCAGAATAGTGAACATTTTCATTAAAATCTCCGTTATACATTAAATAGCAATTTTTTAGGTTGCCAGCGTGATTGACATAATCGCTATTAACTAAAGAGGCATACCCCACAATCAAATTCATGAAGGGGGATTTCATTTGCACCTCTTTCATCTGCTCAAAAAAATTTCGAGAAGGGTCATATTCTTGTCCGCTTTCCAATGGGTCCCAATTGTCCGACCACCAACACGGGGAACAGTAAACTTTAAACGGTTTCTCCGGAGAGAAAACCGAAATCATGTCTTTCCCACAAAGATCGCATTTATCTTTGTAGAGCGCTCGCTCGTTTCTAAACATTAATCTCCTCTGAAATCTACACTCCGGGCAAAAAGTCGGCGGCGGGACCGACATTTTCTCGTAAAATTTAAAATCCTCCGGTTCAATCACAAAATTCTGTTTGCAATTTTGGCAGGTTTTAGTTTCGGAACTCATATTTATTGTTTTTTCTTATAAATTTTGTCGTGGTGCTCAAAATGAAGCACGCGAACGATTTCGCCCTCAATCTCATAACTCAAAACGAAAGAGCCGACATGCACTCGGCGCTGATTTTTCATGCCGTGCCGCAAGGGTTTGCCCAGTTCCGGATGTTCTAAAATTTTAACAATTTGATTTTCTATTCGTGCGAGGAGCGGCTTATCTTTCCTGGAAATTCGCTCAAAGATAAACCTGGCTTCTTTAGAAATCTCCAGACGATATCTGGACATGCCATCAAAGCGAACGGAAAAATTTACGTAACTCGCTCTGACTACGGATCACGGTTATCCCTCTCCTCTCCTCCATATTTTTGCGAATCTTTTCAAGTTTTTTTAGATAAGAAGGTCTTATTTCTTCCTCTTGCGCCGCTTCATTTCCAAACAATTGATAAAAAGCCTGTTCCAGCTTTATCTGCCTTTCTTTAAGCTCTTCAAGTTCTTTTTTTACAGTTGCAGTAGTCATAATCTTTAATTATATCTCTTATCCCAGAAGTTTCAAGAACTCTTTTTCGTCAATAATTTTAACGCCTAATTTTTGGGCCTTTTCCAGCTTCGTGGAACCGGGGTCGGAGCCGGCTACCAGATAGTCCGTTTCTTCGGAAACGGTTTCGGAAGCATCGCCGCCCAGTTTTCTTATTCTTGCCTTAGCCTCATCTCTGGTTAAACTCTCAAGCGTCCCAGTAATCACGAATTTTTTACCTTTTAATTTTCCGGAGGGAGCGTGATATTTTTCAATGCTAACGCGTTTTAACAATTTGTCCAAAAATCTTTTGTTGTAGGAATCCCTAAACCACTCATAAATGCTTTTCGCGACCACGTCCCCGACGTTCGGGATATTCTGAAGCTCTGCCAAGCCCGCTTTCTCAAGTTTCTCCAGAGAGCCGAAGCGGTCAGCCAAATCCTCGGCAGTTTCTTCTCCCACATGCAAAATTCCCAGAGCAATCAGAAAGCGCGGCAGGGAGATTTTGCTTTTGGCTTTAACGGCGGCCACGATGTTGGCCGCGGATTTCTCCCCGAATCTTTCCAGGGGCTGAATGTCCCCTTCTTTGAGGTCAAAAATGTCAGCGGCGTCCTGAATCAGGCCCCGGTCAAGCAAAACATTCACAATCTTCGGGCCGAGCCCGTCAATGTCAAAAGCGTGCTTGGAGACAAAGTGATAAATATTCTCGCGGTGCTTGGCCGGGCA
>Ga0209211_10005483_pt1 | contig 18949 bp, 13 predicted proteins | sample RifGroA2_FD_183992 | JGI IMG/M metagenome (GOLD analysis project Ga0209211, IMG submission 183992) | Groundwater microbial communities from Rifle, Colorado, USA - Groundwater A2 (SPAdes) (version 2) | ecosystem: Environmental > Aquatic > Deep subsurface > Groundwater | place: Rifle, Colorado...
TGGGCTTGCAGTACGAGCTTGCGCCAATCGAGTCGGACGGCTTCATAGAGTTCCTGCTCTGGCCCAGCCTGGCGCCCCACGGCTACCTCTGGGTAATCCCGAAGAGCAACGGAAGGGCGAATGTGGGATTGGTGACAGACGATCCTCCGAAAACCCGCCAGTTGTTGGAGCAGTTCATTTCGGAATACGGACTTTCGGAAAGGAAAAGGGTGGGCAAGATGGCGTTCGGCGGCTTCATACCCTCATCTGGCGCTGTAAAGAACACCTACTCCGACGGGTTAATGCTGGTGGGGGACGCTGCAGGCTTCACCTCGCCCATGTTCGAAGGCGGCACCTCGCTTGCCATGACGAGCGGAAAGTTCGCCGCAGAAGTAGCCCTACAGGTAATTTCAAATGGGGACACCTCGCAATCTGCATTGGCAGCATACGAGTCCTTGTGGAAAGCCGAATTTCCGGACTACTCAAAATTGGTCGCTGCAAAGGAATCAGTCTACAAGTTCAATGACGCAGAATGGGACAGGATAGGCTCGCTCATCCCCAGGGACCTCACCACGATTTCCACGCTTCACAGGCTGCAGATTGGCGCCAATGCGATCATCCGCGAGCCCGGCATTTTCATGAAAGGCTTTGTTCCTGCCATGGAGGCGCTTGGCAAGTCCAGGGCAAAGCATTATGGCTGGTGAAAAGCCGCAAACTACTTCTCATGTACAAAAATATACATTAATGTACAGATTTGTTTATAAGCATTTTTGGCAAATCCAGTCCATAAGGTGCAATGCATGTTCGTCAAGGCAACTGACCCGCTTGCAGCTTGCGCAATCAAGCCAGCCTTGCTTGGCAGTTTCTCAAATTCGCTGGATGCGCTGCACAAGGCAAACAAAAGGGGCTTTTCCATCACCAACCTATCTGGGTGGAACCGGCTGCTTTTGGATGAGGGAAAAAAGTATCTAGGCACTGTCAACGATTCCCGCGCCTTTGCAGGCAACCCGTATCTCCAGGAGGGCAGGGGCAAGCCGTTTGGCAAGACGGTGGAACTGGAAATAACAATAGGCGGGGAAAAAAAGCTCTTTACAGTGCGCGTGGACAGGGACTTTATCGGAAAAATAGACAAAGTGCTCTTTTTCGACCAGTTCTCGGCTTTTGGCAGGCCTCTTGTGCGGCTGCTTGATGGCAAGGGCAGGGAAATTAAGGACCTGCGCGAAACCGACCGCATTTTCGCACACTGCACCAAAGCGTCTTACTCGGTTGACGTAAGCAAACAAAGATGGGGCAGCGACTTTTCCCTGGAAGACGGCTATCTGCTGCGCCTGTTCACGACCGACAATGCGGCATTCGGGCTTCCTGCGCGCTGCATCCACTTCTTCGGAGGCAGGGGTGTGGTTGCAGGTGTCCCGCCGGCCGATCAGCTTAAGGTGTTCGGCAAGTTTGTGGAAGCCGGAATTCCCTGACTGCGGACGGAATACTGCTTGCATTCTTCAGAAGGAGAAAGTGAAAAACTGCACTAGATTCGGGGCGCTATTTAGGCCGGTTCTGAAGACAGCATTTTAATCGCTTCTTACAATATCAATCCATGAACGTTTTTGCTGATCAAAAAGGGGCGGACAAGGTAAACATTGCCTATTTGCGCTCAAATGAGTTCCTGGTCCTGCCTATTCAGGAAAAGGCTGTCAAAATCGTCAGTTCAAAGGAAATAGGTGTAAAAGACAAGATAATGGAACTCTGCTCGCTTTTTGTCGGGGCAAGAAGCGCCAAAGACAAGGATTTCGTGGCAAAACAGCTTTCAGGCCAGATAGACTACCTGTCCAAATTTGAATCTCACATGAATGCTTCCGAAAAAATCAAGGTGTTGCTGGAAATTCCCCCCGAGGTCGCGCTGAACGATGTCAATCCAGCAGTATTCCAGTCAATCGTAAAGGCTTACAGTGAGCAGACCAATTACTTGAAGAATAAGGCGCAGCTAATCCAGACCGCCGCGGCATTCGCTGATGCCTACCAGCTTTGGTACCCGCTGGGGCAGCCTAGTCTGGGTTTTATCAAGGAAAATGTGAAATTCGACCCGGGCAATTCTTCTATACTCAAATTGGAGATGGAAAGCGGAAGGATAAAGGAGGACCTTGACCCCAAAATAATTCCAGACAACATTTTCCAGTGCGCCAAGGAATACTACGAATTCCAGATCATGACTGCTCACGAGCTTGGCGAGCAGGAATCAAAGGCAAAGAACCCTAACCAAACCATTCTCGACCTGATTAATTCGATATCCTCGAACGCGAGCGACCACCTTTACGAATTGGAGAAAATCATGTCCAAGGGAAAAACCCCTGAAACCAAGATGCAGGCGGTCAAGGGCCTGATAAATTTCAAAACAGGGCATTACGAGCCGGCAATGCAAAAAATTGGGGAAGAGAAGTACTGGGACCAGCTTTATTCAATCCAGGGCGGCAGCGACTACAAGAAAACCCTCGTTTTCCTGCATCAGCACGCCCACACAGGCGCATTGTGGTCGGCATTCGGGCTGTCCTGCCTCAATCCCATTGCCGGCCAACTTGCATTTGGCGTAATGGGCGCAAAGGGCGTGGCGGAAGGCATTTCCAGCGGCAGCGCGCAGCAGATTTTGTTCGGGCTTGCCATGATGTCCGGAATGAGCCGCAACCCTTACATAAGCACGACTGCAACCGCCTATATGAATGCCGACATACTCACCACCAGCGCAAGGCAAATACTCACGGGCATGAATACCTCGTTTACTCCGACAGACGTGGAGAGCCTTTCCAACAATGCGGTGCTTCTGGCTGGCTATTTCAAAAGCAAGCCGTCCAACAATGACTGGACTTCAAAACAGCAGAAAAAAACGGGGATTAATGCACAAGTTATCATTAAAGAAACCCGTGAAAAGGAAGCCGAAAGGCCTAATAGGGAAACCCCAAAAGGTCTTGAAAATAGCAAAAGCAATCTTGGGAAAGATGCGGGCTTAATTGAGGAACTGGCAAAGAAGGGCATATCGCTTCAGGCTGGAGAAATCGAATATCTTTCCATGAATGGGCTCACCCGGGAGAAAACCGAGATACTGATGCGTTCTTCAAATCCGAAAAATTTGCTATACGACCTGCTCCTCCTTTCACCCGAGGCATTGCGGTGCTATTCAAATCTCATTGGGCGGGTGGGGAAGATTCCTGCTGTTTCAGTATCAAAGAACAAGAGCCTGGCTGAGGAGCTTTCACAGGGCAGGATCCCAATGGTCGACCTGGTTTCCAGGGAAGGGGTAACCCAGTTTTCAAAGGCATTCTCCTACCTGCATGCGATTGAAGAGTTATCGGGCCCGTTGATCCAAAATTCAAGCAAGCCCGTGGTGCTTATTGTTCCCCTGCGCGGCTCCTACTTTCCGACCAGGACAGCCCAGCTCATTTTATCCAATGCAAGAAAAAGCGGCGCGGTTTCAGAAATACAATTAGTATCCAGCCCTTCAAACGGGAAAAACTTCAAAATGGAGGTCGAAAGGTTGGCTGAAAAATGGGGCGAGAGGGGCGGGGCGAACTTCATAATTCTCGACGAGGTTTCTTCCGGGGCATCTTTGCAGTACGCGTATAAGAACATAAGGGGCGTTTTCGGGAAACGGACGGAAATTAACAACATCAATGTAAGCATAGTTGGGCTGACTGACAACATAAATGGAATGATCCTAACTGCCACCAAGAACAACCCGGAGCTTTACCTATCGCTTTTCAGGGACGGAACGCTGCGCTTCGAAAGCGAAATCATGCAGAACGAAATCGAGAAGCTGAATCTCAAGGACAGGGAAGCCGTCGGGAAATTCACCGATGAATTCGGCAAAAGGCTTCGCAAAACCAGCGTAATAGTCAATTTTCCCCAACTCCTATCACACGAAGAGCTGCCTATATTCGCCCACAGCAAGGAACTGGCTGAGCAGATTAGAAACAGCCCTCCGAACATATCGATTCGCTTTGGGAACATGCTGGAAATGTTCAGCATGGACAACGAATTCCTGCTCTATGACCAGCAGGCTGGAAAGTATCCTGTTTCCAGCTATGACCCAGCAAGGTTCAATTACCAGCAGGAATTGTACTCGCTATTCCAGCTAATTTTGGATGCCAAAGGGAAGCAATAGGTTTATATATTGTTGTACTATAAGGTTAATTATGAGTATTTTGATTCAAAGCAAGCAGCCAGGGGCAAGAAGCGCAAATGGGGGAAAAATGGAGTTACTCTCAGCTAGGAATCCTTTTGCAGGCAAGATTCTGGATCGCCCCCCGGTTCCAGAAGCCCAGATACGTTCGCTTTATTCCTCTTTACATGGCGCGCACAATAAGGTGTTCGAAGATACCCAGTCAGCTGTCCTTTTCGCAAATTCAGGCGGTTATCCGCTATATAAAATCTTTTTGGAAGTTGGAAAAGGGCTCAAGTGCCCCTTCCCAAACACAATGCTCCTTCCGGTAAGCGGGCATCATTTCCATCCTTCCTCTATGGATAAGATATATCCCAATTTGAAAGAAATAAGGCAAAATACCTTTTCCCATCTGGCAAAAGGGCTGAAAAATGCGATATCTGGCTCGAAACACCCATCATCGCCAATTTATCTTGTTGACGAAGTCCTTTCAGGCTCTTGCGTGACTGGTATCAGGCGGGAGCTTCTCAAGCACCTTGCCCATGAAGGGATTCGCAACGAGGTACGCATAATTGCAATAGCAAGCCAGCACCAGATGCTGTTTGAACGGAACTCAACAAGCGAGATTTTTTCCTTGGCCACTGAAGGAAAGGCATTTGTAAACCCCGCTTTGCTCGATTCTTGGCCTAAAACGCTTTCACCTTGCGATTTTCACCTGACAAACGAGGGTTTCAAAGTCCTTTTTGATCAGGGAACCGTCAGATTCAAGAACTCGGGTTTTGAGGCATTGGTCAAACAGGGGGTCGCACATGTTCTTCCGGTCATAGAGCTTTTCACCTCGGACAACTTGAAGTATAACCCACTGCTTGTCCTTAACGAGAAGGATTATGTTCTTGAAGACCGGGTTATGTCGTATTCCTTCGATGTCATAGGAAACACATTTGGCGTTGTAAGGCAAGTTGCTTTCCTAAAAACCATTCTCTTCGACAAAAGTGTTTCGCCCAATGTCTTTGATCGTTTCGAGCCTCAAAAGATACCCCTAAGGTTGGTCCAGCAAATGCATGGCCAATAAATTGTGGCAATAAGCCCTCTCCTTTTATATCATTTCCACCTCTATTCCTGCCATCTTCAAAAGAGGGATTGAAATGGACCCTTTGGCAACAGATTTTGTTCCGATTGGCGGCATTCTTTCGGGCTCCCACAATAACAAGGCGGTAAAAATAAGGGGATGGGTGCACCGCTCCAGGACCTCGGGCGGGCTGGCGTTCGTGGTGGTCCGCGACTCCACAGGCGTGCTTCAGTGCGCAGTGAAAAAGGACGCGGTGGGAGAAGAGGCATTCAAGGAGGCGTCCGAAGCCTACCTCGAGTCCACAATCATGCTCGAAGGCACTGTAAAGGAGGACAAGCGGGCGCCAGGAGGATACGAGCTTGCTGCAGAGAAAGTGAAACTTGTCTGGAAGGGCGAGCCGTTCCCGATTGCAAAGGACCAATCCGTGGAATTCCTTCTGGACACGCGGCATTTGTGGCTGCGCTCGCAGAAACTCACCAATGTAATGAAGGCCCGCCACTACATTGTCAAGTACCTGCGCGAATTCTTCGACGAGAAGGAGGGGTTTTTCGAGCTTGCCCCCCCGATCATCACCGGGGCAGCTTGCGAGGGCGGCTCCACGCTTTTTGAAATAGACTACTTTGGCATCAGGGCGTATCTTACGCAGTCCTCGCAGCTTTACGCCGAAGTTTTCACCACTGCGCTTGAGAAGGTGTACGTGCTTGCGCCCTCATTCCGCGCCGAGCCATCGAGAACCGTTCGGCATCTTTGCGAGTACTGGCACCTTGAGCCCGAGATGGCTTTCTACGACCAGAGGATGAACATGGACCTGCAGGAGCGCATGCTGGTGCACGTTTGCCAGAGAATGGCTTCGAACCACGCTGACTTGCTGTCTGCGCTTGGCAGGGATCCCGACGAACTAAAGAAAGTGAAAGGGCACTTCAAGAGGATGGCATACCAGGACGCGGTCGAGCTTGCCGCCAAAAGGGGCGCCAACATAAAAATGGGCCAGGACATAGGCGCGGACGAGGAGGCGCTTCTCACCAAAGGGGAGGACCAGCCGGTGTTCATCACCAACTTTCCCAAGGACATAAAGGCATTCTACATGCGCGAGGATCCTGGCTTCCCTGGAACAGTGCTCAACGCTGACTGCCTTGCCCCAGCGCACGGGGAGATCATCGGGGGCTCGGAGAGGATTTGGGAGCTTCCCGAGCTATTGCAGAGGATGAAGGAGCAGGACCTCAACCCCAAGGACTACGGATGGTACATCGACCTTCGCAGGTACGGCTCCTACCCCCACTCGGGCTTCGGGCTCGGGATAGAGCGGTTGGTGAAATGGGTGCTCAACCTGGACCACATACGCGACGCCATCCCCTTCCCGAGAACGATGAACAGGGTTTATCCTTAATACAAGCCTTAACAGACTCCTTCTTTTTTGTGCTCTTTCAAAACCGCTGCAAATGCCCTTTTAAAACTTAATGTGTCAAAAAGTATATATAAGAGTAAATGATGGTTTACATGCCGGATATTGTCCTATTTGCGGCTAAAAAGGGGGGGAAAGCCAATGGCAGGATAGCCAGCGTGCTGGACAGGTTTGGTGGTTCCACTGTTTTAACTGAGGGCATAATCTCCAAGGCAGTTGAGGATGCTGCTGGAAAAAAGCCCCATGCGGTTGATTTGTCCGACTACTGTGCTGTCAGCAAGGCAAAAGGAGACGTTGCGCTCGTTTCTATAAACACAGTGGACGCCTTTCGCTATCTTGCCGCAATGAAAGAGAAAATCCGGAATAACTTCGGGACGGTGGTGGTGGGAGGGCAGCTTCCAAGCATGATGCCGGGCGTTTTCCAGAGGTTTATGCCGTCTGCCAGCGTTTTTTCAGGGGAGTGCGAAGAAAGCATGGAAATGGTGGTCAAAGACGCCCAGCTGGGAAAACATGGGCTGCTTTACAAAGCCAAACCCGTTGATATAGAAAAGAACTATGTTCTGTTTGACCGGGATTTCGGGCGCACCCTGCAGCCCATGGAAATCGGGAGAGGCTGCACCTATTCGTGCCAATTCTGCGGGATGCCGCCCAACATGAGGAAACCCCGCATCCGTGACATTGCCCAGGTAAAAGAAGAAATGGGCCCGCTAAAGACAATCCTTTTCGTCGACCCAAATCTTTCGTCTTATCCTAAGGAATACCTGTGGGAAGTGTTTTCGGATATTGAAAGGAAAGGCAAGAGATGGGGCGGCGAGGCCACTGCAAAGGAACTTGTTGGCGATCCTGAGCTGTGGAACCTGATGTCCAGGACCTGCATAATCCTCCTCAATGGCGTTGAGGACTTGAACGGGGACGTCTCAGCTGCCAGGAAAAACGGCGGAAGCCTCCTGAGCGAGCCCAACGGCGCTGTGGTCCTCCGCTCAATGATAATAGGGGACACTAATGAATCTGCCGAAACCATAAATGCCACAATACGCGCCTTCAGGGAAAAAAATCTTACCGGCGTATTCCATCTTCTTGCTCCTCTTCCAGGCTCGCCGCAATTCAGAAAATTGGAGCGGGAAGGAAGGATCGTGGAGAAAGACCTTGCCAAGTACGACCGGCGCCATTCCGTGCTCAGGGGGGATAACCTATCTCCAGGGGAAGTCGAGTCGCTCTTCAGAAAAGTAAATCGCAGCGCCCACACATTCAGCGGAACCGTGAAGGAAATCATAAGAATCCTGGGAGATTCTGCAGACTTCGGTCTCGCGTTTGACCGCGTAGTAACTCTTGTAGCTTTCAGGACCAGGGCGCTTGCCATTGGGTTGGAGCGAGAACCAGGTAAAAAGCCAGGCAATGCACCAGAACTTCTGCTCATATGATCTGGCTGCGACTTTCTGATCTATTTTTATTCTATTGTTCCCATCCTCTCTGCGTTGATGCCATGGACGCCAAGGAACTCTACCTCGTCTCAGTAAAGGAGAATGGAATAAGCGAAACCGAATTTTCAAAATTGGGCTCAAGCGAAAAGGAGCTTCTCGAAAAAAGAGGCAACGGGAAATTCTACCTGAAGCAAGGCGAGCGCGCGAAATTCAGGGTGGTGCTCACAGGCGGGGTATTCGACATACTGCACATAGGGCATTTGCTCACTCTGCAAAAGGCTTCGGAGCTGGGCGACGCACTTGTTGTCGTGGTGTCCACTGATGAGCGGGTGGAAAAGGTCAAGGGCAAAAAGCCGATTCACGAGGCAGAGTACAGGCGGGCGATGGTCGCTGCAATAAGGTGGGTCGACTTGGCTGTGGTCGGAGCAAGGGAAATGATGGACACGTTCGGGCGGGTAAGGCCGGACGTGGTTGTTTTTGGCTATGACCAAAAGCCCTTTGAGCTTCCCTGCAAGGTTGTGCATTTGCTTGAAGTGAAGGCGGACGAGCGGCTTGCGAAAACCAGCAGGATAATCCGCGACCTGGGGCTGTGACATTTCCTCCTGATTCCGCCTGCCCTCTTGCTTGTGCGGCCAAGATACATTTAAAAGCAATAACCCTGAAATAGCCGCACTCCGGGTAATTCTTTTTCGGGTGATATTGTGGCTAATGAGTCAGCGCACAGCAAACCGCATGACAAGTCCCATGTCCATGCCGCTCACGGGCATCCGCATCACCATGAGCACAACGAGCACGACGCATTCCTTGCCAGCATAAGGGAGCTCAAGGAGGCTGAAAAAGCTGCAGGGGAAAAGGTCGAGCAGGCGAAAAAAGAGGCTGCAACAATTGAGGCCATGGGCAGGGAAAAGGCTGTTGAAATTACGGTGAAAGCCAATGAGAAGGCTGTTCAGGCAAAGAACGAAATGCTTGCCGAAGGGAGGCAAAAGACGGACAGGGAGGTCTCCTCAATCTTAGGCGAGTCGAAAAAGCATGCTGAGAAAATACGCTCCAAACGCCTGGTCGACCGGGAAGTGGACGCGCTTTCGAAATCCGTTTTGTAAAGGGGCAGCTATGCTAAAACCAGTGAAGATGTCCAAAGTCAGGGCAATCTGCCTGAAGGCTTCTGCGCCTTCGGTAATCAAAGCCCTGCACAATTTGGGCGCCGTCCATTTGAAGGACGCGGAACTTCCGGAACTCGAGCGCGCAGGCCCGCTTTCCTCCTATGATGACATATCCTCGCGACTTATCCGCATACGGTCCATGAGGGAGTCATTGGGGAAAAACCTGAAAGTTCCCAAAAGGCCCCATCTTCTGGAGGATCCGGTCAGGGAAGCGGACGAAATGCTTCAGGAATCCGAAAAGCTCGCCCTTCTCATAAAGCAAAAGGAGGATTTGTCAAAGGAGCTTGAGGCTGCCTCAAATTCGCAAAAGTCACTCGCAGATATTGCGGGATTGCATGTAAACTTCTCCCACTTGAACGCAGGTTCGGTCCAGTTTGCGCTGCTCAAGTCATCGGGCGACAAGGCTTCCAAAGCCGAGAAGCATCTTTCCAAAAGGAAGAACTCCTCATTTACCAAGGCTGCTTCTGAGGGAACGGCCAAGGTTTTCCTGATTGCCATTCCCAAGTCAGAAGATTTCAAGTCGCTTGAGGGGTTTGGGCAAATATTGCCCCTGCCCAGGCTTTCCTCCACCCCCAGGCACGAGCTTTCCGTTCTGAAGGAAAAGGCAGCCGAGCTTCAGGAAAAGCTGCAGCTCCTGGAAGGCAAATTGTCCCGCTTTTCTGAATTCCACTCCCCCAAGCTCCTGGCAATCGAGGAGGCGCTTTCCATCGAGGCGGAGCGAGCCAGGATATCCAGCATGTTTTCGGCAAGCGCCTCCCTCTATTACATAGAGGGCTTCGTGGAATCCGGAAAAGTCAGGTGGCTGGAGTCAGAGCTTCACAGGCGCTTTGGCAAGAGGGTGCATATTTCAGAGGCAAGCATAGGGCACGATGAGCTTCCGCCCACCAAGCTTTCGAATCCTGCGCAGGCAGGCCCCTTCCAGTTCCTGGTGGAGTTCCTTTCCACGACCAACTACAACGAGATTGACCCAAGCGTATTGCTGCTGTTTTGGGTGCCGCTCCTCTACGCGCTTATTTTCGGGGACGCCGGCTACGCTGTGTTCTCATTCCTCATGGCATTTGCAATGTACAAGAAGTCAGCGCCAGGAGGGCTTCTTTCCAATCTTGCAAAAATCTGGATGATCTCGGCAATACCCGCATTCCTTGCAGGCATTGTCTTTGACGAGTATTTCGGATTCACGCATGAGCACCTTCTTTCCCTGTTGGGATTCGGGAGCATGAAGCTCTATGAGGGCTTCCACAGGGTGTCTTCGGTGAGCAGCCTGATGTACCTTACCATCATGGTTGGCATGGCCCACCTTGCGCTGGGCTTCCTTTTGGGCGCAATAAACGAGTGGGGGCACAACAGGAAGCACTCGATTGCCAAGCTTTCCTGGATCGGGGTGGAAATCGCAGGATATTTCATCGTTGCCTCATTCATGTTCAATGCTTATACTGATCTTGGCGTGCCGGCGATCGGCCTGATGGTCCTTTCAATAGCCGGGCTGGTGGCAGGCGAAGGCCCGATTGCGGCAGTTGAAATACCCGGGCTTGCCTCGAACATAATGTCCTACATCCGTATCGCGGCAGTGGGTGTCGGCGGAGTCATACTCGCAGAGGCGATAAACGAGCTTCTGCTCCCCAAATTCGAGCTTTCGCCCCTTGGCATCGTAATTTTCATTATCACACTCGCAATCTATATCCTGGTCCACGCAGTGTCCTGCTTTATCGCGATGTTCGAGTCCTTCATTCACGGGGCCAGGCTGAACGTGGTGGAGTTCTTTGGCAAGTTCTACAAGGGAAACGGCATCAGGTTCAATCCGTTCAGGACAAGGAGGCTGTATACCCAGGAGTCATGAAGATACCGCTAACTGGGCAAGATCGCCCATTAGAATAGAAGAGAAAGAGGTGTGTAAATGGTATTGTTGGAAAACGCGGGCGCATTCGGCATGGCCGCTGCAGTTGCCATGTTCGGGGGCGCATTGGGCACGGCGTGGGCGCAGGCATCCATCGGCTCGTCGATCATGGGAGTGGTTGCCGAAAAGCCCGAGGAGGCGTTCAGGCTGATCGTGTACATGGCGCTTCCCGAGCTCATTGTGCTTTTGGGATTCGTGGTCGCCTTCCTGCTCCTTGGCGAAGTCAAGGGCGCAGAGGCGGCAGTTGCGGCAGTGCCTGCAGCATGAGCGGCTTCGAAATGAATCACACACCCTTTCCAACTCGCACGGGTTCCTTATTGGCCCCGTGAACAGCAGTTGGGAAGGCAGATGCGGTCTCTCTGAAAAAGCCGCGGACGTGTATGCAATGGGATTCGAGGAACTCATATCCGAGCTGCACAAGCAGTCAGAGGCAGAGGGCAAAAAGATAATTTCGGCAGCCGAAAAGGGAGCTGAAAAAATCCAGGAGCAATCAAGGGAAAAGACGGAAGAGTCGCTGCGCGCTGCCAAAAAGGAGGCAGCCGCTTACGTGAAGCAGGAGTCCTCAGAGCGCATCACCTCTGCAAGGCTTTCTGCGAAAAAGCTGGTGGACGAGGCGCGCGACGAGGCAGTGGAGGCATCGCTTAGGCAGGTCTGGCAGAAGTTCAGGTCAGATTCCTTGGGCAAAGGCACTTACGGTGATCTTTTGAACAGGCTCATAAAGGAGGGCATGCGCGAGCTTGGCTCCACCGATGCCACGGTGTACGTCAGGGATGAGGACAGGTCTCTTGCCTCGGGCTTCCGGCTTGGTAAGTTGCCAGCCGAATATTCGGGTGGCGCAATCATAGAAAGCTCAAACGGCAAGATACGCGTGAACAAGACACTGGAGGAAACGTTCGCTCAAAAGAAGGGCGCTCTACGCAAGCAGATTTACGACAAATTGTTCTGAGGGGAAAAAATGAAGGGGAAAAAGGCAAAAAGCGCAAAGGGATACGGAGGCTACGCCGGGAAGCTGCGCTCCCTGCTCACTTTCAAGCCCCTGGTCTACGGCTACTCCAACGCCCGCGTGCGCGCCATGAGGACATCGCTTTTCTCCCGCAGGCAGGCAGAGGACCTGCTTCGGATGAACACCAATGCGGCTGTTGCCGAATACCTCTCATCGCGAACAGGCTACAGGGAGGACTTTGCCAACATGCCCATGAAAATCACTGACGAGGAGCGCGTGGAGCTTGCGGTCAGCAGGAACTTCTCCCGCACAGCGCAGAAGCTGCTCCAGATCACCCCCGAGCAAAGCAGGAACACTCTTTTCGCATTCCTTGGAAGATATGACATACACAACCTCAAGACAATCCTTCTTGCAAAAAAGCTGGGGAAAAGCAAAGAGGAAACATCGCACCTCTTTGTGCCTGCCGGAAACCTGGGGCTGCCTGAGCTTCAAGGCATGCTCAATGCGAAATCATCAGACGAGCTATACGAAGCCGTCCGCGCCAGCGGCTTTGGCTCAGAATTCCTTTCATCCGCATCGATTCGGCATTTGCCCAGGGCGCAGATCAAGGCAGTGCTGCAGAACCCGGACTCGGACCTTGCAAGGCTGGAGATTCTCATTTCAGCGCTCGATTCCTATTACTACGAGGCAGCCTCATCCTCTGTGCAGCCAGGCGAGCGCGACGCGGCCATCATCATGAACCTGCTCCGCTCCGAAACCGACGCAAAGAACGCGATAACCGCAATGCGCCTCAAGCGAGCAGGGGCGGACAGGAAAACGATTATGGCAAGCATGGTGGACGGCGGCAACTTCACCAAGATTCAGCTGGAAAAAATGGCAGGTTCAAAGTCATTGGAGGAACTGGTCCCGCTGGCCTCCTCGTTTTTCATTTCCGAAACAGGCAAGGCGGAGTTTGCAGCAGCAGAACAGAAATACAAGTCCGACGGAAAGCTTAGCCACTTCGAAGTTGTGTTCGAAATCTCGCTCGCCAGAAGGAGCCTGCGCACCTTGCGGCGCAGCATGATGTCGATTGGCGCCATAGTGGGCTTCCTTTTCCTCAAAGAAGAGGAAATGAACAACATTAGGAAAATCGTGCGGGGCAAGGCGCTTGGCCTGCCCAATGAAAGGATAGCTGAAATGCTCGTGCTCGTGGGATGAACATGGACACAAAGGAGAAAATTGCAGTGATTGCGGACAGCGCCACCACCACGGGCTTTCGGCTCGCGGGAGTGGAAAACACCTTCGCCCTACCCAGGCAGGAGGAGGCTGAGGGGAAGCTCTCCGAACTATTGTCCGACAGCTCGTACGGCATAATCATAGTCACCGAAGCGTTGCTTGAGAATTGCGACTGGCGGCTCAAGAAGCGAGTGGAGGCGACCGCAAAGCCGATAGTGGTGCCCATTCCGGATTCAGCAGGGCCAATCGAGCAGTCGGAGTCGCTTGCCATGCTGATAAAGCGCGCGCTCGGGCTTGACCTGAGCAGGAAGAAATAGCATTCATTGGGTCATGAATCTGATGATTTATGACAGCTGAAAAATTTCTGCAGAAATTTTTCATGAGGTGTTTGTCATGGGAGTATTGCACAGGATTTCGGGGCCGGTCGTGGAGGCAAAGGAGATGACGGGCGCGAAGATGAACGACCTGGTGAAAATCGGCAACGAGGGATTGACGGGCGAGATAATCAAGATAGTGGGCGAGACCGCCACCATCCAGGTATACGAGGAGACCTCAGGCTTGCGGCCAGGGGAGCCTGTGGAAAGCACTGGCGAGCCCCTTTCAGTTGAGCTCGGGCCAGGGCTTCTCACCTCGATTTACGACGGCATACAGCGCCCTCTGGACCTGCTGGTGAAAAAGGGGGGCGACTTCATCACCCGCGGGCTTACCGTGAATTCAATTGACAGGAACAAGAAATGGGACCTTTCGCCAGTCGCAAAGAACGGGCAGAAAGTCAAGCAGGGCGACATACTAGGCACTGTGCAGGAAACCGAAATCATTATGCACAAGTTAATGGCGCCGTTAGAAGGCACGGTAAGCAACTTGCAGCCCGGCAAATTCACAGTGGATGAGCCCTACTGCTCGATCGACGGAAAGCCCGTGAAGATGCTGCAGCGGTGGTTTGTGAGAAAGAGCAGGCCGGTTGCGGAAAAATTCGACCCCAACATCCCCCTTCTCACCGGGCAGAGGATTGTGGACATATTCTTCCCGATTGCGAAAGGGGGAACAGTGTGCGTGCCAGGCCCGTTCGGGAGTGGCAAGTGCGTCTCCGGTGCCACCCCTGTGCTTTTGGCTGACGGCACAATCGCCACCATGGACGAGCTTCACAGCTGGAGCCTACAGCACGGAGTAAGCGAAGGAGGCGCCCTTGAGGAATATTTCACTCTAAACGAGCCGCTTCCCCTTTTCTCTTTTGCCAACAACACAATTTCCCAGTCTGCTTCAAAAACATTTTACCGTGGCGCAAGCGACAGGCTCCTGAGAGTAAGGACAAGAAGCGGCAGGATGGCAGAGGTAACTCCTGTTCACAAGTTGTTTAAAGTCAGCGACAGAGGCGAGATAGTCGAAACCAAAGCAGAGGAGCTGAAGGAAGGCGATTACCTGGCTGCTGTGCGGAAACTGGACCTGCAGCTTTCTGATGCCAAGCTGGACATATATGCGCTTGAGGAAGCAAGGGCCGCAGATGAAGATACTAAAAAACTCGTAAAGCAGCTTGTGCAAAAAGCAAGAGCCGCGGGCATCCCAGTTGATTTGCCAAAAATTACGCTTTATTCCATAACAAGGAAAAGTGGAATCGCGCCCAAGCTGGCATGGATAAAGAAAATATGCGCGGTTCTGGGTGAGGTGCCACCAACTCCCGTGCTGCTCCGAGGGCAAAGAAGAGGCGCGCTCGTAAGGATTCCTGACAGGATGACGCCGCAGCTTGCCGAACTTATTGGCCTGTTTGCCGCAGAGGGCTACGTCAGAGGAGGGAGGACGCTGGTCTTCACAAATATGGACGAGGCTTTGCTCGACAGGTTCGCAAAGCTTGCCAAAGAACTCTTTGGCATTAAGGCAAAGATTGAAAGGCAGGATGGAAAGGCGCCAAATGCGCTCCTATCCAGCAAAGTGCTTGCGGATTTTGTAAGATACCTAAAGATAGGCGAAAACGCCGCCACCAAGTGCATCCCTGGGCCTGTGCTGTCATCAAGCGACGACTGCATAAAGGCATTCCTCGCAGGCTACTACCTTGGCGATGGAGGCATCTCAAATGGCGAAGTGGAGATTTCGTCTGCAAGCAGAAAAATGCAGCTCTCGCTTTCGTATGCTCTTACCCGGCTTGGCATCATGCATTCGCTTGCGAAGAGAGAAATTGCAGGAAAAAGCCACTACAGGGTTTTCATCCGCGGCCTTCACAACCTTGCTTCATTATATCAGGCGTTGAATAGCGGTCACCAGAAGATAAAGCAGATAGAAGATTACGTCGTTTCCAAAAGCAGCTCTTATACTTCGACCGATGTGGTTCCGCTCTCAGCGGAATTCATAAGTGAGGTCTACAGGAATTCAGGCCTGAGTTATACCGATCTCAAAAAAGAAGGCATAGAAATACACAATTACGTAGCAGGCAAAGAAAGAATGAGCGTAATCACTTTCAGGAAGTTTGCGTCAGCGCTGGCAGTCCGTGTTGGAAGTCAACTTCAGCTAATACGGCAAGTGGAGGGACTGGCGGAAGCGCTCAACCATATCTACTGCGATGAGATAGTGGAAATTGAGGAGCTTAACGGACCATTCGACGTCTTCGATGTTTCAATACCGCAAACCGGGAATTTCGTCGGCGGTTTTGGCGCTCTTCTGCTCCACAACACGGTCACGCAGCACCAGTTCGCAAAATGGTCGGACACGCAGATTGTTGTGTACGTGGGCTGCGGGGAACGCGGCAACGAGATGACCGAGGTGCTCACAGAATTCCCGCACCTGGAGGACCCGCACACCAAAAAACCCCTGATGATGAGGACAGTTCTCATTGCGAACACTTCGAACATGCCCGTGGCTGCCCGCGAAGCATCTATTTACACCGCAGTGACAATCGCGGAATACTACAGGGACATGGGCTACGATGTTGCGCTCATGGCAGACTCCACATCCCGCTGGGCAGAGGCAATGAGGGAAATCGGCGGAAGACTGGAGGAGATGCCTGGCGAGGAAGGGTATCCTGCCTATCTTGGAAGGAGGCTTGCCGAGTTCTACGAGCGGGCAGGCAGGGTGCAGTGCCTTGGCTCGGACGCCAGCCGCACTGGATCTGTCACAATTATTGGAGCGGTCTCGCCCCCAGGAGGCGACATCAACGAGCCGGTTTCGCAGAACACGCTTCGCGTCACCAAAGTATTCCTCGCGCTGGACGCATCGTTGGCGCAGCGCAGGCACTTCCCGGCATTCAACTGGCTGAGGAGCTACTCGCTTTACACCGACTCGCTTGAAGCCTATTACGTGAACAACATTTCGTCAGACTGGGTGGACCTGAGAAAGGAGGCAATGGCTCTCCTTCAAAAAGAGTCCGAGCTTCAGGAAATCGTGCAGCTCGTTGGCCCTGACGCCCTTCCCGAAAAGGAGCAGGCAGTCCTCCTTTCCACCAAGATGATCCGCGAGGACCTGCTGCAGCAATCAGCCTACCACGAGGTGGACACATACTCCTCTATGAAAAAGCAGTACCTGATGCTCAAGAACATCATGCGGTTCCACCACCGCGCCCAGGCGGCAGTCGAGCTCGGCATTCAGCTCAAGAGGATACTGGAGCTCCCCATACGCGAAAGGATTGCGCGCGCCAAGGAAATTCCCGAGGACAAGATAAAGGAGATCGAGTTCATAGGCACCGAAATCGACCGCGCCTTTGACTCGCTTGGCAAGAAATGACCATCAAGGTGAGTGAACGAAGGGACGGATGCAAAACAAAAAGCGGATGTTTGACAAGCATGGATAAGTTGGTGATACCATGAAGGAATACAAAACAGTCACGCAAATCGCAGGCCCGCTGGTCTTTGTGGAAGGCGTCTACGACATTTCCTACGGGGAAATAGTGGAGATAACGCTGCCTTCGGGAGAGAGGAAAAAGGGCCAGGTGCTGGATAGTTCCCGCGGCCTTGCAGTCATACAGGTTTTCGGAACCACCGCAGGCCTCAACGTTTCAGAAACGCGAGTCAAATTCCTGGGCGAGACAATGCACCTTGGCGTCTCCACTGAAATGCTGGGAAGGGTGTTCAACGGTTTGGGCGAGCCCCGTGACAAGGGCCCTGCAATAATCGCGGAAAAGCGGCTGGACATCAACGGCGCGCCCATCAACCCATACGCCCGCGCCGAGCCGCGCGACTTCATCCAGACAGGAATTTCCACAATTGACGGCATGAACACGCTTGTAAGGGGGCAGAAGCTTCCAATATTCTCAGGCTCAGGCCTTCCGCACAACCAGCTTGCGGTGCAGATAGCCCGCCAGGCAAAGGTGGTATCAGCTTCCTCAAAGGGCGAGCAATTTGCCGTGGTATTCGCAGCAGTGGGAATCACGAACGAGGAGGCGCTCTTTTTCATGCGCGACTTTGAGAAGACAGGTGCGCTTGAAAGAGCAGTGCTTTTCCTGAACCTTGCTGATGACCCGTCAGTGGAGCGCATCATCACTCCAAGGCTGGCGCTCACCACAGCAGAGTACCTTGCGTACGAGAAGAACATGCACGTGCTGGTCATAATCACAGACATGACAAACTATTGCGAGGCCCTTCGTGAAATCGCATCTGCGCGGGAGGAAGTGCCGGGAAGGCGCGGCTACCCTGGCTACATGTACACCGACCTTTCCTCGATTTACGAGCGTGCAGGAAGGATAAAAGGCAAGGAAGGAACGGTCACGCAGTTTTCCATACTCACCATGCCAGGGGACGACATCACGCACCCTATTGCCGACCTGACCGGCTACATCACAGAGGGGCAGATAGTGCTCGGGCGCGACCTGCACAGGAAAAACATCTACCCGCCAGTGGACGTGCTTCCCTGCCTGTCCAGGCTGATGAACCTGGGCATAGGCAAGGAAAGGACAAGGGAGGACCACAGGGGAGTGGCTGACCAGCTTTACGCTGCTTACGCAACCGGAAGGGACCTGCGCTCGCTTGCAGCAGTGGTGGGCGAAGAGGCATTGTCCGCAACAGACAAGATCTACCTGAAGTTCGCCGACGTTTTCGAGGAGCGTTTCATCAGGCAGAACTCCCATGAGGACAGGACAATCGAGCAGACGCTGGACCTGGGCTGGGAGCTGATGAGCATGCTCCCCGAGTCCGAGCTCAAGCGCGTGAAAAAGGAGTTCATCGAAAAGTACGGAAGGAAGTTCAGAAAGGGATGAAAAATGGCAGAAAACCCGAACCCGACCAGGATGGAGCTTCTCAAGGCCAAGACCAGGGTAAAGCTTGCCAGAAAAGGGCACAAGCTCCTGAAGCAGAAGCGCGACGCCCTTATCATGGAGTTCTTCAAGATCCTGGGAAAAGCGCAGGACCTGCGAAGCGAGCTCAACTCCCAGATGAAGAAGGCTTACACCGCGCTTGCAGTTGCACAGGCCTACCAGGGGATGCAGGAAATCGAGGCCGCCTCGCTTTCGGTCAAGCGCGTGCCTGGGGTGAAGGTGGACGTCCGCAACATCATGGGGGTGAAAATCCCCTCTCTCGAATCCTCGCAGGTGGAAAAGCCCCTGCTTTCAAGGGGCTACTCAGTGGTGGGCACCTCTGCGAAAATCGACGAGGTTGCTGAGGCATTCGAAAAAGCAACCGACCTGGTATTCAAGCTCTCCCAAACCGAGAACGCAATCCGCAGGCTCATACTTGAAATTGAAAAGACCAAAAGGAGGGTGAACTCGCTTGAGTTCGTCATGATCCCCCGCCTGGAGACCCAGGCA
>Ga0209211_10005486_pt1 | contig 18943 bp, 16 predicted proteins | sample RifGroA2_FD_183992 | JGI IMG/M metagenome (GOLD analysis project Ga0209211, IMG submission 183992) | Groundwater microbial communities from Rifle, Colorado, USA - Groundwater A2 (SPAdes) (version 2) | ecosystem: Environmental > Aquatic > Deep subsurface > Groundwater | place: Rifle, Colorado...
TGAACTATAACTACGACTCGTCATAATGCGGCTTTGACCGCGAATAGGAGTTTGTCGTATTGTTTTGTTCAGTAGCAAAAAGGTTAAATAGAAGATAAACTTTATACTTTAGAGAATTCTTATAGGGGGGCATTAACTTTTAATGTCTTTGGCTATAGAAAGAGTAAAAAATTCCCCGCATAAATCAAAGATTAAAATTGATGTGCAATTGCAAAGTTCACAAGTCCTGCCCCAAAGCTAGTAAGTATTACACGACTGCCTTCTTTAACAATTCCTCCCTTACGCGCATCATCCAACGCAACAGCGCATGTAGCAGCAGACATATTGCCATACTTCATATTTTTATAGACTTTTTCATTATCCAACTTTGCACTAATTGCGTCGATTATTCTTCCATTTGCCTGATGCGGGATGATTATTGCATCTTCACCCCATCCCAACGTATTACGCAAATATTCAACAGACTCTAACATCCCATTAACCGCTTCCCTAAATACTTTTTTTCCTTCAGGCATCCTCAACTTCCCATTTTTATCAAAGAAAATATATTTCTCCCTTCCATCAAAAGGATCACTTTTAAAATAGGCCTCTAAAATGCCCTTATACACTCTCTCTTTTTCTTTTTGATGAGAAGTTAAGCAAACAAGGCGCTCACCAGAGAAATTAACATAATTATATGGGGTCTCTGTATCTCCGAGGGCAGGGCATAGTAAAGCAGCTCCAGACCCATCACCAAATAAGGTAGAGTTGATATCTCTGTAATCAAGATGCCTTGTCAATATTTCAGAAGCAATGATGAGATAATTTCCCTCTGATGTTGATGCATTAGCAAGGCTGTTTGCAATCCATAGCGCTGCAGGAAAACCTGAGCAAGCATAGTTTATATCCAATGCTATCTTTGCATTGCAAAGCCCTAGTTCATTCTGCACTTTAGAAGCATAAGAAGGAGTGTTGGGCTCATTAGAGCCCAAAGTAGCAACGATAATTCCTTCAATGCTCGATTTATCAATAGAAGCGTAGCTTATCGCCTCCGCCCCTGCATGATAAGCCATAGATTCTATCGTGTCTGAACTCCCTGCCTTTCTTCTCATCACTATGCCGGTACTTGCAATTATTTTATTAGGGGTTAATATCCTTGTATCAGTAACATTTCCCTTAGAATCATAAGAAAACAGAGGTCTTAAGCTAAACTTTTCATTACCTACTATCTCTTCTGGAAGATAGCTTCCAGTCCCTTTAATCTCAAGCCTGCGTTGCAGATTGCCCATTATTATCTTGTATGCTTTAAAAATTTAAACTTTGGCATTTTAGTTGTAAATGGCGCAGCAGCCACTTCAGAGCCTTCCCGCATCATTTGCCAATAAAATTGCAATCCTACTCTCTATTTGTCTTTTTCAATCCATAACAAATGACTAAAATTCGGGAACCTAAATGGCAGTGTTCAACTATTTAGGTTCCACGCTATATAAAGCATAGCAGTGGCATTAGGCTGCCTTTTCCAGTTTCTCTATCTCTTCCTTCAGCTCTTCAAACTTTCTACGTGTTTTAGTAATAAAAAAGAGGCCAGGGGGATTCTCTTTTATTCTTAAAAAATGCAAACAATTAATTATAAAAACCCAAAAAATAATAATTGTGTGGGCGACCATAGTTTATCGGTAGAATGGCTCGTTGCCAACGAGCAGAGTCGGGTTCAATTCCCGATGGTCGCATTTTTTATCAATCTAGCCCTTCGTATGTATTACCCCTCATTCTTGCTTGGCCATTTCCCTTGCTTATTAAGACATCATCAATCCTTAAAATCATCTGCGCAACTTCTGAAGCAGAGCTTATTGCCTGGGTCTTTACCTTTAACGGCTCAATTATTCCTGCCTGGAAAGTGTCTTCTATTTTATCATTAAATAAATTAAGGCCGTGATTGATCATTCCAGAATCATGCCTTCTCTTTAATTCAGTAAGGATATCAATAGGGTCCATTCCAGCATTCTCAGCCAAAGTTTCTGGAATCGACTCCAAGGCAGAGGCAAATTCCTCAATAGCCAATTGCTCTCTCCCTCCAAGTGTTCTGGCAAAAGCCCTTAATCTCTTGGATAACTCCATTTCAACAGCACCTCCCCCGGCAACAACTTTCTTATTTCTTATAGCAGCTACAACATCTCCAAGCCCATCTTTAACCGCCCTCTCAATCTCATCAAGAACATGATTTGTGCTTCCCCGTATGGCAATAGTCACTGCTCTGGGATTCCTGCATCCTCTAATATAAGTAAAAGAATCATCCCCACTTTTAACTTCCTCAATTTCTTCTGCAAAACCTAATTGTTCATTATTAATATCATTTAAGTTAGAAATAATCTTTCCAGAAGTTGCCCTGGCAACTTTTTCTAAGTCCGATTTAGCAACTCTTCGACAGGCAAAAATTCCTGCTTTTGCCAAATAATACTGGGCAACATCATCAATTCCCTTCTGGCAAAATACCACATTTGCTCCAGTCTCAACTATCCTTTCAGTCATTTTTTTTAGATATCTCTCTTCTGATGAGATAAAGCTCTCTAATTGCTCAGGAGTAGAAACAGATATTCTGGCCTCTGCCTCAGGATTCCTTATCTCAAGTGGAAAATCAACTAAAAGTATCTTGGCACTTTTTATTTTCAAAGGCATCTCAATATTTGCCCTCTCTTTGTCAAGCACAACACCTTGAATAAGCTCACTCTCCGCAATCCCCAACCCCTTAATCTTCTGAATTTTAATATCATTTAAATCAACTTCTTTTCCAGAAGCTACCTGTTCAACTGATTTTACAATTAAATCAGCCAGAATATCCTTATTTCCCTCAGCGCCTTTTCCAGTCATAGCAGTCATGGCAATACTCTTTAAAATTCCAGAATCATTCACCGGCATAGCTATCTCATTCAATATCTCTAAAGACCTTTCAGCAGCCATCCTATATCCTTTCACAATCACTGTTGGATGAATTTTTCTATCGAGCAATTTCTCAGCATTCTCAAGCAATTTTCCAGCAAGCAATGCAGCAGTAGTTGTCCCATCGCCAACCTCATTTTCCTGAGTTTTAGCAATTTCAACCATCATTTTAGCAGCAGGATGGTCAACTTCCATCTCTTCCAGTATTGTAACTCCATCATTGGTCACAATTATATTTCCAGAAGAATCAACTAGCATCTTATCCATGCCTTTGGGCCCAAGAGTTGTTTTTACTATATCTGCTACTATTTTAGCAGCTAAAATATTATTCCTTTGCGCATCTTTCCCTAAAGTCCTGGAAACATTCTCAGGTAAAATATAAACAGGTTGTTTTTCATCGGCCATAAATTCTCAGGTATCAGCCCATTTTTAAAAATATGGGTGATAAAGTTCAATTCAGATTCAAGGTTAAAAATAAAAAATAAATTGATTTAGAAGAGGATTAAATCTCTTCTTTCTCAGGCTCTTCCTTGTCAGGTTCTTCATCAGAGTCTTCGAAGTCGTCATCCATCACCTCTTCAGAGTCTTCATCCACACTCTCTTCGAGCTCTTCTTCGCTTTTGTCTTTTTCTTCCATTTTTTTAAGGATAATTTAATTATTCTCATTATTTTTTCTGATTATTTAAATGTTTTTATCCAAAATTATGCGAACTTTAAAACTCTCTAATAAACAATAACAATGATTTCCTTAGAAAATTCAAAATCAATACAAATATCCCCAGGTTTGCAGCTTATCTGAATCTTCAGACCATTTCATGCCAATATCTGTTCTATAATACATATTCTGAAGCATGATGTTCTTAACTCTGGAATAAGCCTGCCTTCTGGCCTCTTCGAGAGTATTCCCCGAGCCTGTAACAACTAAAGCATATCCAGAATCTCCTGCAATACTCCAAACTCCGTTAATTAATTTTACATCTCCCAAATGAATTCCCTCAAGGTTACTCTTCTTAAATAAAATAGAAAGATCTTTGTAAATGAAAGCCTCTTTCTTGTCATCAAAAGGAAAAGGCGGAACAGCAATAACAACTCCTAATTGAAATCCTCTTTTGGTCTTTAGCTCAAACTTCTCTCCCTTTGCCAATGCATAAAGAAAGTCTCCCATTATAGAAGAAATGCCTTCTAATTGAATGCTTATAGTAGGATATCCAAATCTGCAAGTAAACTCGAGCGGATAAATGCCTTTAGAATTAGCAATGCAGTTTATGTCAACATAACCTACATACCCTGATTTTGCCAGATCTTCCTTGATTCTAGCCAAAGTAGCATTAAAGATCGGATTTGGCCCTGACCAATACATTAGAGTGCCCATTTCTCCGGTGTAAGGCCCTATATCTCCTGGAAACAATTTCTTATGCTCAAAATTAATGTTTATTGGATAAATAAAATCTTTTCCATTGAAAAAAGCCCCTGCAGCAACTTCAACACCTATGGCTCTCTTCTGAAGTTGGAATTTTCTTATTTTCTTTGCCCAGGTTTTTTTATTCTGTTCCATTATTTCAATCAAGTCTTTGCCATCATCCTCCTGCCCTAAAAAAAGAATTCCCTTGGAATCAGATGCAACTGTGCCAGAAGGCTTGAAGATGTATTTCCCTGGATTTCTTTTAATGAACTCTATTGCCGCATCAAATTCAACAAAGTCCCAATGGGGGAGAACAGACATCCCAAATCTTTTCATCTCATTCTGCCCAAATTCCCTGTCTTCTTCTAATTTATCAGTATATTTGCTTCCACCAACAACAAGTTTTCCTTCTTTCCTCAAATTATCTGCTATTTCGCCAAAACCCACATCATCAAATACAATAACATCTGCCCAGTCCTTATGGTCCTCCCATCTGGACACTTTTTCCAGAAAACCATCGTAGACATCTTTATCGCCTTCAGCCTTTATGTAAACCTTCACTTCATGCCCCTCTTTCTTTATCTGCCAGGCAAGATCCCCGCTTAAGCTTTCAAATGATACAAATAAAAATTTTTTTGGAGAGTTAGTCAAATTATTTTTGGTTATATTACCGACGGCATTCCCATTCCCATTGTTCTCTTTCAATTTTTGTTCCATTTCTACAAGAAGCTTAGTTAATTCCAATATAAAAATATTTTGTTTTTTCAAGAAATAAATCTACCTGTAATTTTTCCATACAAAAAATTAATAAACCTCTCAAATCTAAAAGAAATGTAAAAAGATGGTGGAATTCAGCAAAATAGAGTTTGATTTGATATTGCAGAGTGTATCTAACCTTGATTTTGTGGAGGCTCTGAATTTAGCAAAGCCCATACTGCTTTTCATTTTAGGGATGGCTGTCTATGCAATATTCATCTTTAAGTTTTATAGATTCGTAGCTCAACGAGATGTTTTTAAGATGAATCTGGCGCAATACAGCACGTCAGGTCATAATGCAATAAAAAAAATGTTTGCATTTTTTCTCTACGTCCTGGAACACATAATTATACTGCCAATAATAACCTTTTTCTGGTTTATAGTGCTCTCAGGCATCCTTATATTCTTATCAAAAGAAACAGACCCTCAAAAAATATTACTTGTTGCCATCTCTCTGGTGGGTGCAATAAGAGTAGTTTCATATTACAATGAAGACCTCTCAAGAGACCTTGCCAAGATGCTGCCATTTGCTTTACTCGGCGTATTCCTTGTAGACATCTCTTATTTCTCATTTGATAAATCAATAAGTGTCCTTTCAGAATTGCCTGCAATGTGGGAGACAGTATTATATTACCTTCTATTCATAGTAATCTTAGAAATGATTCTAAAAATAATATATTTCCTCATAAAACCTCTCCTTCCTGGAGATAAGGAAAAGATTAAGCAGCCGACGCAAGTTCTTCCATCTATTTAACCATTACATCTAATATGTCCAATCTCCCTGATTAGATTGCCTGTATTTGTTTAGGTAAAAAACACCTAAACAACTAAAAATAGCTATTCCCGACGGAATAAATCCGATCGAGAATAGGAATGTACAGAGATTTTCCTTTTTGTCAAGAAATCTCTGTCTATCGGGCTACTCCGCAAGGAGACTGGGGATAAACAAGCATGAACTTTAAAATAAATGATAGCCTAAAAGAGCTAAACAAGTACGATTGCCTTAGTAAGGGACTAGGCAGACTGAAATCTTGTTAAAAAAGTAGCATAATTATGAAAAATCTCTGTAACTCTATAGATATTTTATTCCCATATTCAGCAGCCATATAACTTGTTGTATGTAATTATAAGTGCTTGCAAACCATAGTTACCGCATGTCTGGGGAATGATGTTGATGATGGGGATTGGGCGACGATGATACAATGAATTGCAGGGCTGCTGAAAGCATTAATTCAAGTCCACCATTTGCGAACTCAATGGTGCTTCGCACAGATTGTCAAAAAAATTGCAGTAAACTTGACAGTTGGACTGTATTTCGGGCAGAAATTTAAAAAAAATTTGCTATTTTTTTAGGCAAAATCGTCAACTGTCAGAATACATTTAGTGATTAAAAACCCGATGGCTAACTTTGCTAAATGGCAAAGTTAAGATATAAGCTCGGCTTATAGATTGTCTTTGATAAGACACCTCTTTTTTATATATTAGAATTGATTTAAGATATGGATAGTCATTAACGATGGCAATCTTTACAAAGACAAGGGGCAAATAACAGGGTTTTATCACTGCCCCTGCCTTTTGTTCAACTAATTTTATATATCAAGAATTGAGTTTTCTAAAACCTGTTATGTCAATAATCTTTAGATTCTTGACAATTTATAGATAATAAAAGTTATCAGAATCTGTCTTATCCCTATGGCCCCAGGCGGAATCGGACCGCCGCTTACTCGACGTGAACGAGTCGTTCTACCATTAGACTATGGGGCCTTGTGATCTATAATGTTATCCTCTCTAGAAGCGAATTTATTACATGAGGGCCTTCGTCGGTAAGTAATGCTGGGAGATAAGGGCTATATTGATAGAGCAAGCTTCTTGTTTTTTCGCTTGCTCTTGCAGAACTCGGAGATTGTCTGATTGCTGTTGCCGCGCTATAAGTAGCCACACTGAGTGCAAAAGGTATCCCTATTACCAGGGCAACACATGTGCTTGCAATGCCAGTTATTTTATACGCTGAAGACTTATCATTGTAAGAATGATTGTTCATAGGAGAGAGGTTACAATAGAGTATAAAAATCTTGCTGGAGAAGGGCGAGTGAACTCACTGTTTGACCTAAACTTTTAAATACACTATTTCTTAGTAATATTTATGGAATCCAAGAAGAATGGTTCAGATGCTAAAAATCCCAAGTCTGGAGTTCCCGAGATTAAATATGATAAGATATCGCAGATAGTGCCTGCTGGAATTTCTAATATGTCGAATATGATTTCTAGACCATTGCCGGCTGCAGGAATGCCTGCGCCTCAGCCAACGCCACAAGCTATAGATTTTGATAAAATCAAAGTGAAACTTGAAAGTCTTAAAAAGAGCATTGTCAAGAAATATAGTTTTACTATTGCTATTGGCTTATTGCCTGGCCCTGCTTCTCCTTTATTTGAGGAAGATGAGGCAATGCCCAAAGAAGTTGCAGACACAAAGCCTCTTTATCTGATGATGATTATTCCGGAAGAGCAATACAAGAATATTCCTAAAATCAAGCCAGAGATTATTAAATTTATCAAGGAAACAGGAGAGAATATTTGGGTATTTATTAAAACGCCTATTGATTTGTGGAATTACGGTTTGGATAGCAAGTTTGAGTTTATAGATGCAATTTCAGGATGTTTTCCATTGCATGATAATGGATTTTTAGGGGCGTTGAGAGTTGCCAACATACATAAATCACTTGTGCTGAGAAAATTTGAGAAATATGTTGCAAGTTATTTTATCGCAGGGAGCCTTGTAAGAGGCACTGCTGGAAAAGATTCTGACGTTGATGTTTTTGTAGTTATAGATGATACTGATGTGAAGAGAATGCCTCGCTTGGAATTGCTTGAAAAATTAAGGGGCATCATTTATGATTATATAAGAGAAGCCACTGCTTTAGCAGGAGTCAAGAATATTCTGAATGTTCAGGTATCTCTTTTGACTGATTTTTGGCAGAGAGTTCGAGATGTGGAACCTGTGGCATTTACTTTTATTAGGGATGGAATTCCATTTTATGACAGGGGGACATTTATTCCCTGGAAACTGCTTCTGAAGATGGGGAGAATCAAGCCTAGTCCTGAAGCTATTGATTTGTATATGAAACAGGGAGAACAGACAGAGGAATTTGTCAAGAGGAGGCTGATAGATGCGATGGTGGATACTTATTATGGAGTTGTCACTCCAACACAAGCAATGGTGATGCTTGCGGGAGAAGGGCCAGAAGTGCCTAAAAACTTAGTTTCACAGGTAAAAAGCATATTTGTTGAGAGGGAAAAAATAATGAGTGAAAAAGACCTCAAGACTCTGGAGAAAGCAGTCTATCTTTTCAAGCAATATGAATATGGCAAGTTGAAGGAATTCTCTGGAAAGGAAGTAGACCAATTTATAGGGGAAGCAAGGGCATACAATAAGATGCTTTCAACATTAAGAAAGAAGATAGAAAAGAAGATGCAGGAGAAGACAGCTGTAGAAATATATGGAGAGGTCTTTAATTTATTAAAGACTTTTTTTGGGAATAAGACTGAGAAAGAGCTTGTCAAAGATTTTGAGAGTAAGATGGTGAAGAAAGGAAAGATATCTCCAAGATTTGCAAAGATATTGAAGGAACTTGTCGGCTTAAAGGAGAAAGTTAGGTCTGGAAAACTGGGCTCGAAAGAAGTAGATAATACTAAAAAAGATGCTTTAGAATTATTAAACAGCTTGGTGGAATATGGACAAAGGATGGATATTGTCTCTGCTGAAAAAGGGACCATGCAAATTACTTATTCTGGAAACAGAAAAGCTGAACTGGTATTAATGGGCAAAGTGAACTTTCTTATAGAGGGCAAGGATATCAGAAAGATAGAGGGTGGAAAAATTACTGCTTCCACTAAAGAGGAATTTGAAAAAGCTCTTGCCGAGAATAAAGGCGCATTGAACACTACAATTTCTGGAGAAGTATTTAGTCTTCTTGAGAAAGATCTCGGAAAATTTGATATTGTGATGTAATTTTATTGATACGGTAAATTCTGTTAATCTGGTCGCATTTGGTACAGAATTTTCTGTCCAGCGAATTCTGTTGAAGAGTGGTACAATTATCAGAATTCGCTGTAATCAAAGATGTTCTTGCTCAATCTTCAATGTCTTTGGCCATATTACAAGAGCATTTTTCAGAATCAGTCTTTAACTAAATGAATAGTTTGTGTTGGGAAAGCCATGCTTATCTTCTCCTTTTCAAGGGCATCTTTTAGTTTAAAGTTTATTTCCTGCTGGACATCCATGAATTGGTTGTAGTCGCTTGTATTCAAATAATAGACCACTTCAAAAAGCAGACTAGAGTCGCCAAAACTTTTGAAATGTACCCTATCAAGTGTTGTAAGCTCTATTTTATCAATTATTTTTTTTACTATTTCATTGATTTTTTTGAGTTTTTTTGTGCTTGTACCATATTCGACGCCGAAATTGAATTGAATTCTTCTTTTTTCCATCCTCTTATAGTTGTTTATCCTGCTGCTTGTCAATTCTCTGTTTGATATTACTAATTCCTGACCTTGCAAAGTCTGTATCCTTGTAGTTTTTATTCCTATATGCTTTACCACTCCCATGTCGCTGCCGATAATTATGAAGTCTCCTTCCTTGAAAGGTTTGTCAAAGTAGATTGAGAATGAACTGAATATATCTTCTAAGATGTTCTGGAGCGCGAAAGCAATCGCAATTCCTCCAATGCCGAGGCCTGCAATGAGGGGTGTTATGTTGATACCGAGATTTGCCAATATAAGCAATAAGGCAAGTATCCAGACTGCTACAACAGCCAGATTCCCAAGAACTCTTATCATGGAGGAGTTCTCATGAACATTTTGTTTCTTCCTCTTTTCTATTTCTTTCTCAGTATAGTGGAGAATTAATCTCTGAAGAAAGCGGCTTGTATAATAGATTATAAACAGCAAGAGAACTACTTGCAGTATTTTATTCATAGTTGGAGGTATCACCAATGTGCGTGTTCCTGCATAGAAGGAAACATACAGGTAAAATGGCCATTTTATTGCGTGGATTGAGTCTGCTAGGAAGTCATCAAGATGAGTTCTGCTTTTTTTGGCGGCATTCTTTAGGAAAACTATAATATAAGTTTTAAAGGCATATAGGATAATCAGGGAAATTATGAATATCTCTATGGCAGTTACATAATTACTTAGCCCATTATTCAGAAAAGGCACCCCTCTAATTTTCTCCAAAAACACCATGCGATAATACTTATTTATAGGGTTTTATAAGACTTACGATTGTTTGTTTAGGGTGTACAGAGAACTGCGTAGGTTATAGCTTACTTTGTACGCAGTTCTCTGTCTGGATAACTGCTTTCTCGAATGCTATAAGTAATGCAGTTATCTATAACATAGAGAGTAAATATAGCGATTTTTGATTATAGTAACATTAATTTACTTGGATTCTGAAGAATTTTTTTATTCTTGATGGCCTAAAAGGCTCTCTAAGAAGTTTTTTCAGTTCTGTGATAGGCAATTTTGCATAACCTGGTTCAATAAAAGGAATTGAACATTGTTGTTATTTTCTATGTAGGTTATTAGTGTTTTTGCCGGATTATCCATGTTTGATGTTAAAATTAAAAGAGGGTTCGGATTTAATCAAACTGAAAGCTTTAAAAACCTTATTTTTCTTTCACAATAATGAAAGGAATATTAGTTCAATTCAGGCGAGGAAAGCATAGGATTCATGAGAGGCATTATTTGATTGACTTGGGATTGACAAGCAGGGAAGAAGCTAAGAAAATGGCTGGCAAAGTTGTTGAATGGAAGAGTCCTGCAGGAAAAATCATTTCTGGGAAGATTAGTGATGCCCACGGCAATAAGGGCTTAGTAAGAGCTATTTTTGAATCAGGTTTGCCTGGACAAGCGGTTACGACCGATATAGAATTGAAGGATTTGGGAGCAACTGAAAAAAAAGCTGATAAAAAGGCAGGGGCAAAGAAGTAAATGGCATTAAGAAAAGCATTGGCATATTCTAAAAGGCCTGCAAGACCCTATACAAGGATTTCTAAGAAGAAGGGGAAAGCTTACATTAAAACCGTGCCTTATAGCAAGATAGTGAAATTTGATGGAGGAGATTATGAAGGATATAGAAAAGGAAACCATACTTATAAAGTGTATTTGATTGCTGAAGAAAAGATTCAGGTGAGGGATAATGCTTTAGAAGCAGGTAGAATGGTTCTTGTCAAGGAAATGGACTTGGGGGCATTGGGGCAGTATTTTTTAAGAGTTAAAGTTCATCCGCATCATTTTATAAGAGAAAATAAGAGCGCGGCTGCTGTTGCAGGAGCAGACAGGATTTCAACTGGAATGACTCAATCTTTTGGGACAATTATTGGCAGAGCTGCAAGAGTCAATAAAAAAGGCATTATTTTCTTTATTTCCTGCACTAGTGAACGGGCTGCGCAAACTGCAAAGGCAGCTTTGAACAAAGTCAAGGCTAAAATGCCTTGCAAAACAAGAGTGATTTTTGAGAAAATCAAATAAGCATATTCATTGATATGCATTTCTACTATTACGTTGCCCTCTCCAATGGGCTCTCTGCCTGCCCAACGGACTATAAAGCAGTTTTCCTTTATTGTTTAACAAGATACAATAATTATCTCATCGAGTTTTAATTTTGACGAGGCCAAAATTTAATATCTTATGTTATCTATTTTGGATTAAGCTATGCCCAATCTCCTTGATTGGGTTGTTTAGTGAGGAGTTGGGTAGATGGAGATTTTGTTAGAAAAGGTAACATGATTATGAAAAATCTCCGTATTACATCATCAGATGTAAAAAATAAATATACCTTCTTTAACGAAGGGAGATTGAATTTGCCTTTATAGTTATTACCTAATTTCTCATCAAGGAGATGGAGTATATATAGTCTGATTTTTTTATTTAACCATGAGAAAGCTATTTATTTTTGGTTCAACAGGAGACCTTGTAAAAAGGAAAGTTCTTCCAGCCTTGCAAGGCCTCGATGAGAACTTGCAAATATGGGCTTTTGGGAGAAGAGATTTTACAGATAAGGATTATAGAGATTTTGCATGCTCGGGAGCATGCACTTCAGAATTTGCAGAGAAATTGAGTTATTGCAAGATTAATATTGAAAATGAAGGATTTTTAGAACTCCATTATGACTTATTTGACAAGGATGAAGTCAATTTATTTTATATTGCTCTCCCACCGAATAATATAAAAGGAATACTTTTGGATTTGGCTAAACTAAAATCAAATGGCATTAAATTTAGGGTATTGATTGAAAAACCTTTTGGAGAGTGTTTGAGCGATGCACAATATTTGAGTAAACTTATCTTTAATAATAATTTAACTGATGAAGTTTATTTGTCAGACCATTATTTGTTTAAAGATAGTATTGTTGATTTGCAGCCTGAGGATTTTAAGAGTTTTAAAATGGTTTCTTTGGAAAATTTAGGGTTGGAAGGCAGGAGCGGATATTATGAGAAAGCAGGCGCTTTAAGGGACATGGTACAAAGCCACTTTCTAAATATTGCTTTTAAGCTGCTGAAAAATCCTTTGGAAGAATTTGATTCTTTTGAAGTTGTTCACTTGAGGAGGGGGCAGTATGGTTCAGGAGAAGGCAGGAGCTATGAAGATGAGCTGGGAAGAAAATCAGATACAGAGACTTTTGTTAAATTGAAAATAAAAACCAGGAATAAGGAATTTGAATTTATTACAGGCAAGGGCTTTTCGGATAAAGTAGGAATTCTAAAATTAGATGGGGTGGTAATAGACTTGCATATGGGGAAGAATGCTTATACTTCTATCTTCTCGCATTTTTTTGAAGGCAAAAAAGATAAATTTCCAAGTGTAGAGAATTCTATTCTTGCCTGGAAAATAATAGAAGGCATTGATTTGAAGAAGGCGCCTTTGGAATATTATAAGAGGGGCGAGGTTTCAGAAGATTTCCTTGAATTATAGATAATTATAAAGCTATTTTCCAAACAATTTGAGCAAGTGGGAATAATTATCTCATCGGGTTTTAATTTTTTGTATATATCTCTAAGTGGCTTATAACTTAACTTCGCCACTTACGTGGCTCGTTAGAAAAGTTAGCTATTCAGTCAAGAATGAATCTCGCCTGAATAGAATTTTGACTGGATTTATTTCAGTCAAAATTCCAATAAACTGACGAAGTCAGGTTATAAATCGCAGTTATCGTATGCACTAGGGGGGATGTTGATGAGGTATCTAGGCAATATTATCTTGCAGGACTGCTGAAAGCACTAAATTTTTTAAGTTTGAAGGCATGTTTATTTTATGAAACACAGGGAATTATTGCTAAGAAGTATCGGAACTTTTTTTATAGCTGTGGGTATTGTTGCAATTGCATATGCTGCTTATTGGGGAAGAGAATATCAGGCTTTATGGTTCTGCTATATAGGTTCAATTTTAATGGGTGTGGCAGTCTTGAGCAGGAACAAGTTTATTCTTCTGGCTCAGATAAATATTCTTCTTATTCCTGCGATTATATGGGCAATTGATTTTTTATCCTTGCTATTTTTTAATTATGCCTTATGGGGGATAACTGATTATTTCTTTGCAGAACCGTTATTTGCAAAAATTATTAGCTTACAGCATTTGTATAATACTCCTCTGGCATTAATTGCTTTATTTCTATTGGGTAATTCGGACAGTAATAAAAAATGGAATGTCAAGAGAGCTTGGCAGCTGGGCTTTATTGAAGGAGCGGTAGTTTTCATACTTGCGAGAATCTATTCGATCAGAGAAGAAAATGTAAACTGGGTCTTTTATTCAGGATTTTCTATACCTGTTAATCTGCCTTATACTATAGTATGGTTCTTAGGGTTCTTTCTGATGATATTCTTGACAAATTATGCGCTTGTTAAATTGACGAGATCTCGCTGGAAAGAATAAGCTTTGGGATTTGCACTTAGGAGAGCCTTAGGCCCCTTGCTATAGTTTTGACGTAACTACAAAGCCGTTTTCTCTTATTGTTTAACAAGACACTCTAATTATCTCATCGAGTTTTAATTTTGACTAGGTCAAAATTTAATATTTAATATTATTTATGAAAAGTTAAGCGTCATAATCACGGGCAGATTGGCAAAGCAGATTATCAGCAATTATAGGTGATAATTTAGAATTTGTCTTTATAGTTACGTTTTGACCTGTCAATTGCCCAGCCATACGAGAGAGCTACCAAATCTTTATTAAGTCTGAGTGCTTCTTGAGCATATGAAAAAAGGGGCCAAAGGAGAGAATCTTAGTGAGAGCAAAGAAGCTGAGAAGATTGATTTCGTTAAGTGGTTTTCTGAATTAAGCAACAAAGATGTGCCTGTTGCCGGGGGCAAGGGCGCAAGCTTGTCTGAGATGTATAGAAACAAATTTCCTATCCCTCCTGGATTTGTCGTGACTGCCCAAGCATATACTTATTTTATTGAGAAAGCAGGAGTAAAAGAAAAAATAAAAGCTATCCTGGAAAAAGTCGATATTGAAGATACTAAGGGACTGGATGATGCTTGCAGGAAAGTTAGGGGATTGATTGGAAATTCTACGATGCCTGAGGACCTTGCCCAGGAAATCACAGAGGCTTATGATGTTTTGGATATTGATAAACAGAAAATAGCGGGGGCGACTAAAGAAGTTTTAGCTATCCTAAGGAATTCTCATGAGCCCCCTTTTGTTGCTGTAAGAAGCTCTGCAACTACGGAAGACTTGGTGGATGCCAGTTTTGCAGGGCAGCAGGAGAGTTTCCTTAATGTCAAGGGCAAAAATAGTTTAATTGAAAACGTGAAGAAATGTTTTGCCTCATTGTTCACTGCGAGGGCAGTTTACTATAGGACTAAAAAGGGATTTGCCCACGATAAGGCATATTTGGCAGTTGTTGTACAGAAGATGGTCGATTCTGAGAAATCAGGAGTCATGTTTTCCAAAAATCCGGTAAGTGATGATGAGAGTATTATTATTGAGGCAGTTTGGGGCTTGGGAGAGGGAATTGTTTCTGGAAGAATAAAGCCTGATCACTACGTTATCGATAAAAATCTTGAGGAATTCAAGGTCAAGAATATAAGTGTTGCTGAGAAGAAGACAGCTATTGTCCGAAATTCAGCTGGAGAGAATGAGGTAGTTAAATTGATTGAGAGCAGAAGCAAACAACAGGTGCTGAACGGGTATGAAATCAAAATACTTGCTCAATATGCCCGCAGACTCGAGGAGCATTATGGGAAGCCGCAGGATATAGAATTTGCAATAGCGGATAATGAGGTTTATATTGTGCAGAGCAGACCAATCACCACTAAATTTAGTAAGAGTGAAAAAAGTGAACTTGGGGGCGAGGTTTTGCTTTGTGGATTGGGCGCTTCTCCGGGAATTTCTTCAGGCGTTGTTAAAATAATCCATGACTTAAATGAATTAGAGAAAGTAAAGAAAGGAGACGTTCTTGTTACTGAGATGACAAATCCAGATATGGTGGTGAGCATGCAGAAAGCGGCCGCTATTGTCACAGATGAGGGTGGGATTACAAGCCACGCAGCCATAGTGTCCAGAGAAATGGGTATTCCAGCAGTTGTTGGCACAGGGGAAGCCACTAAAAAACTTAAGGATGGGCAGATTATCACTGTTGATGGGAATAATGGAAAAGTGTATGATGGGAAGGGAGAGACCAAGCTTATAGAGATTAAGCCAATTGTCCCTACCAAGACAAAAATAAAAGTTTTAGTTGACTTGCCTCATTATGCTGAAAGGGCTGCATTATCCGGGGCTAAAGCTGTTGGCCTGACAAGGATTGAAGGAATAATTGCTGAATCTGGGAAGCATCCGCTTTATTTTGTCAAGAACAATATAATTGAGGAATACGCCGAGGTTATCTATAAAGGGCTGGCAAAAATAGCAGAATATTTTGATGAGATGTGGATAAGGTCTTCTGATATAAGGAGCGATGAATATATGCATTTGGAAGGGGCTCCCAAGGGCACTGAGGGAAATCCTATGCTTGGAAATCACGGTATTAGATTTAGCCTGAAAAATCCAGTTATCATGCAGGCTGAAATGAAGGCTGTGAAAGTCTTGGCTATGAAGCATCCTGAGAAGATTTTTGGAGTCATGGTGCCCCAGGTGATAAAAGTTGAAGAAGTCATTGAGACAAAGAAAATTGCGACGGATATTGGGGTGCCTTCAAATGTCAGGATAGGGATAATGGTTGAGACTCCGGCAGCTGTGCAGATTATCAATCAGTTATGCGAAGCAGGGATTTCTTTTATAAGTTTTGGGACTAATGATTTGACGCAATATACTTTAGCTATTGACAGAAATAATGAAAGCGTCCAGTATCTTTATAATGAGATGGACCCTGCAGTCCTATCTGCCTTAAGTTATGTGATAAGAAGATGCAAGAAGTATGGCGTGGAGACTTCTATATGCGGACAGGCTGGAAGCAATGAAGAAATGGTAAGATTTTTAATTTCAGAGGGAATTGACAGCATTTCTGTGAACGCCGATGCTGCTGAGAGAATAAGCAAGCTGGTAGCTGAACTTGAGTCTGGGAGCGCAAGAAATGAAATTTCAGAAGGGAAAAATGACAAAGAAAAATCACTAAAGGATAAAATAGTAGAGGGGATAAAGGGAATTGTTACAGGAGATAAGAAAGAGGGGGAAGGAAAATTGGAAGGAAAGGTGCAGGAAGAAAAATTTGAGAGTCCATTCAGCAAAGATGCAGAAAAGGATATTGAAGAGGCAGTTTTAGAAGAATTGGGAAGCAATGGAGAATTAGATGATTATGTTCCTGGAAACGTGAAGACTGACAAGGGAATGCCCCTGCTTAATGATGCTATTCCTTTGGATGAAGAGCATATTAGAGGTGATTAATTGGAGTATAATCCTCAGTTATCAACAATTGTATTAAATCATGATAATGAAGTCGCCTTTCCCCCCGCCCATCCTCAATCTTCATTTGATAAACTTCATTATCATATCCCTTATTTAATAGGCTCCCGTGACACCAACCATTATGCCAGTCATTAAGAATTACTTTTTGCCCTAAACTTTTTTGGATAGCCTCTTTTTTACTTTCTTCAGTCTGGCCTAAATTAATTTCTTCAAGTCTCATATAATAAACATCTGCAATAAATATAAAAATCTTTTGTCATTGAGTTCATCAATTTTTGGTAGTAAAGTATAGAATATTAGTATCAACTTAATTTTGCCACTCAGCAAAGTTAGTCATTGTAACTATTTTCACTAAATTTTTTGAGAAAGATTTTTTCTGAATTCATTTCAGGAAAAATACAATCTGTGCGAAGCACTATTAAGTTCACAAGCGGCGAACTCAAGTTGTAACATCTATGCTTAAATTTTTCATGAGCCTGGGAGTAATTGGTTCTTTGAAAAATGGCAGAACATAGGCAGTTTTTGGATTTTTTGTATTTTGGACAAGAAGTGCTTCAACTTCAAATGTAACATGGGTTTTTAATCTTTTTATTACTTTTCCTAGATTTATATAAGTTGTCTGGGGATAAAGCAAGATAGCTTTAGTTATACTGTCAGGGACTATGCCTAGCCTTGTCAAATCATTTGTTTTAGCACCATTTACCCCTACATCAGTGTATTGGAGGTCAGTATGAAGGGTATTTTTGTAATGCCCTATTATTTTATCTGCAAGCTTTTGAGGCGATGCAATAACTCTAAAGCTCCTATTGACAAAATCTTCTAATGTCGGCCTATCTCCAAGTTTAACTGGGCTATAACTTGCAGCAACTCCCTCTTCTTGAGATGAGTGTAAGTATCTTTCAAAACAATTTGGAGAGTTATGGAATAAAAACAGTTTAGGAACAGATTCTGTAGAATAATCAAGAGTTAAGGCATATAAAATATTTTCATCATCATTTACAGGTTTGCTGCACCAGTGACATGGAGTTCCTTTGAAATATCTTGGTTCTGACGATGCCATTTTATCTTACTCTCGATAAAGGTATGCAGGCCTAATTTTTAAATTATTATGTTCTGCAGTAGAGCTTTAGATTTTGGTTATTGGGGGACTGGAATATGCGGCTAATAACTAATCTTCCAGGTAAGGAGTCATATCAAAACTTACAGACATATATTTAATAAAATTCCCTTTTTTATTGTATATTGGCATGATGGCTGAATTAAGCCAGACCCTGTCTCCTTTTTTAGTAACATCTCTAATCAGACCTGTCCAGACTTTATTTTTTTTCAAGGTTTTCCATAAGTCTTCGAAGAATTTGGAGGAATGGAACTGGGAATTTATCATCTTGTGGGTTTTTCCCAAAATTTCTTCTCTTTTATATTTGAAGGTCTTTATGAAATTATCATTTACAAATGTAATTCTTCCTTCAATATCTGTTTCTGTCACAATAGCTACAGATAACAGAGCTTGCCTTTCAGATTCTAATATGTCTTTGTCAATCAGAGGGTCCTTCATTTTTATAGTGTTCGGATTTATTAGGGATTTAGATTATTTAAAACTTCTTGTATTCGGATACCCTGTAGTATAACTGATACAGACAACAAATTTGTATTTGTTTGTGAACCTGATCTATAGCAACAGACCGAAATAATTGAACAGGGTTGTCTGTTGCTATATTCGGGGAACCTAAATGGCAGTGTTTAACTATTTAGGTTCCACGCTATATTATAAAAATTAGATGTAAGCAAAATTATTTTTTAGTCGTGCGTTAAGGAGAATGAAACAGCCGTGAATGCCTAGCGGCGTAAATATAAAGTCCTCTCGATAAATTAACTTCTAATCATATTCAATAATTCATTATATGAATTCTTTTCTTGATGTTTCCAAGTCATTCTGTGAGTTTGAATAATCGCGTATTGCTTTGTTCCTTC
>Ga0209211_10005490_pt1 | contig 18929 bp, 14 predicted proteins | sample RifGroA2_FD_183992 | JGI IMG/M metagenome (GOLD analysis project Ga0209211, IMG submission 183992) | Groundwater microbial communities from Rifle, Colorado, USA - Groundwater A2 (SPAdes) (version 2) | ecosystem: Environmental > Aquatic > Deep subsurface > Groundwater | place: Rifle, Colorado...
AGAGCAGGAAAGGCACTTCGGGCTACGCCCTCCGTGCCTTTCCTGCCAAGTCTAAAAGCGGACAATTCATTTGCTCTAAAAGCGGACAATTCTATTTGTTGACAACAGAATCTTTTATCCCCCCTATCCCCCCGCAACCAAAATCTTTGCTACGGTCGTTTCCAGTGCGTAGGTAAATTAAAATTCCTTACTCTCTTCTACTACATTCTCAACTATCGTAACCTTCATTTCCACCCGCTCGTTAGGTAGGTCTCTTGCGTCCCTCGGAAGATTGACTATCTTGTCCGCTACCTCCATTCCTTTTACAACCTCGCCAAACACAGTGTACTGTCTGTCAAGAAATGGGGAATCCTTCACTACGATAAAAAACTGAGACCCTGCGCTGTTGGGGTCCATTGACCTTGCCATAGACAAAATACCCCTCTTATGGCTGATATTACTAAACTCAGCATTGACAGTATGGCCTGGACCACCAGTCCCGTAAGTGCCCTTGTTTGGCCCTTTTGTATTCGGATCGCCGCCCTGAATCATAAAGCCAGGGATAACCCTGTGAAATATAGTCCCATCGTAAAAACCTTCCTTGGCAAGTTTTATGAAGTTTTTCACATGATTTGGGGCAGCCTGCGGATAAAACTTTAATTCAATCTTGCCATACTTTGTTTCAATAACCGCCCTCGTATTTTTTAACTTTTCCATCTCACTGTCTCCTTTTGACTGTTCTTTTTTATCTGCTGCAGAAGATGAATTGAAAAATCCTATTGATGATACCATCAGTATTGCAATGAATAATCCCAAGACAACCTTATGATTCTTAATCATGACTCCTCCTAACATACGGATTTTATTGCAAAAATTAATCTTCCCCTATAAAATATTCCAAAATTTTAACTTAGCCATTTAAATTTTTTATAAGCTGCTGTGTTAACTAAACTTTTTGTAATTGTCAAGATATATATTTTTATTACCAGCAATTCTTCCCCTTGTCAGCCAGAAATCTCTTTGCTATACTCTATGCAATTTTATGCAATTTTAAAACCCATATATTGAGGAGGGTTGGCATGATAGAAAAGGTTAAAAACTTTATTGATGGCAAATGGGTAAGCGGAATATCTGGAAAGACCTTTAAAAGCATAAATCCTGGTGATACCTCAGATACTATTGGTATTGTTCCACGCTCAGGACAAAAGGATATAGAGGCCGCTGTTACAGCAGCGTGCAAGGCATATGACAAATGGCGCCTGACCCCGGCCCCGAGGAGAGGCGAAATAATCTTGCGCGCGGCAGAGATTCTTGTCAAAAGGAAGCAGGAGCTTGGCACACTTGTTACCCGTGAGATGGGAAAGGTTCTGTTAGAGGGCTTGGGTGATGTGCAGGAAGCAATTGACATGGCGTATTATATGGGTAGCGAAGGCCGACGCCTTGCAGGCGAGACAGTGCCATCTGAACTGCCAAATAAAGACTGTAAATCCATTCGTGTGCCTATTGGGGTTTTTGCATTGATTACGCCCTGGAACTTTCCGACAGCTATTCCAGCATGGAAGATATTTCCTGCGCTTGTCAGCGGCAATACCGTTGTATTTAAGCCATCAAGCTATACCCCTGTTTGTGCAACAAAACTTGTAGAGATGATTGCTCAGGCTGGCTTACCACCCGGGGTATTGAATCTTGTCCACGGAACTGGCGAAGAGATAGGGGAATATCTTGCAAGCCATCCAAAGATAGACGGCGTCTCATTTACAGGCTCAACAGCCGTGGGAGAGAAGCTTGCACGGATGTGTAGCGCGCTGGACAAGGAGATATCATGTGAGATGGGTGGTAAAAACGCCATCATTGTTATGGATGATGCGAGACTTGACCTGGCGGTTGAAGGCGCAATCTGGGGAGGGTTTGGCACAACAGGACAGAGATGCACTGCGGCAAGCCGTGTCATAGTTCACGAGGCAGTTTATAACAAATTCCTTAAGGTGTTTACAAATACTGCTGCAAAATTAAGGCTCGGCAATGGCCTTTTAAAAACCACTGATGTAGGGCCAGTAATAAACGAAACACAGATGAACAAGGTTTTAAATTATATTGATATTGGCAAAAGAGAGGGCGCAAAACTTATTATCGGAGGCAAGGCATATAGAAAAGGGCCGTGCTCCAAAGGCTATTTTATAGAACCGACGATATTTGCTGATGTTAAGCCAAGGATGCGCATTGCACAAGAGGAGATATTTGGTCCGATTGTATCTGTGACTAAGGCAAAGGGATTGGAAGATGCAATAAAGATAGTAAATGATGTACCCTACGGACTTTCCGCCGCCATATATACGCAGGATGTAAATAAATCAGCTATTGCAGAAAGGGATTTGGACACAGGGCTTGTGTATATCAATGCCTCCACTATTGGCGCAGAGATTCAACTTCCATTTGGCGGAACCAAAAAGAGCGGCCTCGGGCACAGGGAGGCTGGTGGAAGGGGCGGAGCAATTGATATGTTCACAAAATGGAAGGTTATTTACAGGGATTACAGTGGCAGATTGCAAAAGGCGCAGATTGATAAATAGGACAAGTAGCAGCATAATGGATATTGTGCATGACTGAATACGTTAAAACCTATTCATGCCCTACATGCAGAGGACGAGCAAGTGGAAGGGGTCATCTATGCCACCCACTGAAAGAGGGCGTTCCGTTTACCTGTGAATTTTGCAAAAAGAAGGTTAATGACGCCAGGCATGTTTGCGCAAAGATGATAGATAATATTGAGTATATATGTAGTAACTGCGGCCGTCTGTCTGTTTATGACTCTCTTCTTTGTAAGCCTGAAGTGATAGACAAAGATTAATAATGCGCCTTACCCCCTTTTCTCTGCAGAAGCCTCAAATTATGAAGGGCATCCTCGTAATCGGGTTCAATTTCTAAAACAGCCATATATTCTTTGATTGCGTCAGCAAATCTACCAATTTTAAAATAAGCGTTTCCAAGGTTATAATGCGCCTCAGTATGGTCTGGATTGTATCGTATTGCAGTGAGATATTCTTCTACTGCCTCATCTATTCTACCCTGAATATAATAGATATTTCCAAGATTAGTGTGAGCGCCTGGGTAATCAGGTTTCAATCTCAAAGCAGTTTGATATTCTTTGATTGCATCGCTTAACCGGCCTTTATCACGATATAGATTTCCAAGATTATAATAAGCCTCTGAGTAGTCAGACTTGAGACTTATGGCCATCACATATTTCTTTATGGCATCATCCAATTTGCCTTCTTCATGATAAGCCTTCCCAAGATTATTATAGAGCAATGGAAGATGAGGATTGATTTTTAATGCTATCTGATATTCATGTATCGCCTCCTCATACATCCTCTTTTTAGAATAGGTTATGCCAAGATTATTATATCCCCTCTCCTTCAAAGGACTCTTTATCTCTACGTCCTTCCAGAACGCCATCTCATCTTTCCATATCGTATTTCTCACATAAGTCGCATAAGCCAGAGAGGCGATTATTAAGAAAATAAATATAAACATCTTGGATGTATACAAAAGGATACTCACCTAATTTATACCTCCTTGCGTCTCGCTCACAACACAACTCATCTTAGCTATAAGGCTCCTTCTCTCTTTTTTATTATTTTATACCTCACCCGTAGCAGATTTGCCAGATAAATGGATAACTGTGCAATACAAACAAAGTCCCTCGCATAAAAAATGGACTATAAAAATCTTGCTTAATCCTCTTCTCTGATGTATCCTCAGTCGCAAATCTTTGACCAGGGGGTATTATGAAAGATAACCTTATTGACAAGGCTAATAAACTCTTTACGCCAGCGCTTATTTTCCATACTGATATCATAGTAAAAAGGGCCAGAAGGATTTATATTGAGCCAAATGATGGCAAAAAATATATGGACTTTTCCTCTGGCCTGGCAACAACCAATATGGGGCACTGCCCTCTTAATTTTTTGATTTATCCTTGATTTATCCTGTGATTTATCCTTGACAAAAATAAGTTTCTTCTTGTATAGTATAAAGTCTTAAAAAAATTTACAATGAAAGTAAATATTCTGGATATACCTGCGCAGGGTTTGCAACTTAATATCACCAAGGATAGCAATGAATTGCAGACAGATGCAGGAAAGATAAATTTTCAAATTCTTTCACCCGTATCAGCAAATCTTGCATTATTTAAATCTGATGGGGAGCTATACGTAAAAGGAAATATGACAGCCCTGTTTAAATTACAGTGCGTCAGATGTCTGAAGGAGTTTGAATATAATTTAGACTCTAAAATTGAGATTGTTTATTCAACAGAATCTGCACTTGAGCTCGTGGAGAAAGAGCTTACAAAAGAAGAAATTGATGTTAATACCTTAAAAAGCAATGAAATTGATATTGATGCGATTCTGCTCGAGCAACTGACGCTCGATATGCCAATGAAAAGTGTATGCAGGATTGATTGCAAAGGCCTTTGCCCAAAATGTGGCACAAATTTGAATGAAGGCAAATGTAGCTGTCCTTCTGCAGAACAGATAGATAAAAGATTTGCAAAACTAAAAGAAATTAAATTAAAATGATTGCACTGATTAGGATAACAGATTACACTGATTAAGACCATCTGTGTAGTCATATATTAAAATCTGTGTAATCCCATTAAAAAGGAGAAAGAAATGCCAAATCCTAAAAAGAGACATTCCAAAACAAGAAGAAATAAACGTAGAAGCCATGATGCGCTGTCTATGCCAGCTCTTTCTTTATGTCCTCAATGCGGAGAGCCCAAGCTTCCTCACCATATATGCCCAAACTGTGGAACATATAAAGGCAGAGAGGTCATAAAGTCAAAAGAGCTTTCCTAATTCTTCCTAATATTGTATTTGGAGAATATATGAATCCGTTAGATATTGCTCGTTTTACGCTATACCCTTCAGCGAAATCCATGGCTATGTCGTTTAAGATTTGTTGTAAGGTTAGAGGAGGTTTAACAGCGTGAAAATAGCTGTTGATGCAATGGGTGGAGACTACGCCCCTGCAGTTGTCGTTGAGGGGGCAGTCTGGGCAGCCAGAGAATTTGATGTTCCAATCATTTTAGTTGGCGATAAGGCGAGAATTGAGGATGAGCTGAAAAAGCACGACCGGCAAGGCCTGCCCATCTCTGTTTTACATACCTCTCAGGTTGTGGGCATGGAAGAATCTCCTGGCCAGGCGATAAGGAGAAAAAAGGATTCGTCTATTAAGGTCTGCTTTGACCTTGTAAAAAGCGGCGAGGCCAGCGCTGTTGTTAGTGCAGGCAATTCAGGGGCTGCAATGGCTGCCGGAATCTTTGTGCTGAAAAATCTAAAATGGGTTGAGAGACCTGCTATTGCTGTTATCATGCCCACTAAAAAAGACCCTGTTATTGTGCTGGATGCCGGCGGAAATGTTGACTGTAAACCGATACACCTGGTTCAGTTTGCCCTGATGGGCTCTGTTTATGCAAGGTATATCCTAAGGAAAGATGTCCCCAAAATCGGGTTACTCTCCAATGGCGAAGAGGAAGGCAAAGGCAACGAGCTCACCAGAGAGACTCATGAGATATTAAAAGATAGCTCTTTTAATTACCTTAATTATGTGGGATATGTAGAGGGTCGTGATATATTTGCCGGTGATTTGGATGTTGTAGTATGCGACGGTTTTGTAGGAAATGTGGTTCTCAAAGTAACAGAAGGTGTAGCCGAGGCATTTACCTCTATGCTGAAAAAAGAAATAATGGGAAGCGTTCCAGCTAAGATGGGATATCTTCTCGCAAAAGGAGCGCTTGAAAAGGTAAAAAAGAAGGTGGATTATGCAGAATATGGCGGCGCTCCCCTCCTTGGCTTAGATGGCATCGGCATAATAAGCCATGGCGCCTCAAATGCCAAAGCAATTAAAAATGCTATTCGAGTTGCAATTGAATGCACTAAACATAAACTTAATCGTCATCTCTTAGAAGAGCTTGAAAAAAATCAAGACCTTCAGAAACTGTGCACAAGAACTCCAGTGGGTTATGCTGAGGAAGGAACATAGAAGGAGATGAATAGGTCACTTATTACTGGAACCGGCTCTCATGTGCCCTCAGTGATTCTCAAGAATCAGGATCTGGAGAAGATAGTAGATACAAACAACGAATGGATTATTGCCAGGACAGGCATAAAAGAGAGAAGGATTGTAGATGGCGAAACAACCAATGATATCGCTGTCAAGGCTGCAAAGAATGCTCTCAAGTCAGCAGGAACCTCACCCAAGGATATAGATTTAATTATTGCAGGCACAGTGACTCCTGACATGCTGTTTCCCTCCACAGCCTGCTTTGTTCAATCACATATTGGCGCTAATAGAGGAATTGCAGCATTTGATGTGTCTGCGGCATGCTCTGGCTTTCTCTACGCATTAGATGTCGCAGACAAATATATACGCGCTGGCATTAGCAAAAAGGCGCTTGTTATCGGAGTAGATGTATTTTCCAAGATTGTTGATTGGAAGGACAGAAACACCTGTGTGCTCTTTGGCGATGGCGCAGGCGCTGTGCTGCTCTCTGCTGAAAAAGGAAAACGGGGTATATTGTCAACCCATATACATGCAGATGGCCATTATGGGAAGATGCTCTATGCCCCCCTTTCCATAAACTCCAGCCCTTTCCACAAAAAATCCCCTGAACACTCGTATATGAAAATGCAGGGCAATGAATTATTTAAAATTGCAGTAAGGACAATGGGGGAGGCTTGCCAGGAGGCATTAGAGTATACTGGACTCAAGGCAGAAGATATTTCGCTCTTAATACCGCATCAGGCAAATATGCGGATAATAAAGGCAACTGCTGAAAGGTTAGGGTTGCCAGAGGAAAAGGTTTATATCAACCTTGACAAATACGGCAACACCTCTGCTGGTTCGATACCGCTTGCTTTAGATGAGGCTGTCAAAAAGGGCACGGTAAAAAGTGGAGATATTATACTTTTTGTTGCCTTTGGCGGCGGGCTGACGTGGGCATCAGCAATCGTGAGGTGGTAGGATGAGTCAAGGGTCAGCAATGAAACAAGGAAGCGGAGAAGCGGAGAAACGGAGAAACGGAGAAAACTACTCCCCGGTTCCCCGATTCCCCGGTTCCCCGATTCGTTTTGCCTTTGTATTTCCCGGCCAGGGCTCGCAGTGTATCGGAATGGGTAAGGAATTTTATGAGAGATATCCTGATGCAAAGGCTGTATTTCAGGAAGCAAGTGATATTCTTCATTTAGATATGGCACGGTTATGCTTCGAATGCCCGGCCGAAGAATTGAATCTTACCCAGAATACACAGCCAGCAATACTAACTGCAAGCATTGCAATCCTGAACACCATTGAACAGGAAATTACTACAAAACCCAGTTTTCTCGCAGGCCACAGCCTGGGAGAATACACTGCCCTTGTTGCTGGCAAGGCTATAGACTTTAAGGATGCGGTAAGGATTGTTTACCTTAGAGGAAAATTTATGCAAGAGGCTGTGCCTCAAGGCGCTGGAGCAATGGCTGCCATACTTGGACTTACTGGTGAGATAGTGGCAGAGGTGTGCAAAGAAAGCAGCACAAAAGATAGCATTGTTGTTCCTGCTAATTTTAACAGCCCTGAACAAACTGTGATATCAGGCCATAGAGAGGCTGTAGAGAGGGCATCTAATCTTGCAAGGACCAGAGGCGCAAAAAGGGCTATACCATTGCCGGTAAGTGTCCCTTCCCATTCTCCGCTAATGAAGCCTGCTGCTGAAAGACTTTCAAAAGAGTTGGCCAATATTAAATTCAAGAAACTAAATACTCCCATAATAACAAATGTAGAAGCCGAACCTTTATCAGCGGAAGACAAGATTAAAGAACTTCTTGAAAAACAGCTTTATAGTCCTGTAAGATGGGTTGAATCTATCCAAAGGATGAAACAGGAAGGCATAGAAACTATAATTGAGATTGGGCCTGGCAGGGTGCTGACTGGTCTTGTAAAAAGGATTGATAGCGGGATAAAGACAGTGAATATAGAGAAACCTACGGATATTGAGATGGCAGTAGGCAGCAATACGCCGGCAAATTAGCTATTAAGCTATCGAGCTATCAAGTTTTAAAACTCAATAGCTTGGTAGCTTGATAGCTTGGTTACAAATTTACTCGATAGGCTCGGTAGCTTCCCTATCTGTCTTGTGTTTACTGCTTACTCCTTACGGCATACTGCCTACTTATAAAAAGAGGGGGTTCTATGATTCTCAAAGATAAAGTCGCCCTTGTCACAGGCGCTGCGCAGGGCATAGGAAAGGCAATAGCCTTAAAGCTTGCCAATAATGGCGCCGAGATGATTATTTCAGATGTAAATCTTGACAAAGCACAGGAAACTGCTAAAGATATAGAAAAACTTGGTAGAAGGGCAGTGGCGCTTAAGGCAAACGTAGCAAGCCTTCATGAAGCAGAAACAATGATGGGTGAGGCGGTTAATAAGCTTGGGGCTATTCACATACTGGTCAATAATGCAGGGATTACAAGGGACGCCCTTATACTGAGGATGAAGGAAGAAGACTGGGATGCTGTTATTGGCGTAAATCTCAAGGGTGTATTTAATTGCACAAAGGCTGCTGTTAAACATATGTCAAAACAGAGATATGGGCGAATCATAAACATTGCTTCAATTGTCGGTGAGATGGGAAATGCAGGCCAGGCCAACTATGCAGCAAGCAAGGCAGGCGTTATTGGTCTTACCAAAACAGTAGCACGGGAGTTTGCATCAAGAAATATTACCTGTAATGCAATTGCCCCTGGTTTTATAGAGACTGCAATGACTCAGGCGCTATCTGAAAATGTTCGGGAGGAGTTGGCAAAGCAGATACCATTAGGCAGGCTGGGAATGCCGGAGGATGTGGCTGAAGGCGTGCTATTCCTTGTCTCAGATGCTGGAAACTATATTACTGGCCAAGTACTAAATGTGAATGGTGGAATGTATATGTGAAGAAAAAATTCCAAATTACAAATTCCAATTTCCAAACAAATTCCAGATTTCTAAATTCAAAATTTGAACCCATTTAAAATCTTGGTTATTATTTGGAACTTGGTGCTTGTGATTTGGTACTTTATCATATTATCCTTTGACAACAAAGTTTGTAAAATGTTATAAAAGCAGACCAATTAATCTAAAAAAGGAGGTAGGAAATGGCAGTAGAGAATAGGGTTAAAAAAATCATTGTTGACCAGCTTGGTGTGACTGAAGAAGAGGTAAAGACAGAGGCATCTTTTGTTGAAGACCTTGGCGCAGATTCACTTGATACGGTGGAGATGGTCATGGCATTTGAAGAGGAGTTTAATATAGAAATACCTGACGAAGACGCTGAGAAGATAAAGACAGTAAAAGATGCAATTGACTACATAAATAAAAAGGCAAAATAGCTAAATCGAAAGTTCCTAACGACATTAGGCAACATCCAGTCAATTTTGGCTGGATGTTCATTTTTTATATTAGGCAACCAGACACAAAATTTCGGCACCCGTTTGACAGGGGGTACGACGAAGTTTGAGACTTACACGATGGTTGCCATATATTTTTTTAAGGCTCTCTATGAAAAGACGTGTTGTAGTAACAGGCATAGGCGTTATAAGCCCACTGGGGACTGGCATTGAAAAAAACTGGAAAAGAATCCTTGAAGGCAGATCCGGGATACGACGCATTACGAAATTTGATGCAACCAACTTTCCTGTCCAGATAGCCGGCGAGGTGCCTGATTTTAATCCTGATGATTTTATAGAGAAAAAAGAGATTAAAAAGATGGATACCTTCATCCAGTATGCCCTTGCAGCAAGCATTATGGCTCAGAAAGACGCTGGATTAGAGATAACATCAGATAATGCTGAAAGGGTCGGGGTATATATAGGTTCAGGAATTGGCGGTCTCCCAGCAATTGAACACTGGCACAGCATCTTAAAAGAAAAGGGCCCTGACAGGATTACACCATTTTTTATCCCTATGGTTCTTATTAATCTTGCCTCTGGTCAGGTCTCTATCAGGCTCGGCGCTAAAGGACCAAATACATGCGCAGTAACAGCTTGCGCTACAGGAACGCACTCTATAGGAGATGCGTATAACCTTATAAGAAATGGCGAAGCGGATGCGATGGTTGCAGGCGGCACAGAATCCACGATAACGCCTTTATGTATCGCTGGTTTCAATGCAATGAAGGCGCTCTCAACAAATAATGCCGAACCGCAAAAGGCAAGCAGACCATTTGATAAAAATAGAGACGGATTTGTTGTTGCAGAGGGCGCCGGCGTGATCGTCCTCGAAGAAGCGGAGTCAGCGAAGAAAAGAGGGGCAAGAATATATGCGGAGATTATCGGTTACGGCATGAATGCTGATGCATATCATATGACTACCCCCTCGCCTGATGGCGAAGGCGCTGAGAGGTGTATATCATTGGCAATAAAGTCTGCTCAAATAAATCCACATGAAGTTGATTATATCAATGCCCATGGCACATCCACATATTATAATGACCTTTATGAAACAATGGCTGTAAAAACAGTTTTTAAAGAGCACGCAAAAAAACTTGCAATAAGTTCAACCAAATCTATGACAGGTCATCTCTTAGGCGCAGCAGGTGGAGTAGAGGCTGTATTTACAGCCCTTTCGCTCTATCAGGGCATAATGCCACCTACTATAAATTATGAGAACCCTGACCCTGAATGCGACCTTGACTATGTGCCGAACAAGGCTCGAGAGAAGAAAATAAAGATAGCTATATCCAACTCTTTTGGCTTTGGCGGAACAAACGCAGCGCTGGTATTTAAAAAATTTCAGGATTAGAGGAAAATAAATGGAAAAAATTACTATTGCCAGCGACCATGCTGGAGCAGAATTAAAAGAAGATATAAAGATATTTCTCAAAAAAAGAGGATGCGATGTGCTTGACATGGGAAGCAGCGGAAATGAATCTGTGGACTATCCTGACTATGGCATCCCGGTCGCTGAGAAGGTGTCCAATGGAGAACTTAAAAAGGCCATCCTCATATGTGGAACAGGCATTGGCATGTCTATTGTTGCAAATAAATTTCCTAATGTAAGGGCAGCCCTTGTAAATGACGTATATGCTGCACGGATGGCAAAAGAACACAATGACGCTAATATCCTTGTAATTGGCGGAAGGATTGCAGGCAAAGGCCTTGCACAGGAAATGGTTAAGACATGGCTGGATGCAAAATTTGAAGGTGGAAGGCATCAGAGAAGGCTTGATAAGATAAAAGAGATTGAAAAAGGGATGAAACGATAAGACTCTTTCGCTAAATTTCTAATTTCTAAATTATAATTCCTAACAGCATATCAAATATCAAAATAAAAACATTAGAAATTTAGCCATTGGACATTTTATTGGAAATTAGACATTAGGATTTAGAAATTATATTTTAGTGCGTTCAACTTACACATGAACGAGGTAAAGACAATGTCCATTCTAAAACAATTTGACCCTGAGATTTTTGAGGCAATAAGGCTTGAAACAGAAAGGCAGGAGTATAAGTTAGAGCTCATCGCCTCTGAAAATTTAGTTAGCGATGCTGTGCTCGAGGCGCTTGGCAGCGTCATGACAAATAAATATGCAGAGGGCTACCCTGGAAAGAGGTACTACGGCGGCTGCGAGTTTGTTGACATAGCAGAGAATTTAGCCATAGAAAGGGCTAAAAAGCTCTTTAACTGCGACCACGTAAATGTCCAGCCCCATGCAGGCTCTCAGGCTAATATGGCTGTGTATATGTCTGTCTTAAAGCCCGGAGACACGGTTCTCGGAATGAATCTCTCCCACGGCGGACACCTTACCCATGGAAGCCCTGTTAATTTTTCAGGCCAGCTTTATAATATTGTATTCTACGGCGTTAGAAAGGATAACCACAGGATTGATTATGACCATGTAAGGGAGCTTGCAAAACAGCATAAGCCAAAGATGATTGTTGTCGGCGCAAGCGCATATCCGAGGATTATAGAATTTAAGACATTCCGAGATATCGCTGATGAGGTTGGCGCAGTTATCATGGTTGATATCGCCCATATTGCCGGCCTGGTTGTTGCTGGACTTCATCCAAGCCCTGTGCCTTACGCAGAATTTGTTACAACTACCACCCATAAAACTTTGAGAGGCCCAAGGGCTGGCATGATTATGTGCAAGGCTGATTATGCAAAGGCCATAGATAAAATGATATTCCCGGGCATCCAGGGAGGACCGCTCATGCATGTGATTGCTGCAAAGGCAGTTGCGCTTAAAGAAGCGCTTGAGCCAGGATTTAAAGAATACCAGAAACAGATTGTAGCGAATGCTAAAGCGCTTGCCAGCGAACTTACGAACAGAGGCTATGACCTTGTTTCAGGCGGAACAGACACGCATCTAATGCTTGTGGATTTGACCAGAAAGGATATCACAGGCAAAGAGGCTGAAGATGCGCTGGTGAAGGCAGGCATCACAGTCAATAAAAACACAATACCCTTTGAAACAAGAAGCCCGTTTATCACCAGCGGCGTCAGGATCGGCACCCCTGCTGCAACTACAAAAGGGATGAAAGAGCCGGAGATGAAGCTTATCGCCAATTTTATTGATGAAGCCATAAAAAATAGAACCGACGAATCCAAACTATCCTCAATAAAGAATCAGGTCATAGAGCTCTGCAAAAGGTTTCCATTCTACAAAAACCGTCTGAAGGATTGATATCCCAGATATCTACCCTTGGAATAATATCTACCATTTTTCTATTTCTTGACATTACATAAATTTTCTAAAAGTAGAACGCCTTGCCACTGAAAACCGTTAGAGCTGCTCTAACGGGATTTTCCCATCAAGAGAATAAACGGGATGTGTTGTCCCCAATTTTCCCTATGCAATTTCTTTTTTACTTTCTTTTTTTGCTATAAAAAAATTCATAGTTTCAGAAATCCGACAACCCAAAAAGCCTAGACATATCAATAGGTTAGTTTTTGGCATAGGCATTGCAGTAAAAAGTTATCTAACCAGGTATGGCTGACTCAGGCAATAATAGGCACAAAAAGATAAGCCAGGGTGAAATCATCATGTCACATATCGCATAGAGACCACTGGATAGACTTAAGGCGGATATAAAGTATAAAGATAGACGCAAAAAGGGGTTCGTCTTTAGCCTATCGCCATTGAAACATCTTCTCCCCTACAGTTTAGCTTTTTTTGGGATCTGATTTTATATAAAATCCCGATGGTGCGGGGTAAAATTAGGAGGCGCTGGCATAAGGTATAAAATAAGAATGAAGGTTTGAGAAATAAAAATGACGTTAAACGTCAAATTCAGGCTTGAAAGAGGTGAGTTTACCATGAAGCACATGAAGAAAATATTCATATCAATAGGAGTAATTTCTCTCCTGTTGACAGGTAGCGCACATCCAGTGGAGATTGCGGATTACACAGCCTATCCCCCCTTTCTGCCCAGGATAGTCTCACCCAATATCCTCTTTGTCCTTGATTATTCTGCCAGCATGGTTAGACCTGCCTACGGCACTTGCACCAATATTACAAATCTCAGCAACTGCAGAACCACATTCAGTCATATAACAGATGATTATAGCGGTTCAACAACATATACAGGGTATTTTGATAATGATAATACTGCCAAATATACCTGCACGAGCGGTGGAGGCGCTTCATGTGCCAAAAATTCTTCTGGGGCATGGAAGGGAAACTGGCTGAACTGGCTTAGTATGACGCAGTTCGATGTGTTGAAAAAGGTATTTGTCGGAGGCGACCTTGACCCTGCTCCAGAAGGGCCAAACAGCCCGAATAAGCTGAGGGCACGTCTTGGTTCTAACCCAGGGGTTACCATAAGAAAGGCAATGAATATCGAGGACACTACTGCTATCAGCAGCTGCACAGGAAATGTCCCGAGTTCTCTGTGTACACAATGGCCTACAGTGTCATATAGCTGGGCGAATGATTCTGGGGCAACCAATATATTTACATCAAGTTCTCTCTATCCGGATAACAGTGTCTCAGCGGTGGACCTCCCATTTACATTTTATGGCACTACATATACTCAAATTTTCATAAGCACTAACGGTTGGATAAGCTTTACAGACCCCTCAGGGGATTCGTATCCAGATAATGGTGATATGGATATTAGTAATCCGGCTGTTCCAAATAACATCATAGCCCCTTTCTGGGACGACATTGAACTTCTTGACCAGTCTGGATCAACTAATGACAGTGTAATTAAGACCTTTACAGAAGGTAGTTCGCCCAATAGGATATATCACATCCGCTATGAAAAGATGTACCATAAAAATGATGGCGGGAAGGATCACCCTTTAACATTTGAGATTCTACTTTATGAAGGGTCAAATCACATCGTTTTCCAGTATAATGATATAGATTCAGGCGGAGGAGAGGATTTTGGATATAGTGGAAGCGCTACCATAGGCATAGAAAACAGTGATGGAACCAAGGCCAAGAAATACTCGTATAATGGCACCACTTACAATAGTCAAAGCACAAGTACAACCCTCGGAAATTGCACCTCCAGTGGCACTCATAGTGGTTGCGCCATATTTGCCACACCGCATGTGTCCTTTGCTGTGACGCCAGGAAATCAAACAACATTTAATGCAGATGCCCCATTGTCAAGTGATACCTATCAGGTCTACATAGATATTAATAACGCGAGTTTAGTATCTGGCAAATGTCCTTCTACTCACCCATACTATAATGCAGATGAAGCCAAGAAAGGCAAGAATCCTTGTTTTGACCACCAGACCTTAGGACTTTTCCATGACTTTAGAGATGGTGAGCTTGCCGGCACCCTTGGATTCAGGCTTGGCATTATGAGGGTTGGGGTTGAAAACACAGGCACCAATGGCGGCGAGATGAAGACAAAGGGAAAATATTTTAATTCAAAGGATACTGCAAGCCTGTTTACATCTGCAAGAGGCGACACCCCTACAGATAAAACCCCTATCAGTGAAGCCCTATACGAAGCCGTAAAGTTTTTCAAACAGGAAGCACCGCAATGGGGAACTGATTTTGATTATGACAGCGGCTCTGATCTGAATACCTGCCAAACCACAGGTAATGAATATGACCCTTTCTGTTTCCAGAGCGCTGCCCAGAAGGTTGAGTGCTGCAAAAGCTTTATCCTGATGGTAAGCTCAGGAAATTATAGCCACGACTTTAATACAAATATATACGGCGACGCAAATCCAGGCGAGACGCCCACTGTTCCTGCATATTGCAAGTCAACACTCGGCAATGCCTCGTGCGCAAGCAGCATAGAGGATACAAAAACGAATGGAGGCTGGCTTGATGATGTGGCATATATTGCCCGAGTAACAGACTGGAGGAGCGACATGGGAGGAACGCAAGACCTTACTGCTTATTTTGTTAATACCTTTGGCTCTGACAGTGGTGATGGGACTGCTGTGCTGAAAAGGGCGGCAAAATACGGGGGGTTTGAGGATAAGGACGGAAACGGTGTATATGATAATGGGGAGGATGATAGCGACAGCAATGGAATTCCTGACACCTATTTCGAGGCGTCTGGTGGAGGTGATTTAAAAGCCAAGATCGTTGATGCAGTTTCTGCAATATTGAAAAGCACTGCCTCTGGCACATCTGTCTCAGTGCTTTCCACATCAGCAAGCGGCGCAGGTTCAATCTATCAGGCATACTTTTATCCTGCAAAAATAGAGGGGACTACTGAGCAGAGGACATGGCCGGGCTTTCTCAGGGCATTCTTTTTGGATAAATACCAGAATCTCAGGGACGATTACAGCGGCGGCACCCCTGATGCAGCGCTCTCCATGGCAGGCGACAGGATAGCTCAAATGTTTCTTAATACATCCACGAACGAGGTCAGGGTAAAGCTGTTTACTGATTCTGACGGGAATGGCACACCAGACTCCGCAACCCCTGATAATGCGCCGAATTATACCTCTATGGATGATTTGATATCAATCTGGGAGGGTGGTAAGAGGCTCGCCCAGAGAGATAAGAATACGAGGAATATTTATCTGTGGCTTGATAGCAACGCTGATGGAGTCGTTGACAATGGCGATTTCAGCAGTCTCACAGGTGAGGCATTATCATTTGTAAATGATGCTGCTCACAGAACTGCCTTAAGGTATTATCTCAGGGCCGAAGACCCTGATAAAACAGCTACTACTGACGGCCCCCTTACCGCAGAAGACGAGGCTGGTTACATCATTGATTACATCCGCGGCATTGAAAAGACAGGGTACAGGAACAGATGCATAACGATAACCGGAGAAACTGCTGATGAGACGAACTGCACAGGAAGCCAGAAGGTATGGGCCCTGGGCGATATTGTGTATTCAACGCCGACGAATGTTTCCGTCCCTGCTGAGCAGTACGACCTAATATACGGCGATTCATCATACAGGGCTTTCAGAATTCAGTATCGTAACAAAAGATCCATGCTCTATGTTGGCGCCAATGACGGCATGCTCCATGCCTTTAATGGCGGGGTCTTTTCCGCAGATACTTCGTCTTTTACTGCAAACCCATCAACCGGCAATGGCTGGACATCACCGACACCAGCTATTGGAGATGAGTTGTGGGCATTTATCCCTTATGACAATCTGCCCCATCTTGCATGGCTTGGATGCAATGGAACTTCTTCAGACCCCACAGCATGCAATGATGCGGAATATACCCATGTCTACTATGTTGATTTAAAGCCAAAAGCTACAGACGCAAAGATATTTAACAATTCACCCAGCGCTGATTGCCCGGGAAGCGTTACTGGCATGGTAGATGGTCAGAGCGGCGCCTGCCATCCCTACGGATGGGGCACGCTTCTCATTGTTGGTTTGAGGCTTGGAGGCGGGGCAATAGATGTGGACCTGAATGGCGATACAGATACTACTGATACTACTTTAGGAGAACAATCTTTCAGATCCGCCTTTTATGCATTTGATGTTACTGATCCAGAAAAAAAGCCCAGACTCCTCTGGAGATTCTATGATAGCGGTTTGGGATTTACCACAAGCTATCCTGCTATCGTGCGGATCTGCAATAATCAAACGAATCCATGCACTGGCACAGAAAAATGGTATATGGTAGTTGGTTCAGGCCATGGCAACACTACCGCTACCAATGGAAGAGATTACGGTGGAACAAATACTACCCAGGCTGGTAAGGTTTTTGTTATAGACCTCGTTGACGGAATTGTGGATAGGACATTTACTGTAGAGACAAGCAATGCCATTATTGGAGATCCAACAGTTGTTGATGCAGATTTTGATTTTACTTCGGATGTTATTTATATAGGCAGCGCCATATCATCCACAAGCGGAAAGGTATACAGAATAAACACCAATCAGGATATAGCAGCTAACTGGGCTCAGTCTGTGCTTATTAGCCAGGGCAAGCCGCTCCTTATCAGCCCGTCTGTATCAAAGGATAGCAGCGGCAATCTCTGGGTATTCTTTGGAACAGGAAGACTACGGCATATTAATGATCTCAATAACTCTGAACAGCAGACATTCTATGGCATCAAGGATGCATGCTGGAAGAAAAATACAACAGGAGAGCCATGCAGCACAACATATACAACCTCAGATCTTATGAATGTATCAAACATGGCTGTGTGCACAACAGCAGCAGGCGGCGGCATCTATGATACAGCCTCAGGAAGCTGCACGAGTACATCCTACAGTTCCTACAATGAACTGCTTACAGCAGCAAGGTCAGCCAGCAACAAAGGCTGGTATTTAAATCTTATCGATCCAGCAGATCCAGCGCCCAGTGAACGGGTTCTTGCACGAAGTGTTGTCCTGGGAGGTATAGTATTATTCACCACCTACAAACCTACAAGTAATATGTGTTCAGTATTTGGAGACAGCCTGCTGTACGCCCTTTACTATGAGACAGGGACAGCCTATTCCCAGGCAGTGGTGGGCACAACAGGCGATACTGTTGATAGAACCGAAAGTCTTGGAGAAGGTATGCCAACTGCTGTTGGTGTTGCAATCGGAGAGAATGTGGTAGGTTATGTTCAGAAGTCAACCGGCGAGATTGTGAGAATAGAGACACATCCGGCCTTCGCTGTGCGGAGCGGACCTTCGAGCTGGAAGGAAAAGGCAGGGGGCGGTGGAACGATTGAGATAGAACAGATATACAGGCATATCGTGAAGTAGTTTTGCCGTCTGAATATACTTGAGTAACAATGGTCGCACTTAGAAACATTGAGGCCGTCCTCCCACACTAAAAAATTCTGGCGCAGAGAGAAAACAGAGCGGCCTTATTCTTTATTTCTGCCTCCTCTTTCAATCCCTTGAAAAAGCTATACCATATATGTTACATAAGGAGATGAGAGTTTCTATTACAATCTTTCATTATGCATAAAATAAAATATATACTGTGCCTTGCTGTTGTCTCGCATATTATCATTTCGGCAATTTGCGCATATGCATTGGAGATAGAGGATAATTTGTCCTCAGGCTATAAGGCGTATAAAAATGGCAATTTTGAAACGGCAATTGCTCACCTTGAATCAGCCAAGGGTGATGATTCTATCCTCTCTGATTTTGCCTTGTATTATCTTGGAGAGGCGCATCTATCAATTTCTAATCTTGATGAGGCATTAAATTCATTTCTTAATTTCGTAGATTATCACACTAAAAGCCCTTTAACTCCTTATGCCATGGAAAAAGTAGGTGATGTCTATTTGGCGAAGGGTCAAACAGTAAGCTCAATAAATGCATATAAAAAATTTCTGGAAAAATATCAAAGCAGCACACAAACCCCGGATGTCATCTACAAGCTTATATCGATACTATTTTCTATAGATAAATATGAGGAGGCTGCGCCTTTTGTTAAAAGGCTTCTCGTAGAATTTCCTCAGGCAGAATTTAATGACGACTCGTTTGCTTCCCAGATTCTATCAAACGAAATAAGAAAGTTCAGTACAGATGAGTTT
>Ga0209211_10005491_pt1 | contig 18927 bp, 24 predicted proteins | sample RifGroA2_FD_183992 | JGI IMG/M metagenome (GOLD analysis project Ga0209211, IMG submission 183992) | Groundwater microbial communities from Rifle, Colorado, USA - Groundwater A2 (SPAdes) (version 2) | ecosystem: Environmental > Aquatic > Deep subsurface > Groundwater | place: Rifle, Colorado...
AAGTGATATTTTTTGTTTTGTTCATATTATGTCAAATATAACAGACAATGGAGTTTAATTCCTTACATAATTTTCCAGAGCGGTCAGGATTTGTTCTTTTGTCAGTTGATCGCCTTCTCCATACGACCGGCAGGAAACATTTTCTTTACACCGGTCGCGAACTTTGTCGTCAAAATATAAATACTGGATTTTTATTGTTTTCATGACTGATCCATTCTATCAGGTAAAAAGAATTTTGTCGTTAAGAATTCTAATCAAAAAATTTTCAGACTTTCTAATGTTAGTGATTTTGACGAATTCGTTTGCCGTGTGGGCAGCGCCGGGTTCAGACGGGCCAAACGATAGAGCGGTGGCTTTTATGAATTGCTCGCACAATAATTGAATGTCTAGATACCCGGCTTTCATCGGATCCGCCAATGATTTGTTTGGCAATAATTTTAAGATTCTATTAAGTTTGTTTTTGGGCGTAATCCAACTTTTTAGGCCATGACGAATTGTGGCTTTCTCCAATTTTAGCTGTTGTTGATTCAACATTTTTTTAACCTGGCGTAAGATTATTTCTAGATCAAGTTTCTGGTTTGAAGGTCTGATCTCCAGCACGATTTCGCAATAGTCAGGAATCACATTTCCTTCTCTTGAAAGGAGCGGAAACTTGTTTTTCCGGCTGACCAAAGATCCGCCGTTGACGTAGGCGATATTCATTGTTGATTGGCCCAACTCCGGAGTTTTATATGACTTGAGCCACGATTCCAATTGAGCAAAAGCCGTAATGGATTTTGCTATGGCATTAATTCCAGAATCGGGATTTCCTGAGTGTCCGGATTTTCCCCGGACAATGAGTGTAATTTCTATTAGTCCGCGGCAGGCGTTTCCAACCTGCAAGTTTTCCCCATCCATTGAAAGTATCAGAGAAGGGTTAAACTTATTTTTAAATTCTCCGATAAAATATTTCATTCCTAAGAAATCATATTCCTCATCGCAATAAAAAAGAAAAAGAGCGTTATCCGGTTTGCTGTTGACCAGGGTGGATATCATGACAGAAAGTCCGGCTTTCATATCGCTTGCGCCTGATCCGTAAACAAGTCCGGATTCTTGAACAGGAACGAATGGATTTGTTTTCCATCCTTCGGGAGGTATTACCGTATCCATGTGGCCAGCAACTAAAATTTTAGGATTCGTCAGATTCCCGGCGAGAATATTAAACCGTTGCTTGTCGATATATTGTTTTTTAACCGCCAGGCCGGAATTTTTAATAGCAATATATATCCATTCGGCTAATTTTCTTTCGTTATTATTATCGCCAACAAAAGAGGGGATAGCGATCAGGCGCTTTAAAATTTCCAGAGAATTTAGCTGCTTGGTCATAGATTATCTCTTTCTTTAATCACGACTGTACTCATAACGCAATTGCTTGCTCCGCCCACTTTTCTTGTTTCCGGCCGGTCGGTGAAGAAGAGGTCAATAATTTCCGATTTTTTATTTTTTACCACAGCAGTCGGCTCAAGGCGGGGATAATACCCCCTTGATTTCCATGTTCCGTTTTCAAAAGTCCGGAGATGTATCTTCGGCGATCGTTTGAGCTCCTGAATGATAGCAGATCCGGGAGTTAAAAGTCTGGTCTTTAGAGATGATAAAAACGTCTCTCTCGGTTTTTCTGCCCCAATTATCACACCGGCGGCTCCCCCGATGGATATTGTGGGCTTTAAGATAAATTGCTTCCATGCTTCATCCAGTCCAAATGCCTTTTGGCACATTTTACTTTCCGGGGAAACAATTTCTGTTTGAGGAACGAAGTCTTTTAACCCTTCCGGCACTAAATCCTTAAACCGGTTATCCCATACCAAAGCATCAACAGCTTTATTGTCAGCAAAGGCAAACAGTGGGGTGGCAAGAAACCGTGTATCTCCCTGTTTATATTTTTTTAATAACAATTTGCCCTGATCAGAATTTAATTCAGAATTTCCATTGGCCGAAATCGGATCGCCGAACCAGTAAACATTTTTGACAGAGTCACCATCCTTCTTTCGTAAATTATCTCCGTCGATCGCAAGATCCAATAAACGACAGCAGTAAGCGGTAATTCCAAAATCGACTAGTATGTTCGCCATATCTGTATGACTTTTTTCATAAAGAAGTTGGCTTGCCGTGGTGGGCGTTGTTCCTAGAATAGTTATTTCAGGGTCAGGTTTTTCCGTTAAAGCGTCAAAAAAATATTCAAGCGAGCCATTTGCAGCCGGGATGTATTCGCTTTGACTAATGACTGGACCTTGGGCTTCCCGGTAAAGCATTGCCGGAGGAGTACCGCAGCTTATCAAATTCGCTTCGCAGACGAAAGGATTTCCATTTTCAATTCCGAGATCCAGCCTAAATAAATTGGGATCTTCGGCCGCTAAACTCCATGATCTCAGAGCGCCCATCCCGGAAGATCCGGCAAGATTTCCTTCGATAATGTCAATCAAGTCAGAAGAACGCTGGCTATTTATCTCTTCCCGATAGGCCATTGCCAGATTTGACAAGAAAATAGATTCTAGGTCGCAAAGTTTTTGCGTCTGTTGAAATAGATCCGGATTTATTCCAACAAGATCAGGAGATATTTGTTGCCGCGAAGTTTCGTCCCAGTAGTTTGAACTGCTCATCCGGTCTTCAACAGTTTTCCGGTCGCCGGCAGGTGATTGGGATAATATGGGGAAAAGCGCCGCAGGTAGGATTGTTCGGCATTCCTTATTAATCGGCCATGAAGGTTGTGGCCCGGAATTAAAATTATCTGAGCGTGAAACAATTTTGACATTACGAAGTTGTTCCAGCACTATTCTTGGTTCAATTTTTCTTCTGGTGGTTTTCGGTTGATCTCCGGGAAGGGGAAAAGGCGGACGGCGTTGATATCGTTGACCCTCGTTTTGCACTTTAGACCATACTTTATCGGCCTTCTTTGACGGTTGGGGAGTTTTTATGGATTTTTTCCAATCACGAATTTTTTGTCCTTCAGGGATTGAGGGAACGGCGATTGCTGCATTATTCTTGGTCAGGCAGTCAATAATAGCGTTGGGGGAAATATCGGTTATCCGTTCTAATTCCTTGACTTGAATAGGGGGGCGATCAGGATATCGATTCCAAATCCGGTTAACCGCCGATTCAATGAGCGGTAAAATAGTTCTCCTGCGCTTAGACCTTGATAGACGTTCAATATTATTAGATTTCATAAACATTAAAAAACCCCACTTTTAAGCGGGGTTACACCCAAAACTTCAACACGCTCTCGTGGTGGAGTTTTAGGTTGGCAGCAAATAATGATCAGTAACTCTTCGTTTCATCATGTTAATACGTTAATATATCACTTTTGAAAATCTTGTCAATAACTAACTTGGCTTCAAAAATCATGTAGATTGACTATGCTATAGCAGTTCAAATCTACATTGTGATATTAAATAGAAGAAATTTGATTCAACCCGATCTCTTTGAAATCCCAAAAAGGCGTATAAGAAGAGTTTTGTATCCACCCATGCCGCTGTGTAGCCAGTGGGCGACGCGAGTGATAGTGGTAGTGGATCCACCGGTTTTTTTGGCAATCTGCTTGTAGGAAAGGTCAGTGGTCCACAAAAGTTGAGCCATTTGCCAGCGTTCTGAAGCGGCATCGAGCTCGTTGATTGTCAATAGATCGCGAAAGAATGCCGAGGCTTCGGCAGGGGATTTGAGCTTTAAGATTGCCTCAAATAATGATTTATGTTTAACGTTAGGATATGCCATATTCGCTATATATTATAAATGAATAAGTGTTCGTCCTGATATCCATCTGTTTCTTTAACGGCTTTGGGAAGGGTGGCTACTTGGACGAAACCCAACTTCTGATAAAGTTTTATAGCCTGATGGTTTTCGGAATTGACATGAAGTTCAACCTGCTCTTTGGCGGGAATAGTTTTTAATAAGTTGAAACAATGGTTAATGAGTTCAGCAGCGATGCCGCGGCGGCGGAAATCAGGCGAAACATAAAGTTCGTTGAAAGTGACGATATGACGTCTTTTAAAAATCCATTCGTCTGCTAAATGGATACATCCAATTAATTCTTGTTTTTCATTCAGATATCCGTAATATCCATAGATGGGCGGAGTGGCATTTCTGAATAATTTATTAGCAAAATTTTCTAAGGGAATTTTTTCTTCCGATTCAACAGAGCTCAAGAAAGATTTGGGATCAGAAGAAAGGGCGGTCAGTCTTAATTGGCGATAATTAGCGGCGTCGTTTGGAATCAGAAGCCGAATCATTTAACTAGTTTAACAGCTTTGGCAACCTGTGGTTGACCGGTTTTTCCCGGAACGGTGATGACAATAGCTTTATCTTCTAAATTTAGTTTAGTCAGATCAATCACTGTTCTAACAGCCGTAAGTTCAATTGCTTCCGGGCCTCCTAATTCTGCCGGCCGGTTGGTGGTGATTGAAAAAGTATTTTTATCCGGATTAATTTTAGTAACTGTTCCAAAAATAATTTTAGCGTTGCGGGATTTAGGTTCATCAGTTTGGGCGATCACTCTTTTGGCATCAAAATTATCTTTGCCATTGGCGTATCCCATCGAGATTACAAAATCTCCAATGGACAATTCATTATATTTGGCTGGTTTCCCATTCCGTATTATCACGGCTTGGTCGGTTATAGCCGCCATTCCGGTTGAACCGTCTTTTAACTGAACGGTGATGGCTGAACTGGTGATATCTTTAATTTTCCCAATTATGGCAATTCTGTTTTTGGCGTCCAAAACTTTTCTGGCCTCATCGGCTTTTTCCTGAACCGCCTTTTTCAATCTTTCCTGGGCAGATTCGATAATTTCTTTTGCCGGAGTGGGGGAAGCCGCGGGGGTGGGGGAAACTGACAGAGTTGGGGATTGGTCGAAGACGGTTGGAACAATAAACAAATAAACAAATAGACAAATAGACAAATAGACAAATGTTTTTTTCATATTAAAATTCAGCGGTGGTATATACCACGGTTAAAGTAATTTCTGCCTGTTCTTCATTTGGTGCCAATGAAACCATTTTGATTTCGTTAACTCCGGTAATAAGTTCAATTTTTTGAGAAAAAAGTCCGGCTTCGTCGGCAGAAGTAAAATACTCATTTTTTTCACTGACAATGGCAATGGTTGATTGGGGAGTGGTCTTGCCGGAAATCATTAATTCGCTTGATGAAGCCACAGAATTATTATCAGGCTGATCAATTGTTATAGAATGTTTTAGCGGAGTCGGCGTGGCGGTAGGGGTACCGGAAGACAAAGAAGTTGAAATTGGCGATGATTTGTTCGTGTCGTCTGATCCGGCTTGATGCTTTTCAAAAGCCTGCCTGGCTATGACAATTCCGACTACTATTAATAACCCGACGACTAATCCTAAAAAAATTGCGACCACAAATTCTTTTTTCATATACAGCTTTGCTAGAAGAGCATTTGGTAGTGTACCATATGGTATATTCTATCTACTATGGATATTACTTTTTTAGGGCATTCAAGTTTTAAAATAAGAGGGAAAAACGGTATAGTCGTTTGTGATCCGTTTTCTCCTAAAATAGGTTTCCCGTTTCCTAAAGTTTCAGCGGATATAGTCACAATTTCCCATCATCATTTTGACCATTTTGCCATCGATCAGATTTCAGGAACTTCCAGAAAAGACAAGCCTTATGTTATTGACTCTCCCGGCGAATATGAATTGCTGGATATTGCCGTTTCGGTTCATCCGTCTTTCCATGATGCCGAAAATGGCAAGTTGAGGGGGAAAAATAACATTACGGTGATTAGAATTGAAGGAATAGCTATAGCTCATTTGGGAGACTTGGGACACCTTCTGTCGGATTCAGATATTAATTCTTTAGGGGCAATTGACGTTTTAATCATCCCGGTCGGAGGGGAATATACCATCGGATCTAAACAGGCTGTGGAAATTGCGGAAGCGATAGAACCGTCGATTGTAGTCCCGATGCACTACAGAACCGAAAAACACAGTCCGGAATTTGCCAAACTAGCGATGGTAGATGAGTTTCTGAAAGAGATGGGGAAGGCCGGAATCGCGGCGGTAGAAAAATTATCTTTGACGGCCGGAAGCTTGCCCGAAGAAATGGAAGTGGTAGTTTTAAATGCTTAACCCTAAAGTTCCGCCTCATTCGGAAGAAGCAGAAAAATCAGTTATCGGGGCGATTTTGCTGGATAGCGAAGCCATCGTCAAAGTCGCTGAATTTTTGCGGCCAGAACATTTTTATGATCCTTCACATCAATCTATTTTTGCGGCAGAATTATCTTTGTATGAAGACCGGAGCCCGATAGATTTGGTGACAGTTTCCGATAAACTCAAAAAATTTAAGCAATTAAAGGAAATCGGCGGTTCTGACTATTTGGCTAAATTGGTGGGCGGAGTCCCGACGGCCGCCAATATCGTTAGCTACGCCAAATTGGTCAGGGATTGTTTTACCAAGCGGGAATTGGTCCGGCTTTCCGGGGAAATGTCGACTTCCGCTTTGGATGAGGGCCGGGAAGTAGTTGAGATTTTAGATGACGCGGAGCAGAAAATATTTTCATTATCCCAACAGCAAATGCGCCAGGGATTTATTTCGGTTAAAGACGCGTTGGCTGAAAGTTTTGACCGCTTGGATGAAATTCAAAGAGCCGGATCAGGATTGCGGGGCGTAGCTACAGGTTACAAAGAATTAGACGCGGCTTTGGCCGGACTCCAAAAAAGCAATTTAGTGGTTTTGGCCGCCCGGCCGGGAATCGGGAAAACTACTTTGGCTTTGAATATTGCCCAATTTGCCGCCGTCACCAATAAAGTTCCGGTCGGCTATTTCGCTTTGGAAATGAGCCAGGAAGAAATGGTGGACAGGATGCTGGTGGCTCAAGCAGATATTGACGCCTGGAAATTTAAGATCGGAAAATTCAAGGACGAAGACTTTAACCGTTTGTCGGAGGCTTTCGGGGTTTTGGCCGATGCTCCTTTCTATATAGATGATACTCCGGCTTTATCCATCATGGAAATGCGGACTAAAGCTCGGAGGCTTAAATCAGAACACCAGGTGGAATTGCTGATAGTTGATTATCTGCAATTGGCCCGGTCGCGGAATTTGGAAAACCGGGTTCAGGAAGTTTCGGAAATCAGCCAAGGCTTAAAAAATTTAGCCCGGGAGCTGAAAGTGCCGGTATTGGCTCTGTCGCAATTGTCCCGGGCGGTGGAACACCGGGAAAGGAAAAGGCCGCAACTGGCTGATTTGCGGGAAAGCGGAGCCATCGAGCAGGATGCCGATGTAGTCATGTTTTTATACCGTGAAGATGACGAAAATCAGGAAAATTTAGTTTTGGATATCCAAAAACACCGCAACGGTCCCTTGCGTAGAATAAACCTCTTCTTCCGCGGCGACAGAATCAGATTTTACGGGGTAGAACGGGGAGAGGAAAGAGGGGAAAGCAAACCAAAGCCGGCTAGGGCTAAGGATTAGCGAGATTTTCAGATTGAAATAACTTTAAGATTTTTTATTCTGTTAAAATGTTTTGGGTTTTTTGTAATTACAGTTGCCTGTAAATGAATCGCCGCAGCCGCGATCAGAATATCCAGATCATCTATCATTTTTCCGGTTTTACCTAATTCTGCCCGAATTCTTCCTGCTATATCAGCTTGGCCGGAGTTGAATGTCAAAACCTGATGAAAAGAGGCAAAAAGCTTTTTCATCTGCTTTTGCCCGATGGGTATATTTTCTTTTTCTTCCCGATAAACGCCTTCAGCCACTTCTGCTTCGCAAATGCAACTCGTGGAAAATGAGCTATCCAGATGATCGGAAATAAATTTTTTTATAGGTTCTTTTCCTCTAAGAATATCGATTATTGCGGAAGTATCCAAAATATAATTCATTATAATTTAACAGGATTTTTTCTATTTTTTCTTGTCAAGACTTTTTCCCATAAAGAATCTTTTTCCAGTTTTGTATCTTTCCATATTCCAGCCAGAGCTAACAACTTTTCATTCTTAATCTCTGCCGATGCTTTAACTGTGGCAAATGGTCGGCCTTCTCTGGTAAGAATGATTTTATCTATACTGGGTAAAATTTCAGCCCAGTCGCCGAATTTGCGGATAAAGTCGGTGACGGGAATGATTCTGGTATCCATAATTCATAAATTAACATTTTACGCGTATCATGTCAAGTATCAGGATACATGTAATAATATGTGTAAGATTCTACGGAGTAGAGAGAAGAGGGGAAAGAGGGGAAAGAAAATCAAAGGCCTCAAGGGGAAAAGACTAGACAGAATTAAAGATTATTTCCTAAAATATTCGATTGGCAATTGGGATTGACGGATTATGCTTCGTAGGGTGCCGATGGCGATTTCTTTTGAGTGAAACGGAACTGTTGTATGGGAGTGGGTTCCGGGATTGAAATATTGTCGGTGGCTGCTTTTGCCCATATTGACGATAAATCCGTTGTTTAGAAGAATTTTTTCTACGACACGAGGTCGAAGAGGAGAAAGTTTTGGCATGTCTAAACTGCGAAATTTATTGCAGTCGGTAAAGTAATTTGTGTCTGACTTATGTAATAATCTTCGGTGTCAGGAGCGGGAACTTCAGTTTTGGTTTTAATCAGGCCTTCGACATGACAAAGAATTGCTGATTTTACATTCTTTTTAGCATTTTCTAAATTTTCCCCAAAGTCAGAAATTCCCAGGGTGGGAACATTGGCAATAAAGTTTTTGCCCTGTTTATGAATAATTACATTGTATTTAAGAACTGTTGTTTTCATAATTTTAGTATAGCAGAGATAATCTACACAATCCAAAACTCTGTGCCGGGGGAGAGAGCTGTCCCGCAAAGCGGGATTTCGCCCGAACGAATAATACGGGCTCAAAACCCAAAACTCTGTGCCGATGGTCGGAGTTGAACCGACAAGCCCTTGCGGGCACACGATTTTGAGTCGTGCGTGTTTGCCAATTTCACCACACCGGCAATTTATACCCATATTCTATCAGTTTTTTGTGGTAAAATAACCATAGGTTTGGATTGGTCATTATTTATATAGATTCCCGCTTTTGCGGGAATGACAGTGTAAACCTTATTACTTATGTTGTCAGCTAATGAATTACGCAACGGAACGGTGTTTTCTTATGAAGACGCGCCGTGGAAAGTCACTAAGTTTGAACATTCATTTAAAGGCCGGGGCAGGGGGAAAGTTACCGTTAAAGCCAGGAATCTTAAAACCGGTTCACCCAGGGAGATTTCTTTTCAAAGTTCTGAAACGGTGGAAGAGGCCGATGTCCAACGCCGTCAATTGACCTATCTTTACCGGACTCGTAATGAGGCTATCTTTTCCAGCGATGATGAAGATGAACAAATATCCATACCGATAGATAAAGTAGAATGGGAAATCCAGTTTTTAACTAAGAGACAAGCAATCTGGGCGCTTTTTTTTGAAGACGAACCAATCACCATTATTTTGCCTCCGACTGTTGAATTAGAAGTTAAGGAAACCGACCCCGGAGTTAAAGGCGATACGGTTAGCAATACTCTAAAACCGGCAAAATTATCTACAGGGTTAATCGTCAAAGTTCCGTTGTTTATAAATGCCGGAGAGAAAATTATAGTCAGCACGGAAGATGGATCGTATCGCAGTCGAGCGTGAATGCTTATAGAAATTAGTTGTGCAGTGTTTAGAGACAAGTAATTGAATTAGAAATTAGTTGTTAGAAATTAGAGACAAGTAATAGAAACTAGAAACTAGAAGTGAAGTGTTTAGTATTTAGTAATAGAAAAGCAGAGATTAGTGTTTAGTGTTCACTAATTTCCATTTTCTATAACCAGTCACTAAGTCACCGCACCTCTAAACACTAATACGATTATTAATTATGTCCATAACTCTATTCGGCTTATCAACAGTGTTTGGATTTTTGGTTTCAGGGTTTTACCTATGGTTAAGAGCTAAAAGTGAAAATTTGCCTGAAGATGAAATTTTCGATATATATATTGTTTCTGCTATTTGGTCTTTGGCAGCTTCGCGGGTGGTTGAGATTGCCATTAGATTTAATGAATTCGGTTGGAATATTTTAAGATGGTTTTCGGTATTCTCCTTGCCGGGCTTAAACGGATTGGCCGCGCTTTTGACATTTGTGGGTTTGGTTTATTTGGCCGGAGTAAAACGCCAATGGGAAATGTGGAAAACCTGGGATGTGTTTTTGCCGTCTTTAATGCTGTGGCAGGGGATAATTTTCCTGTCTTTTTCTGTTCCGGCTACCGGAATATGGATTTTGGGCTTTGGAATTTTGGCATGGATAGAAAGGGAATATAGGTTATGGGATTGGTATAAAGGCCATCATAGCACGGTCAGGACCGGATTGGTTTCAGCCGGATGGCTGGGATTTGAAGCGTTGGGAATTTCGTATGTTGCGTTGCAAACCAAAGGTATGGTATTCTCGGGAGTGTTGTCTGCGGCCGGGATTTTAACGATGATGGTATTAGGGTATAACAGATCTGGCAGAGTGTTGAAAACAGATATTGATAGTTTAAAACACCGATTCGGGCCAAGATTAAAAAAACATTAAATTTATGAAATCAATAATTAAATTTCCGGCTAAACTTTTAGCTCCTTTACGGGAATACTTGCAACACGAGCAAATGAAATTAATGAAGAGTAAAAGCGCTTTGAAACGCGAAGATCCCTTTACTGATTCATTAAGAGTAGACGATAATGCTGATATTGGTAAGGAGGCGGCAGAGCAATTCGGGCATCAGCGGAGCGAAGCTTTGCGGTTGGAAGTCGACAAAATCCTGATCAATATCAGAAAAACCCTGACTAAAATTAAAATCGGAAAATATGGATCATGTGAAAAATGCGGCAGATTGATTGATACCGATAGATTGGCCATTAATCCGACGGCTGAATTATGTATGGACTGTCAAAAAAAGTCAGCAAACGTTGTCCGCCGGCCGGCAATAAAGACCAAACCCAAAAAACCTTCGGGCCGGAAACTGTGAGATTAAAGTTATTCATATTGTTTGTTGATTTTGACCAAATTTCAAAACTGTTAGCTTTAAAATATTCTCAGCCGGCGTTTAACAGCGGGATAGCTTTTGGAGTCGGAGAAAATATTCCGCTATTGGCAATATTAATTATTTTTTTGGTTTTATTTTTGTCAGTCGGCATAGGTAGATCCGGTTTCGGAGAAATATTTTTATTGGCCGGCGGAGCCGGAAACATTTTAGACAGATTAATATACGGAAAAATTGTCGACTGGATAAAATTCGGAAGTCTATGGTTTAATTTAGCGGACGTGTATATTGTGGGAGGGATAATATTAATGTTTTCTCACCTTGTCATTCCCGCAAAAGCGGGAATCTATATAAATAATTATTTGTATAGATTCCGTGTCAAGCACGGAATGACAGTTGAAAAGAAGATTTAAATTAACTTCATTATGAAAATCGAAATTTTATTTGAAGACAATTCTTTAATAGTTATTAATAAGCCTGCCGGAATAGTAGTCAACCGGGTTGAGACGGAGAAAGGGGAGACAGTCCAAGACTGGATAGATAACGGGACAAAGGTTAACAGGTTAACAGGTCAACAGGCTGAATCTTTTCTACAGCGTTCTGGGATCGTACACAGATTGGATAAAGAAACTTCGGGATGTTTGATAATCGCTAAAACGGAGGAGGCTTTTATTGATCTTCAGAGACAGTTTAGGGAACGGTTTGTCAAAAAAGAGTATCTGGCATTGGTCCACGGAAAAGTTGAACCAAAAGAGGGGACGATTAAAGTCCCGATTGCCAGATCTCATCATGATAGAGATAAATTTACAGTTGTCGCCGGTGGGCGAATTTCGGAAACCGGATATAGAGTTTCTTATGTATATAAAGGCCCGGCCTTGCTACAACAGCAAGGCCGGGCCTTGTCTGAGTTATCGCTTCTCCGTGTCTTCCCTCTAACCGGACGGACTCATCAAATCAGAGTGCACTTTAAGTATTTTGGACACCCGTTAGTCTCCGATGAAAAATATGCAGGTAATATTGCTATTGAAGACCGGAAATGGTGCCCCAGAATTTTCCTTCATGCTGCCAAAATCGAATTTTATAATCCGGTTAAAAAAAATAAAGTTTCAGTTGAGGCTGATTTACCGCCGGATTTAAGTGAAGTTTTGAAAAAACTTAAACTTTCAGTCTAAACGGCTTGACTATTTTCCGGCCATTCTTAAGAGTAATAAAAACTTGCAGTTTAGCATTGGAAATGCCGGTATCATAACGGCAGACTCCGGAGGAGCAGGTTCCGAAAATCACTTCAGTATTGGCGGTATCGGAGGAAATTTTGACCGCTCCGCCGGCATTTTGAGTAGTGCCGCGGGTATCGTAAATCAAGTCATAGCTGACGCCTGTGGCGGCGGTTAAGTTCCCGAAATTAAGGATCACGCCTTTGCGGTCGGAACGGAATTTTACTTTAACTGTAACTCCGGAGGATGTTGATTTGGATGCAGAAACAGATTTAAGCGCAGGTAATGTCCGTTTAGCTTGGACTGCAGTTGGGAGAGAAACAAAAATACCAAAAACGAAAACTGCAACAATTGTCATTGTCCTGCGGTGCAGGAGCTTGCTCCGCGAGACGAGTACATTTTGCAGGAGACGTGGCAATCTATTAAACAGATTCCCACGTCCCGATTTCATCGGGACTCGGAATGACGGAATTTTGAAACTGGATTTAAGAAATCTTCTCATTTATTATTTATAATGTTATAGTAGTATTTAACATATGTCAAAAAAGAGTTGGATAATTTCGGGAATAGTTGTTTTGACTTCGGCTATAGGATTTGCGGTAGCAACTTATTTTATTTCCGGAAGCCGCCAAAAGACGCCTTTGGTTTCTCCGGAAAACAAAGCTTCCACATTGGCTCCTTTGGCTGTTCCGACCGCCATTGCCACATTAGAAAAGGTTTATGAAGACAGCGCCGGATTTTCATTCAGTTACCCCGGTGATCTTACGATTTCAGATCAGACTCCTGATGATGCAACTCATTATTCTTTGCTTTATCTAAAAAATCAATCGGGGGAAACCACCAGAATCAGGGTTAAAGATAAAGAAAAAGAAGTCCCGCCGGATTCCAAATCCGTTAAGACCTCTAGCCTGGCCGGAATGAAAGCCGAATATTACGAATCAGCGGTTAAGTTAACAACTTTAGCCATAAATCAAAATATCCTTTACGAAATTGTCAGTCCCAATACCGCTTATTGGCAGAAAGTCCACAAAGTGGTCGTTGAAAGTTTTACCATCGGAACTGCCGTATCCGGCAATAATAAAAGTTCGCCTCCGGCCGGTAATACGACTTACGAAGCCGAAGAAGTAGTGGAGTAACAAATAAATGTCAGGTTTTTCATTTAAAGTGAATAGTAGTCAGGGGCAAGTCCGTGTCGGTGAGTTATCAACGCCGCACGGGGAAATTTTAACTCCGGCATTTGTACCGGTCGGGACTCAAGCCACGGTTAAAGCGGTTTCTATCGGTGATCTGCAGAAGTTGAAAGTCCAAATTGTCTTGGCAAATACTTATCACTTATATCTTAGGCCAGGAATAGAAACTATAGAGCATCTTGGGGGTCTGCATAAAATGATGAACTGGAATGGGCCGATGATGACGGATTCCGGCGGATACCAAGTGTTTTCACTGGGGTGGGCGATTGAACATGGGGTGGGTAAAGTGGTAAATTTTTTGGCGGATGACTCGCGTGAAGAACAAGAACTAAAACGTCAGGTAATTAATAATAAGCCAAAGTCGATTATCGTGAGACAAAAATTATGTGTGGTTGATGATGAAAAAGCTACCTTCATATCGCATGTAGACGGCAGTTTGCACGTTTGGACTCCGGAAAAATCAATAGAAATTCAGAAGAAATTGGGGGCCGATCTGATTTTTGCCATGGACGAGTGTACGTCTCCGGTTCACGATAGCGAATATACAAAGAAAAGCATGAATAGAACGCATCTTTGGGAAGAGAGAAGTTTGATGGCGTTTAACAAGGGAAGAGGGAAGAAGGAAGAAGGAATAGGGAAAGAGCAGGCAATTTATGGGATTGTTCAGGGCGGACCGTTTAAAGATTTAAGGGAAGAGTCGGCAAAATTTGTTGCCAATAATAGTTTTTTCGGAAACGGTATCGGCGGAGCTATGGTTTCAAAATCAAAAATGCTGGAGATCTTGGACTGGATAATGCCGATACTACCGGCAGACAGGCCAAATCATTTATTGGGAATTGGCGGTATAGATGATATTTTAAATACTGTCGGTTTTGGAATTGATACTTACGATTGCGCTTTTCCCACCAGACTGGCCAGAAGGGGAGGGCTATTGATGCTGCCTGAAGACGGAGGAAAATTTTTAAATAGATGGACGCTCAATGTAACTAGAGAAGAATTTAAAAATGACAGCTCTCCTGTTAGCAAAAATTGCGGATGTGAGCTATGTTCAGGTGGATATAGCAAAGGTTACTTGCGCCATTTATATTGGGCTAAAGAATTATTGATTTTCCGCTTGGCTACAATCCATAATTTATATGTCATGGAAAAGCTGATGACGGAAATCAGGGAGGGGATAGCGGAAAATAAATTGGAAAAAGTAAAGAAAAAATGGTTTGGATAAGAAGAATGAAACTAACAAATGGTCAAAAGCGCAAACTAACAAATAAATTGACAATTTTTTTTGTCAGTTTGTTGTTTGTAAGTTTGTTAGTTTCCTTTGCTTGGCGGTTTTTCGGCTGGAATGACAAAGAACCAATTAATGTCGTTGTCGTGTCGGGAGAAAAGGTTTGGGTTTTAGGAGTTAGGCCGGCGGAGAAACGATTGACGGAAATCTCCATTCCGGGAAATACCATCGTTACAGTGGGTAAGGGGAAGTGGCAATCCAGATCTTTAAATAGATTGTCCAAATTAGAGAATTCTCCGGATGTTTTAAAATCTGTCGGTTGGGAATTGCTGGAAGTACCGATAGATTTTGTTGTGGAAATAAGCGATTTCGGAAAAGAAAATGTCAGTTATCTTAGCCAATTTAAACTGTTTAATAGATTTAATTTTGTGTCGTTGCTGGATACAGTCAAGCTGATTAAATATATAAATAGTTTAAATGAAAATCAAATTCTAAAAATAAATATTGGTGATACTATGGCAGCCAGAATTATTGCCGATCCGGCCGGAACAGAATTGGTGGAAGTCGATTCTGAAGCTTTATCTTTGCAATTGGCTGAGTGGTTTAGAATCGAATCTTTGCGGAACGAAGGTTTGACTGTAGCTATCATAAACGCCAGCGGAAAAACTAATGCCGGGAGTAAATTGGCCCGCCAGTTAGAACATGTTGGTTTGCGGGTTATATCGGTTTCTTCCGGCGAGGGCGAAGCAGGTTTAAAAATTAAACAAAATTCGACATTAAAATCTGAAACCGCCCAAAAGATATCGGAATGGTTTAAAATGAAGCCGGTAGTGGGGGATTTTGACGCCAGAGCGGATATTTTGATAGTGGTAAAATAATAATATGAGCGGACACTCAAAGTGGTCGAAAATCAAAAATCAAAAGGCGGTTACCGATATCAAGAAAGGAAAAGCCTTTTCCTTGTTGGCCAGGTCCATTACCCAATCCGTCCGGGAAGGGAAATCGGGGAATCCTGATGATAATCCGCGGTTAAGAATGATTTTGGAAAAATCCCGCGAAATTAATTTGCCAAAAGAAAACGTTCAGAGGGCGATTGACAGAGGAATGGGTAAGGGAAGCGGGGGAGTTATGACGGATGTAGTGATTGAAGGATATGGGCCGGCCGGAGTCGGGATTATGGCTTCGGCCATTACCGATAACCCTAACAGAACCAAAGCAGAGTTAATGTCCATATTCGATACTCACGGAGGTTCAACTGGAGAGCCGGGGTCTGTGGCTTATGTCTTTTCAGGACCGGAAGGCGCCCCTTCCTATACCATTCCGGTATCAGCCGAAGATGCTTCCAAAATCAGATCATTATTAGATGCCCTGGATGAACAGGAAGACGTTCAGGATGTAAAACATAACGCGCAGCTTCCTTAAATGACTAAGCGAAAAAAATTTGTCCTGGTTTCATTTTTATTAACATTGGGTCTCATCGGACTCCAGTTTATCTCTTTAGATCGGCGTTATGAAGCCATAATTTTTTTCTCCTGTGTTTCCGTTCTTTTATCTGTTTGGGCTTTAATTTCTGATTTAAAAGGAGTTAGCTGGTTAACCTCAATGATTTTGCCGGCTTTATATCCGGCTTCAGTGGGTCTATTTTATTTTTTATTGCCGGTCAACGTTCTATTCCGGACAATTCTACTGACCTTATTTGGACTGGGAATGTATGCTTTGTTGTTGACGGAAAATATTTATGCCGTGGCGGCTAACCGTACCATCCAGTTAGTCCGGGCGGCTCACGCTGTAAGTTTTCTTTTGACGGTTATAACCGCCATTTTTTTAATCGGGACGGTATTCGGTTTAAGATTGTCATTTTGGGAAAACGGAATAATGGTAGCTATTATTTTATGGCCTTTATTTATAAAAGGATTGTGGTCCGCGACTATCCAGAAAAATATTTCTGCGAATATTTGGTTATATTCAACGGTTCTGGCGGTAATTGGAGGAGAGATAACCATGTTTATCGGGTTTTTGCCGATGACGCCTTTGGTTGCCGCCATACTGATTTCCGGCTACCTTTATGTAACTTTGGGATTGATACAACAGGAGTTGCAGGAAAGACTATTTTCCAAAACAATTCAGGAGTATGTTTGGGTCGGGATAATCGCATTTTTAGCCGCACTATTGGTTACATACCGTTAGTAGTAGAGTGTTTGGAGTAGAGGAGGGGTGGTTCAGAATTTAGATTTTCACAGATATATCGGTATATTTTCACGAACTGGCAGTCTAAATAGGGAAGTGATAGTTGATATAGTTTGATAAGGATCTTGGGATGTGGATAACTACCTGGGTAGAGTTCCAGATAAAACCCGAATAGTCTTTGGGTCTTTCAGCTATATAGAGAGGGAGGCTGTCATTCCGGGCCCTTCGGCGGTGAGCTTAAGGACGATCGAACCGCTTAACCCGGAATCTATATAAATAAATATTTAAATAGATTCCCGTTTATACGGGAATGACATCGACTAATACTTCCCCGTAAAACACGGTGGGAGATTAATATTGATAGTCGCACAATATATCTTTTACGACGTTATTCAAATATTGACCGGGGAAGTGGTACAATTGTCATTCCGGACTTGATCCGTAATCTATTTAAATAACTTTCCACTTTCGTGGAAGGACAAAATTATTGTTTTATCCCCCAACATTTTGTCGTCAATGTAAATTTTAGGCTTTCCAAATCATACCCGAATTTTTATAAAGATATTTTTACGGGAATCATAAGTATAACTTGATATATCAATATAAACTTGAAATATGTTTTAAGGCATTACCCCACATCTATTGTCTCCGGAAAGCCTCCTGGGGGCATTCTACGAGGGCATTGAATCGTCATTCTGAGCCGAATTTACTAGGCGAAGAATCCCGTTGTTTTTTTAAAATACTTTCGTAAAGATCGATCAACTTTGGATTTTGTGACTTGATGAGTAATTCTTTTTTAGATCTTAATATTCCCTTAATTTGTTTTTCTCTGGCAACTGTACGCCACTTATTAGACATAGAACTTGTTTCAAAAGTCATTGCGAGCGACTGAAAGGAGCGTGGCAATCTCGTCTTTAGATTCAGATTGCCACGTCGCTAACGCTCCTCGCAATGACGGGAGGAGTTATGAAACGAGTTCAATATAGGTTGCAAACATGGTCTTGTTTATAATAGCTTAAATTTCTGTTTGACGGGATTCTTCGCTTTGTTCAGAATGACATGTCGATTTGTCGCACAATGTTGACACGGAAATAATATTCTGATAGTCTTAATATATATGGGTTATGAGAGTTGGGTTTAAAAATTTAAAATTTTAAATTAAAAATTATCTAGCTCTCTCCCCTACTCTGCTCGAAACGTCCCGTGAAACATTTCTGTTAAATATTTTCACACAGCAAATGTTCAGAGGCGTAATAGATAAGTAATAAATGCTAAATAAGGTTGATATATCAATATTTGAATACAAACTGCCGGAACTGGCAGGGGAAACAGATGAGTGATAATAATTTAAAAGGAATTACTGGATTAATCAATGATTTTTTAGAGCATCTGGAAGTTGAGCGCGGTCTATCGCTATTAACCATTAGAAATTATCGATTTTGGTTGATGCGATTTGCTAAATGGTTATTCCGCGAATTTCCAAACAGTCAGTTGTCTCAAGTTGATATAGAGAAAATAAGAAAATTTCGTTTGTGGTTGGGAAGGCAAAAAGGCCGAAGAGGTTTGCAGATGTCGTTGGTGACCCAAGGGTATCATGCCATTGCCTTAAGAAGTTTTTTAAAGTGGTGTTCGAAAATGAAGATTTCGGCTCTTAGTCCGGAAAATATTGACGTTCCCAAAAGTCGGAGCCGGGAGTTGGCTTTTTTGTCACCGGTCCAGGTTGGTGACTTATTGAATACGGCCAACGGAGCTAAAATTAAAGACCTGCGGGATAGGGCGATTTTAGAAACGCTGTTTTCAACCGGGTTAAGGGTGTCGGAATTGGTGAAATTGAACCGGGATAAGATTAATCTGGAGCGGGGTGAATTTTCGGTGATTGGCAAAGGCGGCCGGGCCAGAGTGGTTTTTTTATCCAAGCGGGCGATAGAATGGCTAAATAAATATTTTGCTAAAAGAAAAGATTACTACAAACCTGTCTTTATCCGGGTGGGAGGTAAAAAACCGGAAGTGGTTACCCCCGACGAAAAAATGCGTCTGACTTCCCGTTCGGTTCAAAGGTTAGTGGAATACTACCGGCTTAAATCCGGAATCCCGATTAAGATTACTCCTCATGGCTT
>Ga0209211_10005497_pt1 | contig 18903 bp, 25 predicted proteins | sample RifGroA2_FD_183992 | JGI IMG/M metagenome (GOLD analysis project Ga0209211, IMG submission 183992) | Groundwater microbial communities from Rifle, Colorado, USA - Groundwater A2 (SPAdes) (version 2) | ecosystem: Environmental > Aquatic > Deep subsurface > Groundwater | place: Rifle, Colorado...
AGCCATTCAGCTCTTGCAGTAAAAGTGCCAAAAGCCAGAAAAGCCAAACAAAAAATGTAAAAAAATAATTTTGCTTTGTTCATTTTGTTTATGCAAAATAAGATGCTTTAAATATTTCCTTAATTAGGGGTAACATCACTCAACTTTGAACGTCAGCACGCCTTTTATTTGGTGTGGCAGGTTTATTTCTGTCTTGGTATATGTAAAAACCAGGTTAGTCCCGACTTTTCCTTTTGGCAGCGGCTCGTCGCATTCTATAGTATACTTACTTTGCTCACTGTTTTTTAATATAGTAGCCCCGCCAGCAGCATTTCCGCAGCCTATGCTGCCTATTTGCGGAATGGACGGGTCAGTTTCATAAGGAAAAACACTCACACCAGTTATATCCCAGCCTAAATTGTTTCTTATTGCAAATGAGAGTGTCCCTATCTCATCTATTACATCATACTCAAAATCCACACAGCTTATTCCGGCAGGAAAGCTGCATCTTTGAGGCAAAAACTTATCCGGGCTTAACACTCCAAAATAGCTCAATGCACCTATAGCGGCTAAAACAACCATTATAGCCCATCCGTAAGTCATTAAGAATTCAAGGGCAGCTTGGGATTTTCTTGTTTTTTCAGGCATTTTGCTTTATTTGCCAATGCCAATATTTAAAATTTGTTGTAAAACTAAAAATTAATTGTAAGATTAGAGTTTTGTCCTAACATCAATTTACTCTTTAAGCGGTTTATTCGCCTTAACTATCTTCATAAATCCCTCAGTATTTGTATAATATTCCGCCATAGCCTTGCCAACATTGTCTACTGTATCCAATTTCTGCTTCACAAGCCATTTGAGCACATCTTCTTTCTCATTCAATGATTTTTTTATCTCATTGTGTGTGAACCCCGTAAATATCTGTAGAGTATTCATCAAAGCCTTTGATTTATTGATGTTATAAAACCTGCCGGACCTTATATCAAGCTGTATCAGCACATTCGCTTCTGAATTTGGAAGTATCTCCGAAATCTGGAATGTTTTTCTTATTCCGGTTCTTCTGTTTCTGTACTGTACAATAATCATTGAGATAGCAGGAATCATTGTCAATGGTATGTCTATTGGCGGGTTCGTAAGCCTTGTTATGGTCTCTCTGGTGTCATTAGCGTGCACAGTGGCATACACAGAATGCCCTGTGTGTATTGCCTCAAATAAAACCTCAGCTTCCCTCTTTCTTCTGATTTCTCCAACTAGGATGCGGTCAGGCCTCATTCTTAAGGAATTTACCAGAAGGTCAAGCATGCTTACCTCTCCCTTGCCTTCAGGGTTAGGCAGCCTTGTTACCATTGGAACCCAGTGCAGAAACTTTGGAAGCTGGATTTCCCTTGTGTCTTCTATGCTTATTACCCTCTGGTTAGGGGGGATAAAATTTGCGACCACATTGAGCATGGAAGTCTTTCCTGTAGCAGTGCCTCCGGATATCAATGTGGAAAGCTCGAATTGCACCCCAAGCCATATCAATGCAGCAGCGCCTGTTGATATGGTGCTATCCCTTATAAAATCGGTTATAGTCCATGGCTTTGTCGCGAACTTTCTTAATGTAATTGTGTTGCCCCTGACTGAAATTGGCTCAAGTGTGGCATTTACCCTGTCGCCTCCGGCAAGATGCGCATCCATCAGCGGCTCCAAAATCGTTATCTGCCTCCCAACCCTTCTTCCTATCATAGAGGAATAATGCCTTATCTGGTCTTCGCCCTGCATCATAATTGTAGTCTTGAGCCATCCCAGCTTCTTGTGGTAAACCCATACGGGCTCCTCTGCGCTGTTTATTGCAATTTCCTCGAGATTTTCATCATCCATAAGTATCTCTATAGGGCCTAATCCAAGGCTTTTCTGTGTTAAATAGGACTTAAGGAAGTTGACCGTCCTTGGATCAGCATCCGGAAAGTGCTTGTTGATCAAAAGCTCTATAGCTTCCCCAAATTTTTTTTCTATTAAGCCAGTCTCCTTTGTATTTAATATGTCAACCATGCCGATATTAACTTGGTTTGTGAGCTCATCAATTACCTTTTGAAGGACTATTTCGGTATTTTCGCTTATGCCCGCTATAGAAACATCGTATATAGGTACAAACTCCCCCTTTTTCATAAACACCTTGATCTCTATGGGTATGTCTCCGGAATTAAACTTATAGGTAGAAATAGTGCCCGCGCCTTGCTCTATGCTCTTAGAAGCGATTATGCCTTGGGTTTTATGCCGCTTTTGCCTCAAACTTCCACCTCTTTTTTTGACATAAAATGAATTAAAGCAAAAATTATTTAAAAAATGAGCCGAGCTCTTTTACTTCTCCCTCAAACACTTCTTTCTTTTTGTCCACATCATCAAATTTTTTTTCCAGATCTGCTATTTGCGCCCCTACATCGCTGCTTTTTGAGGCTAGCTGGAAAGATTTCGCCTTTTTTATCAGCTCTATCAGCTCATTTTCAAGCTCATTCCTGTCACGGTTCACTTTTTCTATAAGGCTTAAAACTCCAAGCTTTTTATTAAAAAAGCTCCTAAATGTTTCAGAAGCCTTTTTGACGCCCCTCAGCATTTTTTCCTTAGACTGTATCTTGCTTACAACCGTATCTTGGATTTTTTTTATTTTTTCTGTCTGCTCTCGGCTTTCCTTAATCAAAGGCTCTATTAAATTCTTTTCATTTTCCATAACTTCCCTGGTTTTTTTTGCCAGTATTTCCAGGTTCTGTATGCGCTGCTCGGAATTTTTAATGCTTTCTTCTTCTGCTATTGCCTTGTCTTCTACATCCTTAACTATCTGCTTTAAATCATCAATCTTTTTCTTTATCAGCTTCTCAGCATCCTCCATCGAAGTGGCTTCCCGCCTGTCTTTTTTAAGAATATCCTCCTCCCTTGCCACTCCTTGAAGTATATCATCATACTTTTTCTTTTCCAAAGAAATCTGGTTTGTTACATCCTGAAGCTTGTTTATTGAAGCATTTTTTTGCTCTCCTACTTTCTTGTCCAGCTCTATTTTTAGCTGCTCATATTTCTGCAGCTCTAACAAATCATCTTTTATTTTATCAATATCAAATCCAAGTCCTTTCTTGATTTTTTCAAATTCATCCTTGAGTGTTTTAAGCTTGCCGGACTCCTTTTCCAAAAAACTCAAAGACACTTCAGCTTTCCTTACAAATACATCCTTTTTGCCACCAAACTCCTTTGCCTTCTCCTGGACTTCCTTTTTAGCCAGCTTTCTCGCCACCAAGAAAGGTTTTGTAAATTTATACTCTACGCTGATAATGCCTTCTTCCTCAAGAAAATCCGCCCACTCCATAACAACTGCAGGGCTTACTCCAAGCTCTTTTGCGGCGTCAACAGAAGATATGCTCCCTCTGGAGTTTATTATCTTAACAAGCTTGTCAACACCCGTTTCAATAATAGTATTTGACAGCTCCATTTTAATTCTAAACCATATAGGATAATTTAAAAATGTTTCTATGCGATTTCAGCATGAAAATATTGCCACCCAACATGTATTGCCTGCTATTTGAAGAGAATACTAACTGCTGCTAATTAACCATCTTCGCATTTTAATCCCCTCCTCCTTTGCATTGGGCGTTATAAAACGCCAAATGGTTTGGAGGATTCGGAAGGCTGTCCAGCCTGAACCAGTCGTAGTTTGGCTTCTTAACTTCGCAGTCAGTTACAGCCTGTGTTCCAAAATAAATGTAATCCACTGCGCTTCTGCTGTTTGTCGGCAGCCCGGCATCCTCAATTTTTTGTGAATTAACCAGGCTCTCTATCCCATGCGCGCTTGAGCCAAGATTATTCTCAAACCGCATAAGGTAGCTTGGCGCATTGCTGTTCTCTATATAATATGAGCTTATCAGGTGCAGGTTTAAGTCATCTTCATCTTCAAAGTTAGGCACAACCGTCTTTCTTATTGTATTGTTTGCCAGCCCATTATTCTTGACAAGGTACAATGGGTCAACAAATCCGGTTATGTTTATTCTTTTCGTGATGGCTTTGCTTATTGTCCATTTTGCAGTGCCTTTTTTGTCTTTAGCTTCTACTTCCAAATCAACAGATACGTCCACCATCCAGGGCTCTGATTGGCTTATTGCCGCATCATTAATTGTAAATTTCAGCTCAATGCCAGTCTTGTCAGCCTGCACCCCCATCCTTTCCGTCCAGTTTAAAAAAGTGTTATTTTCCATTAAGCCTATGGGCTCTGTATTTATTCCCGTTGTAATTCTCCCATAAAGAAATAAGTCTTTAAATCCCGTAGCCAGATTAGGTGAATCTTCCTCTCCCATAAACCGATCATAGTCCATTATATAGTCCTCAAGGCTCAGTAAGCTTCTGAAGCCCGCTATAAAAGCCGCATCCCCTAAGCTGTCGTCAATATCCTTTACAAAATTATTCATTGTGCTAATTCTTACTTCAGTAGATTCCATATCATCTTTTAGTCTGTACGCGGTGTATGTATGGAATGACAGCAAAATTATAATTGAGAGTGCTATGGCTGCAAATGTAAAGAAGATCCCCTTTTTGTTCATAGCTATTGCCATACTCTGACCTCGAACACAACCGGGCCCAGCAGTGTTGGCGGATTTTCCCTTGTTAATCCTGTGGTTTTTCCTTTTTCAATCCCGCTTATTATTTTTTTAGAGGACACCAGGGATTTTTTGATTGGAGCATCATCCCTCGTGTACACTGCCCCGTTGTCTATCCATACCCCGAAGCCCATAGCATCAGGTACAAAATGATCCGTTGCATTCATCGCAGTTTTATTTGCTAGAGCAATCTCCCCCTCAGCCCAAAACTCAACTATCTGCTCCAGGATTGTGTTGCCCTTGTTGGTTATTGTTCCATCCCCTATGAGCTCTTTGATGTAGCCGTTGCTGCTTTGCCCCACAGTAACGGCAGACAGGCCGTTAATTATATCCTGCGATAAATAATTTAGGTAAAAGGTGGGCTGCTCTTCTGCGTAAAGGGAGGAGGCAAAAATAATTGTGGCCACTATTATTCCTGCTGCTAGTATGCTGTCGATTGTAAAAAACACACCCTTTTTTTGTTGTTTAAGCATATGTTCAATCCTTGAAAATTGCCTGCATTTTTTCATTGTATAAAAAGTATGAAATACTTTTTATGCTTGAAAAAACTTTTATTTTTTCATTGCCATAAGTACAGCACCATTTTTAATAAATTTGAGTTGTGTGTAACCAGCCTCTCAGCCTTTACCAGATTTTCCCTCTTCAGGTTGGAAATATTAATTGGCAAGCACTTGGCATCTGCCCATTTTTTCGCTGCATTTTGCAGTGTTGCCAAAATATCCCCGTTAAGGTAGTCAGCATCAAAGTCGCTGAAGAAAAAAACCTTTCCATTGCCGTAAGGCCATCTTGCCACGGCAATATCGCCATTTGCTTTTATGTCATCAAATTCCACGCGAGTTCCATTAAACCTGGCAATATCTTTTAATATTGTTCCGCCGTCTGGCCTTACATAAAACGCCTGCGTAAATATTATATTTTCAGCTAGATTAAATGATGCGAACTCATCTTCGTTAACAACTGTGGTTAGCCTGTCGCTTTCGGAAGTGCCGGATTTTTTTCTGAATCTTGCTCCTAATCCGGTGGATTGCATGCTCGAGCCCATCTCGCCTCCTAGAAACATTATCCCGCCTGCCTGCACCCATGGGTTGGCAGCATCCTTAAAATCATCAAAATCGCCATCGCTCCATGTCGGATGCTCCACAACGATAAAATCGTAATTGTCCATATCAACTATAAACTCATCAAAAAATAAGGAAGTTGAGCACTTCGGGTCGCTCTGGCAGTAAACAGTTGCATGAAAAGTATTCTCCATGAATGATTTGAGGTAATCCTCTCCTCCGGCTGTATCTCCCTCATAATAATACGCCGCTTTTATATCATAAGATGCATTAACCCCATGGCCGCCTGTGCCGCAAAAGCCTTCCACATTCTGCACATCTCCGCTTTCATTGGTAAAAAACAGGAAATAATCAGAAATTATGCCAAGCAGCCTTTTGCTTTTGTTATAATTTATTTCCGTAAATTCCCTGAACCTCGATGTATCCAGCTTGTTGTTGCTGTCAGTAAAGCCTATTCTGATGGCATTATTTGAGTTCCAGTTGAGGGGGTAGCCGCTGCTGGTAAAGGACGAAGCAATTGTTTTTGCATCTGAAATCACGCCGTCTCTTGTAATAGTGTCCTGAGTGGATATGTTTGTTGTATGGGTATAGTACCAAATAAGCGCGAGCGAAAATATGGCCATGGCAATCACAAAATCCATAAACCACATCTGCGCTTTGTTCATCATTCTTATCTTGTCTGCCTATCTGCTTGTTTTACACGCAGAAGCCAGAAAGCTTCGCCTTTTAAGGCGAAGATGAATGGCTTCTGGTGTCCTGAAAATCCGCGTCTAGAGAAAGTGTCCGTCAAGCCCCGCACTTTTAGTGCGGGGTAGGGCACTTTCAGCGGATTTTCATGGCTTATCTGTTTATGTACACTATTCCATCTGCCTTCTCCACCTTATTGCTGCCTTTCGTGAAATTTTTTCCTGAGGTGCCCGGCACAGCGACGGAAAAAACGCTTTTTGAGGAGTTTATAGTTAATGTTGTGTTTCCTATCACCATAAAATAATCCCAAGTATTTTCAAGCTCTTCTGGCAGCGTGAAGCTCCTTTCATAGCCGTCCTCAGATGTAGCAGCCGTTATAACCTCTCTTTGAAGCTTTAAGGCCAAATCTTTGACAAGGAGAAATTCCTTTTCGTCCCTGAACTCCTTTGCTTTGCTGGCAGAGGCAACCACAACAAGAATTACCGCTATAAAAGCCAAGCCTACAAAAGTCAGGAATTCAGTAGCAGATTGCCCTTTGCATTTCATTTTTATCTATGCTCTTGCCCGTTACTATCTGTAAGTAACATGGGTATAATTTGATATGGCTCTGACCGTTATAATGTAGGTGCTTCTGTTTGTCGGCAGGGATCCGGTTATATTTACAGAGGAGCTCTGGATTATATCTATAACTCCTGATTTAGTCTTTATCTGAAAGAGAACCTCATAGTTTGAAGTGTTTGCCGTAATCACATTGCCCGGTATGTTTACCCTTAAGCTTGTTTGTGATGGCTCCCCCATATAGTAAACTGACTCTGCAGCATCAACTATCTTCTTTGCAATCTGGCTTACCTGTGTGGAGGTTATCTCGTCATTTGATTCTTGAATAAAGCTGTGGTATATAATAATAAGGGGTATCGTGATAACAGTAACGAATCCTATGATTATCATGTACTCAATGCTGACTTGGCCGCTGCTTGCATATGCCATTGCTCATTTGCCCTTTTTTGTTGCCGGCGTAGCCTGTGCCGAAGCCCTGGCAGCAGGCTCTGGCCTTTGTTCATTCATTCGTCCAAGCACCATTCCTATTTCCTTGCCATCTTCTTTAAATCCAAATTCCTCGCTTATCTTTGAAACCCTGTAAGAGGCGATAATAAACCCAATGTAAGCGAAAACTATGAATATTATTTCCGGATAGCCGGAAAATGCCGAAAATGAGGCTTCAAAATTTGTTAGGCTCCTTATTGTAAGCCAAAGGGAAAATGTAACTATAAATGCAAGGCATACAGAAAAGTTGTCAATATATTTTCTTAGAGAGCCCGGAGACAATCTTTTCCTAGCCCTTGAAACTAGAATCAGGGCCCCTATCCCAAAAATAACCGTCGTAGTGCTTATGACAGCAATAGATACCATTTTACACACCTCCTAAATCGATTCTGAAATCGCAAAACTGGGACAATTCGTTGATTACTCCCTCATCAGAGTCCTTTTTTACTGAGATTATGACGCCCCTGACTTTCCACGCCCTTATTTTGCTTGCCAGAAAATAAATAAATTTTGCAACAGTGCCTGGCCCATTGAACATCTGCAGCGTATTTATTGAGTCAAAAAAAATAAACTTATCTTTTGTCGGCAGCGCATTTACAGCCTGGTCCATTGCAACAGAAATATCGCTTAGCTTTTCTGGGGAGCCTATGAACAGGCAGTTCTTTACTCTCGTTCCCGACTCTTCTGGTTTGCTAATGCCGTCAATAAAGATAATAAGCCTGGAATCTATTCCATTGCCCTCAAGAACTCTCTGCATAACTTCATAAGGCTTGTTTAGGGTTACATAAACCCCGGGAGTTTTTTGCTCATTGACCAGCATCTTAATAATATCAACATTGTACTTCTGGTATTCCTTGGGATTTACCATAACCAATGCTATGTAATCCTTAAGATTTTTCGCCTCTTTTTTGAACTTAGCTCTAACATCCAATCTTTCTCGCCTCTTTTTTGAACTTTAATGAGCCTACCTTATATAAGCCTTTCTTTAAAAACTTTCTTAGCCAATATTTGCTTTCAATATTGAAAAATAGCCATTCCGCATATACAAATCGAAAAGTTTATATACCTCCTTATTTACTCACCAGTAGTAATATTCAAAGAGGTTCTGATATAGTAAAGGGCACAGATTATTGGGCAAAGATATGCCCTTTACTTAGTTTGCGTTAGCAAACCTAGAAAATCCTTTTTTGGATTTTCCACTGTTACGAACGGACAACTATTGCTCAATTAAGGGGCACAGATTATTGGGCAAAGATATGCCCTTTACTTATTACGAACGGACAACTATTGCTCAATTAATATTGTCCGTGAGTATAGTTTAAGGCCGTATAGGCCTTATTTTTGCGAGGAGAAAATGTGCATAGGCTGTGCTGTCTTAGGCAGCAAAGGAAATGGAAATTATGGTGAAAAATTGTCTGAAATGAATGATGGGGCTTACAATAATCAGAGATATAACAATACAAATTATGGTGAATGAACATGGAAGAATTTTTTGACGAAGACACGGTTGAAATAGAAAACATGAGGGAAGAAAGGAAAAAGATGAGTTCAAAGGATTTTGGAAAGCTTATTAACAAGAAAGACCTTTCTGATTTTGAAATGGATGAGCTGTTTATGTAGCAAGGCAGTGAAAATGCAGAAATACTTTATTATTGCTTTATTGTTATAACCCTATATCTTTAACAAAAAAATGGAAAGGAACTATGCTGTCGGCTTAGATTTAAGAGGGCCTATATCCCTATCAAGGTCTAACCATCTTATGGGCTATCTGCGTTCTTCAGGCTTGTTTGTACCGGAAGAAACCCTTAAACAAGGGTTATCAGTTCACACTAGAACGCAGGATAATGTATCTATTGTGTTCGGGGAATATGCTGCCCACTTTCAGCAGCCAGGCAAAACTTTGGAAGAATTAGAGGCTGTAAGGTGCGCTATAGCAGTAGCAGCACAACTGGAGTCAATAACACCTCCTTTCGAGCCACAATTAAAATTCAATCCAAATTTAGTTTATATATATGTTGGCACAGACTCTCAAGGAAACAAAATGCTTCGTGAAGATTTTATGCGTAATGCGAGAAGATTACAAAGAGCGTTGTATAGCGGGGGCAATTTTGCTTATACTGAGCTGTCGGGAGATTTTGGCATATTATTGGGGCTCAAAGAAGATAGGGAAGGCTATACTCCAAAAAAGGAGGTTAGGATGAACGGGGCAGCCAATCCAGCATCCTCATTGGACGAGCTATTGGCCAGAATAAAGCAAAGCAAATCATCTCAATAAATTTTTAAATAGCCTTTATTTCTTAGAATTATGGAAAACTACGACCTTGAATTAAGCCGCGCAGTCGAAGAGATAAAAAAAGCCAGCGCAAAGCTAGTCTGCATCCAGCTTCCTGACGGATTGAAGCCAAAAGCAAGAGAGATACAGGAGCACATAGAAAGAAATACTAATGCCCATGTAGTAATATGGTTGGGCAGCTGCTGGGGCGGCTGTGACGTTCCGGTATCAGTAGGGAAATTAGGAGTTGATTTGCTAATCCAATGGGGCCATTCTGAATACATTAGGGCTTGGTAATAGGCTTCTTAGTTTTTAAAAACCAATAAATATTAAAACTGATTCTTAGTAATTTTGATTATGAAACGCGAGGCGAGCGTTATGTACGAGAGCGAGCCTCGCGGCTATATTTGCAAAGCATAATAAACTAAATAAATAAGCAAAAGAAAACTTTAACAACCATGCCAAAGCCAAAAATCTTCCTCGGAACAGACCACGCAGGCTTCAAGCTAAAGGAAGAAATAAAAAAATTCCTCCAAAAAGAAGGCTACAAAACAGAAGACCAAGGTGCGTATTCATACAATGAACAGGATGACTACCCCGATTTTATCTGCAAAGCAGCAAAAAAAGTTTCCGAAACCCCAAACAGCCGAGGCATAATATTTGGCGGCTCTGGCCAGGGAGAAGCAATAGCAGCAAACAAAGTAAAAGGAATAAGGGCGGCATTATACTACGGCCATGACAAGGAAATAATAAATCTTTCAAGGATGCATAATGACGCAAACATGCTCTCTTTGGGAGCAAGGTTTGTCTCAAAAAAAGAAGCCATAGAAGCGATAGAGCTGTGGCTTTCAACTTCTTTTATGAATGAAGAGCGCCATAGAAGAAGGATAGCAAAAATATCAAAGATTGAAGAGAAACTATGCAAATAACGTTCCTTAGCTATATTTTAGCTGCAATAATATCTTTCCTTGGGATTTTAGTAGGGATTATCCTCATAAAAATGGCTCCTGAAGAGCAGAAGCCTGGAAGAAAATACTTTATTTTCCTCAAGATGCTGTTCTTCTTTCTTATAATAGCATTTTTTTTATTTTTCTATAGGGTAAGATTGATTTTTTCATCAGCATTGCTGGTTTTTATACTGGCATTGATGCTCAACAGGAAGCTGCATCTTGAAAAAGCTTCATTGGTTTATTTGCTTTTAGGCTTTCTTTTCTATTTCAGCAGCAAAATCTTTAGCCTGTTTGTCATAGAGTCAGCGCTTATCTTCCTTTATGGAATTCCAAGCGCATCATTGGCAATAAGCCTAAAAGCCGGAAATTATAAAGGGGTATTTATGAAGAAAGCATGGTTTTTCCTGCCGGTGTTAGCGCTTTACTTATTGCATTTATGATCTACCACTTCTCTTTCCTTATTCCGGTGTAGAAGGCAATATGGTTAACGATGATGTGCAGCACAAAGCTTATCAATAATATTATCCCCATTTTCTCAAAGGAAATATCTGCAATAGGGTAGGAGAGCAGCAAAGCTCCTATAATAAAATCCATCTGGTCGAAAGGAATGAAAGGCTTTCCGGAATCGACATTAAGCCTCCTCTTGAAAAAGCTCTTTGCCAAGTCCCCGGTCATGGCTCCCGCTCCCAAAAGAAATCCAAGCAGAAGCCAGTTCGAATAATCAACTATAGCCAGCTGCGGCAAAAAATTAGCACTATAAAGCAAATACTGCAAAAAAGTTATTGCTATCGCGAACAAAACTCCAAAAATCAGCCCGCGGTACGTTTTATGCTCTCCGAATAGGGGCATATTCCCCAGCTTCTTCCCAAAGTCAACCGGAACTGCCAGCTTTTTGAAAAAATTCCTTACAATGACCGGAGCCATATTTGCAAAATAAGCAGGAAGAATAAAATAAAGCGACTGGAGTACGAAAGTTATGATGTACATTCTATCCTACCCTTTTCCTCAGTGGCATTGAAAAGCCGAAGGTTGCCTTCCTACCTTTTCCTAAACAAGCTCAAAAGCCCGCCAAAAGCGCCGAATTTCAGCTTTCCATAAGCCCGTGTCCTTTTTTCTTTTAAAGCTTTTCTTAAATTTCCTTCAAATAGGGTATATCCTGTTGCAACCTCGAACTGGAAATGGGCATCGCTCCCAGCAGTTTTTGCCATGCTATGCCTGCTCGCCGTATTATCTGCCTTCCTGTTGTCTCCATTGAAAAGCATTCTCCCATTAAAAACTTCCACAGCATCAATATGTTTTTTTATTTTTTCCAATGGAATCTTAAACTTATGGTTCCTTTTTATGGATGTCCTGAAAGGGTGGGGTATTACAACTAGCCCGTTCTGCTTCCTTATTTTTTCAGCAGCGTCAAAGAAATCTACAGCGTCTATCTGCTCTTTGATGTAGTAGGCAAGCACATCTCCCTGTTTTGTGGAAATCTCCTCTCCAACAATGACTTCAAACTTCTTGTCTTTATTCAGCTTTTTTGCTTCCAAAGCGCCTTTTATAGTGCCATGGTCTGTTACTGCAATGCCGTTAAGCCCTTTTTTCTTTGCCGTCTTTAGCAGGATTTCCGGCTTAAGGTCGCTGCACTTCGAATAGTGCGTATGCGTATGCAGGTCATATTTGAGCATAAAAAAGGAAAAAGTATATATTGGTTAAAAAACCTTGTTGTTCTTATGAAGATATCTGATATCGGCGAAACAGAATTAATAAAGAGAATCCATAAAAAAGTAGGCCAATCTTCAAAGGATGTTATCAAGGGAATTGGAGACGACGCCGCAGTTGTAGTTTTTGACAAGAAATACTATATGCTCTTTACAACAGATTCTTTATTTGAAAATGTCCATTTTAGCCTGAAATTTTTCACCCCGGAGCAGATAGGGAAAAAAGCCATAGAAAGCAACGTCTCTGACATAGCAGCTATGGGCGGCTTTCCGAAATACGCATTGGTCTCCCTGATATTGCCGAAAGATACGGATATAAAATTTGTTGATAAGCTGTACTATGGCATTAATAAAGCCTCAAAAAAATATAAGATAAATATCATTGGCGGAAATTTAAGCAGGGGCAAAAGCATTTCTATATCTGTAATGATGATTGGCCTGGTAGAAAAAAAATATTTGTGCTTAAGAAAAAATGCCAAAGTAAATGATTTGATTGCCGTTACAAATACCTTGGGCAATTCAAAAGCCGGGCTGGAATTGCTAAATCACCGCCAAAAAGGTCCGTCAGTCGGTTATTTTTTGAATCCCAAATCAAGGCTTGAAGAAGCAAGGCTATTGGCAAAATCCGGAATCAATGCAATGGAAGACATTTCTGATGGGCTGGCTTCTGAAACAATTAACATATGCAATGAAAGCAAAACTGGCGCGGTGATTTACAAAGAAAAAATACCAATAAGCAAAAATACAATTAACGGAGCTAAAAAACTAAAAAAAGACCATTATGAATTTGCGCTTTATGGGGGGGAAGATTACGAATTGGTCTTTACAATAGATAAAAATCAGTTGAAAAAGTTAAATAATTTAAAAAATAAAAAGAATAATGGAAAAAACAAGCTGATGTTTTCTGTTATTGGAAAAATCCTGCCAAAAGAAAAGGGAATATATTTGCTGGATAAAAACAAAAAAGTAAAATTAAAGCAAGGCTACGAGCATTTTTAAATAAGTATATGGCTATGCTAGTTTACAACGGATAGAGATTTTTTAATAATAATTCTTAAAACTTTAAAACAAATATTTTTATAGTCTAAACCTTCCTTGATGATTTATGGGAGTAAACTTTTTGTTAAGGCATGTTTATATAGGGGATCTAGCCAAGTGGTATAAGATTGGAACGCCTGAAGAAAAATGGCTAGTTGATGATGTTGCTTTAGTTTGGCAAAGATTTGGTTTTGACGCCGAAGTAAGAGTCCAAGTTTCTTCTATTCAAAAAAGTAAAGAAATTAAGTTAGAATCTATTGGAGAAGCAGAATATGAATTTGAAGCGGAAGTAAAATATGGGGCTGGAGGAGACCTTATTGTAGATTGTGGATTTCCATTTAGGCTTTGCATTATGAGTTCTCCTATTGAGGGAAAAAGAAAGTTATTCATATTTAAAAGAAAGTTAGTTATACGTAAGGGAGACATACTAAAATTTAGAGGAGTTCTAGAAGCGCAAACTTTCGGCGAACAAGGCGTATATTGCCATCTTGATGGGAAAATTGTTAGTAGGAAAAAAATTAATGAGAAATCCGACAAGGAATTCGATCTAATAATAGAACTAGATGATGTCAGAAGCAGATGGGAACCAAAATGGCATCACTTAGGAAAACCTAAAGAACTTCTTTCTAAAAAAGATTTTTTAAAAATACCGTATAGCTAAGATATGCAGTATTCTTTTAATTGATCTTATGATAACAAGTCAATCAAAAAAATTTAAAACTAGACATATTTATAAAAAATAAAATCACGGCTACGAGCATTTCTAGCTTAATAATTTTTAATTATCCTGCCTGCGGGAAAATCCGCCTTCTCTCCTGCCGCCTGAATGCCCCCTGGGCCTTCCATGCTGGCTTCCTCCTGAACGAGGGCCTCTTGATTGGCTGCTTTCTCCAAATCGGTCGTCTCTGGAATGCCCTCCTCCGCCGCGATAGCCTCCTCTTGAATAGCTGCCTCTGGAATGCCCTCCTCCGCTATGCCCTCTGCGCCCAAAATCTCCACTTTCCCTGGACCTTCTGGCATCAAACTTCAGCCTTTCGAATTCTTCAAGAGGCATTTCATTTACCTTGATAGGGTACCTATACAGAATTTCCCTGAAAACATCATGGTCTTTGTCGCTTAGCAAGGTTATTGCCTTTCCTTTTTCCCCGGCTCTTGCTGTTCTTCCAACCCTGTGGATGTATTCCTGCGGGTCTCTTGATAAGTCATAATTAAAGATGTGCGTAACATCCTTTATGTCCAATCCCCTTGCGGCAACTGCTGACGCAACCAGAACGCTAAACCTGCCTTTATGGAAGTTTTCCATGACCTTAAGCCTTCTGCTCTGTGTAAGCCTTCCATGTATCATCTCCGCAAATATTCCATGGCTCCTTAAATTCTTTGCAACAAGCTCTACAGTAGACCTTGCCGAGCAGAAAATTATTGATAAGCCTTTCTTCTCTTTTTTCAGCAAATGCACAAGCAATGAAAACTTTTCATGCTGAGGCACATTATAATAATGCTGCTCAAGAAAATCCTCCTGCACATGGCTTTCAGCCTGCACTGTTGCAGGAGCATTCATATAATCCCGTTTTATCTGCTCTATCTCATTAGATATTGTAGCGCCAAAAAGCAGTATTTGTATGCCTTTTTTTGTTTTGTCAAGTATGCTTCTTACATCTTCCACAAAGCCCATCTCTACCATCTTGTCAGCTTCGTCTAGGACAGCAATTTTTACTTTTGACAGGTCCATTTCATAGTTTTCCAGGTGATCCTTCAGCCTTCCCGGGGTTCCTATGACTATATCAGCATCCTGCATTGCTTCTATCTGCGGGTTTAATGATACTCCACCGTAAATAGTAGCTGATCTGAAATCCACATGCTTTCCAAACTTGTGCATCTCTCTCGCTATCTGCACTGATAATTCCCTTACTGGAGCAATTATCAAAGCCTGTATGCCGTGCCCCGGCTTTATTTTTTCCAGAATGGGTATTCCAAAAGCAGCCGTCTTTCCTGAGCCTGTTTTTGATATCCCAATTACATCCTTGCCTTCTTTTATCAGGGGTATTGTCTTCTCCTGTATTTTTGTTGGCTCCACAAGCCCCATTTCCTTTAGCCCTTTAACTATATCTGGGCTTACATTTAGTTCTTCAAATAACATTTTTTCTTCTCCTTGGAATGAAAACGCGCATTGCGCGTGAACAGAACGAGCAAAATTAATTACCCTTTTATAGTCTGTCCAAACCTTCCAATTAATATAGGCAAGAAGGCATCGGCTGTTTATAAAGGTATGTTTTTTTGAGAGGGAAAACGCGCCACCAAAACTTTTTATACCCCCACCTTTCCATAAATCAAATGTACATTCCAAAAAGATACGGGCAGTCTAAAATATACCCCTGCCCTTTCTGCAAAAAGGCATCAATAACAAAGAATTCCCGGGGAGTTCCAGTCTGCCTGGCGCATAAGGAAGCAGCTCTTCCAGAAATGAAATGCGCTTGCGGGAATTACCTTAATATGATGGAAGGAAAATTTGGCATTTTCTTCAGCTGCATGAGCTGCGGCAATAAAAGCCTAAGCAAAGTTCTTGCCATGAATCCAAGCGTAGAAATTAAAAAACCAATTCAAGAAAAACTAAATTATAAAAAAATCGAAAATAAAGATAATATTGCCTCTAAATCAAAAGAAAAGAAAGAAGTTACAATAACCTCTGATCAGGTTGATGTTTATTTTAGCTGAATTATTGCTCGTCTTTATGATACAAATCCAAAAATATTATTTTATTCTCCTGCTGTAGATAAGCATAAGACAGCCTAAATGGCTTGACATATAATTCTCTTGTGCCTTTTCTGGAATACATCATAGGCTTCCCTGTTTCAGGAAATTCAACGATTTTAGCAATTTGCTTTTTGACTTTCTTCTTTAATCCATTATCTTTTATCTTTTCAATCTTCTTCAAGAAATCTGGAGAGTGTTCTATTTCTAGCATTTGGATAGCTTTTCAAGAAATTTGTCAGCAGGCATAGAAACAAATTCTCCCTCTCCATATCTTTTCCAGGCTTCTTCAGTCCTTCTTGCAAATTCTAAATCCTCTTCAAACATCTTGTCCAATTTGTTTGCCTTCTTTAGAATAATCTGATCTTTATTTTGAATGATTATCATCTTATCTCCTTCCTGCAGCCCTTCTCTCATCTCAATAGGTATGACAATCTGCCCTTTTGAACTCATTCTGGTTATAGCAACTTCCACGATTTCACCTAGATAAGATTAATCTTACCCAATATATAAATTTTTTGGTTTTTGGGTGGCATTGAAAAGTTGAAGGTTGCCATCATTCTTGTGAGCACATTTTAGATAACAATTGCGTTGACAGGGGGAAGCCTACGGAGTTGGTGCCGAACTTTGTTCGAGCATCCCTTACGGGGATGTCAACTTTCGCTGTAAATATCAAGTGCGAGCCGATGGCAACCAGAGCGTATGCGAGGACTTTTCAATGCCACCGGTTTTTGTAAGCTTTATGTAATTTTGGTTTTTACTATAAACAACAAACCTTTTAATAGCCTAAAGAGTTCTTCAGAATATGCACTACAAAAGCCTTTTATTGGACAAATTCCAGGAAGATGCCATCTTAGCGATAGAAAGCAATCATTCTGTTGTAGTATCTGCCCCAACCGGCTCAGGGAAAACTCTGATTGCAGATTATATCATAGACAGGGATATAAAAAAAGGCATTAAAGTAATCTACACTGCTCCCATTAAAGCCTTATCCAACCAAAAATACAAGGACTTTTGCCGCGATTATGGAGAAGACAAGATAGGCCTTCTTACCGGCGACACAGTAAAAAATTCAAATGCCCCGGTATTGATAATGACCACTGAGATTTACAGGAACATGGCTTTAAGCCACGACCCGATAGTTGAGCAGATTTCTTATGTTATATTTGATGAAATCCATTACATAAATGACATAGAGCGCGGTTATGTCTGGGAGGAATCCATAATTTTCTCAAAAAAGAATGTCAGGTTTCTTTGCCTCTCAGCTACAATTCCAAATGCAAAGGAATTTGCTTCATGGATAGAAGCGATAAAGGAGCATGAGGTAAGGGTTATCATCCATGACAAGAGGGAAGTTCCATTAGAAAAGAAATTCTTTGATGCTGAGCTGGGGATTTGCACTTTAGAGGAGATAAAGGGCATTGCAGATATTCCGGATTATAAATATATCCATGGGAGGCAAAAATCAAGAAGGCCGCGCCTTAAAGCCCCAAATCATATAGATTTGATAAAGGAAATAAAAGAAAACAAATTGCCTTGCCTGTTCTTTAACTTTTCAAGAAAAAAATGCCAGGATAATGCCATTGCGTTAGTTCGCGCTAATTTGTTTCCTATTGATCACAGGATAAGGCCTATTGTCAGGGCAAAATTAGAGCAAGCCCCCCATGAAGTAAGGGAATTGGAAAGCACTCAAGTTCTTATGCAGGCATTGCCTTACGGCATAGCATTTCATCATGCCGGATTGATTCCCTTGATTAAAGAGCTCATTGAGGACCTTTTTGGAGCTGGCTTGATTAAAGTTCTCTATACAACCGAAACTTTCGCTGTTGGAATAAACATGCCTGCGAAGACAGTATGCTTTGAATCTTTGCGCAAATTTGATGGCGTTAATTTTAGGTTTTTGAATTCAAAGGAATACTTTCAAATTGCTGGAAGGGCAGGAAGAAGGGGCATAGACAGGGAAGGCTTTGCTTATGCAATGCTTGACCGGAGAGATTTCGATTATAATTTTATCAAGAAAATAATCTCTGCTGACACTGAGCCTTTAAACTCGCAGTTCAAGCTTTCTGTAAACACTGCCTTAAATCTTATTAAAAATCATACTCAGGAAGAAATAGATGATATCCTTAAGCATAATTTTTTCACTTTCCAGAAGTTTGGCAAAGGCTTTTCCAAGATAAAAAGGAACATGTTTTCTTTCAGCTTTGAGAAAACTAAAAAGAATCTTATTCATTTAGGATATGTTAAAGACAATATGCTTACTGAAAAAGGAGTTTTTGCCTGTGAAATTTACTCTGATGAAATACTTATTGGCGAGATTTTTGCTACAACTTTTTATTCAGAGTTAAACGAATACCAGATGCTGATGGTGTTGGCATGCCTTTGCTATGAGCCAAGGGAAAAGACTGAATTCTATAAAGAATACCCTTCAAAATTTGTCAATGAGCTTAGAAAACATTTAAAGGCAAATGACTACCTAAGCAAAGAGCATCGCTTTAATCATCTTGATTCCTTGACAGCTTTAATGCACCCATGCTACGACAACAAGACAATATTCGACATAATGGACAATACAAATTTATTGGAAGGAGATTTAATCAGGTTTTTCAGGCAGATAATGGATAAAATAAACCAGATAAAGCAGGCAACCCAGGATCAAATGCTGCAGCAAATGTTAAAAAGCTGCCAGGGATTGATAATAAATTGCTTGAGGGATATTGATGCGGTTTGATTAACCCATTGTACAAACAACAAATGGATTTAGGAGCGGCGTGACCTGCTGAACCCTTGCGGATTGAGCGAAGC
>Ga0209211_10005498_pt1 | contig 18895 bp, 14 predicted proteins | sample RifGroA2_FD_183992 | JGI IMG/M metagenome (GOLD analysis project Ga0209211, IMG submission 183992) | Groundwater microbial communities from Rifle, Colorado, USA - Groundwater A2 (SPAdes) (version 2) | ecosystem: Environmental > Aquatic > Deep subsurface > Groundwater | place: Rifle, Colorado...
CAGGTAGCGCATGAAGCGCGCCTGATAAATCGCCATCAACGGGCCCAGGCCCATCGACACGGTGGGGAACTGCCAGAAGTCCGGCATCAGCCATGGATGCGGGTAGGAAGACAGGCCGTCGCCGTCCACTTCCTGACGGAACTTGTATAACTGCTCCTCGGACAAGCGCCCTTCAAGGAAGGCGCGCGCATAGACGCCGGGCGAAGAGTGGCCCTGAAAATAAATCAGGTCGCCGCCGTGCGTATCGGTCTTGCCGTGGAAGAAATGATTGAAGCCGACGTCGTACAGCGTGGCTGCCGAAGCGAAGCTGGCGATGTGACCGCCCAACTCGGAGGATTCGCGATTCGCATTCAGGATGATCGCCATCGCGTTCCAGCGCGTCAGCGCGCGGATGCGGTGCTCCAGCTCGTGATTGCCGGCAGAGCGCTCTTCCCGGTCCAGCGGAATGCTGTTGATGTAAGGTGTCGTCGCGCTGATCGGCATGTCGGTGCCGCCCAGCCGCGCCTTGTCGATCAACTGGCTGATCAGATAGTGGGCGCGCTCCGCGCCTTCGTTCTCCAGCACCGATTCAAGCGCGTCCAGCCACTCTTGGGTCTCTTGCGGATCCATATCCGGGATGTTGTTTGCCATCTCTGCTTTTTCCTTATTGCGATTCAATGTTATGCGGCACAGGCTATCGTCTCCCGTTCGGTGACAATCAGCTCGACCTTTATATCTGTTGCTTCCTGCGGAAGTTGTTCGACTATCTGCAGGGCGAACGCCGCAGCAACCAGAGCCGGACGCCTCCCCCCGTCATCCGCCAGCAACTTGTCGTAAAAACCGCCGCCATAGCCCAGTCGCGCGCCCTTGCGGGTGAACGCCACGCCGGGCAAGAGGGCGAATTCTACCTCATTTAGCGTTCCCAGCCGCTCGCAGCGTTCCACCACCGGCTCGCGTATGCCCCACAACCCCGGTGCCAACTGGTTCTCGAAGTCCTCCACCCAGTACAGATCGAGGTGGTTGGTGTGGCGATTCACCTTGGGCAGCGCCAAGCGCCTTCCCTCCGCCAGCACGCGCGCTGAGAACAAGTCACTGGCGAATTCAGAACCGAAGTTCATGTAGCCCAGCACCGTTTCCGCGTCGCGGTATTCAGGCAACTGCAGCAAGCGTTCTGCGATGTCGGCACTGAGCGCGGCGCGGATTTCGGCAGGCAGTTGCTCACGGTCGGACAGGATGCTTTTGCGGATCGCCTGCTTGTCCGGCTTTGTCATGCCTCTCAGCCCAGGAACAGCTTGTACGCCGGGTTTGCGCTCTCGTCCCAGTAGCGGTAACCGAGCGTATCGAGGAAGGTCTTCAGCTCCTTCTTGTCTTGATGCGGCACCTGCATGCCGACCAGCACGCGGCCGTAGTCCGCACCGTGGTTGCGGTAGTGGAACAGGCTGATGTTCCAGTTGTGGCTCATGCTGTTGAGGAAGTTCATCAGCGCGCCGGGACGCTCCGGAAATTCGAAACGGAACAGGATTTCGTCCTTCGCCTCCGGCGCGTGGCCGCCGACGAGATGGCGCAGGTGCAGCTTGGCCATTTCGTTGTCGGACAAGTCCAGCGTCGGCAGCTTGCCGCGCTGCAGTTTTTCCACCAGTTCAGTCGTCTCCGCCTGATTGCGCACCTGGATGCCGACGAACACCTGCGCCGCCTTCGGGTCGGCGTAGCGATAGTTGAACTCGGTGATGTTGCGCTTGCCGAGCAGCGAGCAGAACTTGCGGAAGCTGCCGGGCGTCTCGGGAATCGTGACGGCGAGGATGGCCTCGCGCTTCTCGCCTATCTCGGCGCGTTCGGCGACGAAGCGCAGACGGTCAAAATTCATGTTCGCGCCGCAGGCGATGGGGATGAGCGTCTCTCCCTTCAACCCTTCGCGCTTGGCATAGAGCTTCGCACCGGCAATCGCGAGCGCACCCGCCGGCTCGAGGATGGAGCGGGTATCCTGAAACACGTCCTTGATCGCCGCGCACACCGCGTCGGTGTCGACCAGCACGATCTCATCGACGTATTTTTTGCAGAGGCGAAAGGTCTCCTCGCCGACCTGCTTGACCGCGGTGCCGTCCGAAAACAGGCCGACATCGTTGAGTGTGACGCGCTTCTTCGCCTTGAGCGACTGGAACATTGCATCCGAATCGGTAGTCTGCACGCCGATGATCTTGATGTCTGGGCGCAATGCCTTGACGTAGGCCGCCACGCCGGCAATCAGACCGCCGCCGCCGATGGCGCAGAAGATCGCGTGGATGGGCGCCTGATGCTGGCGCAGGATTTCCATCGCGATAGTGCCTTGCCCGGCGATCACATCGGGATCGTCAAAGGGATGCACGAAGGTGAGTTGTTTCTCCTTCCCCAGTTCATATGCATGGCTGCAAGCGTCGCTGTAGCTGTCGCCGTGCAGCACGATTTCGACGGCGCGCTGGCCGAAATGCCTGACTGCGTCGATCTTCACCTGCGGCGTGGTAGTCGGCATCACGATGACAGCCTTGCAGCCGAGGCGATGCGCGCTGAGCGCCACGCCCTGCGCATGATTGCCCGCCGAGGCGGCGATCACGCCACGCTTGAGTTGCTCGGGAGTGAGTTGCGCCATCTTGTTGTAAGCGCCGCGCAGCTTGAAGGAAAACACCGGCTGCATGTCCTCGCGCTTGAACAGGACGGTGTTGCCGAGGCGCGCCGACAGGTTGTGGGCGGGTTCCAGCGGGGTCTCCACCGCGACGTCGTAGACGCGCGCGTTGAGGATGCGTTTAAGGTAATCGTTCATGGTCTCGTCAGCTTGAAAATACGCGCGAAGAGTAGCACAAAGCCCCAACTCCCGGCAGGCAGGCCTCCTCGCCCTGCCTGCATATCAGCTTGCTCAGCTTTTTCCTAGTCCTTTCGGTCTATACCAGAAGCACGCCGTTTGACGTATAACCTCATCGCAAATCCTGGAACAAGTGCCATTTTCATGCATCTCCGACTTCCAATATCAAAACTTGCCGCGCCCGCCGCCGCTTCACTGGCATTCATCGCCGTGCTGACGCTCGAAACGATACAGGCGCTGGGCATCATCCAGGGCCTGCTGACCGGGGCGCTGGCCTACATGCTGGTCCGCCATCTTCAGCGCAAGGCTGACACCGAACTCCGCCTTAGCGCCAGCCAGGCGCAATTGAAACAGCGCACCGCCGAACTGACTCACCAGAACGCCGTACTGGAAATGATCACTCACAACGCAGAATTGCCGGACATTCTGGAGATGCTGGCGCTGCTGGTCGAGGTACATCATCCGGACATGCTGTGCAGCATCCTTTTGCTGGATCAGGACGGACAGCACCTGCGCCATAGCGCAGCGCCGAATCTGCCCGAGTTCTACAACCAGGCGATCGATGGCCTGTCCATCGGACAGGGAGTGTGCTGTTGCGGCACCGCCGCATTTACCGGCAAACGCATCATGATCGAGGACATCCAGACTCATCCCTATTGGGAGAATTACCGCACCCTCGCACAACAGGCAAACCTGCGCTCCTGCTGGTCACAACCGATCAAGGACTCCAGCGAACGCATCGTAGGCACTTTTGCGATCTATCAGCGCCGTCCCGCTACACCGCAAGCGCCAGAGATCATGCTGATCGAACATTACGCCGCGCTGGCCGCGCTGGCGATCGAGCGCACGCACAGCGCCGAAGCCCTGCGCCTGCACGATGCCGCACTGAACTTCGCGGCCAATGCGATTCTGATCACCGATCTGCAGGCGCACATCGTCTGGGCGAACCACGCCTTCAGCGAACTGACCGGCTACGCTTTCGAAGAACTGATCGGCAAGGAGCTTTCCAAGCTCCTCAATTCAGGCCATCAGGATAGCGCTTTCTACGAAAAGTTATGGACAACCATACTTTCCGGCAATAGCTGGCACGGGGAGCTGATCAACCGCCGCAAGGATGGCAGCCTGTACCACGACGAGACCAGCATCACGCCGGTGCGCGACCAGCACCAGCAGGTCACCCATTTCGTCGCGGTAAAACAGGACATCAGCGCGCGCAAGGAACAGGAGGAACACCTGAAGAATCTGGCGTTTTACGACGCCCTGACACAACTACCCAACCGCCGCCTGCTGCTCGACCGCCTGGTCCAGACGCTGGCCTCCTGCACCCGCTCCGGCCGGCACGGTGCGCTGATGTTCCTCGACCTGGACAATTTCAAACCACTCAACGACAAATTTGGCCACGACATCGGCGACCTGCTGCTGACCGCAGCGGCCCAACGACTGACCACCTGCATACGCAAGGAGGACACCGTTTCGCGCTTCGGCGGCGACGAATTTGTCGTGCTGTTAAAAGATATGGACAACGACCATGCCACCGCAATCGCCCAGGCAACCGGCGTGGCTGAAAAGATACGCACCGTGCTGGCCGAGCCTTACCGCCTGCACCTGTTGCAATCTCGCGGCGACATGGACGAGATCGAACACCGTTGCACGTCCAGCATCGGCATCGCGCTATTCACCGGACCGGATGCCGGCGCGGACGAGATACTCAGGCAGGCCGATGTCGCGATGTATCGCGCAAAAACGGCAGGGCGCAACCGGATATGCTTCCATACGCCGGATAACTGAACCGTTCTGCGCTATTGCGACACAAGGCAAAATCGGTTCAAATGCCCAGCATGGAAAAACCCGATCCACACGGCTTTATCATCAAAACACAGGTAAATTACCTGCCTGAGCGATCCAGTGAATTCGACCAGCGCTTCGTGTTCTCCTACACCATCAGCATCACCAACATCGGCAGCATCGCCGCCAAGCTGATCAGCCGCCACTGGATCATCACCGACGCCAACAACCATGTGCAGGAAGTGCGCGGGCAGGGCGTAGTCGGCGAACAGCCACTGCTCAAGCCCAGGCAGAGCTTCGAGTACACCAGCGGCACCGCGCTGACCACCCAGGTCGGCACGATGCGCGGCAGCTACCGGATGCAGGCCGAAGACGGCACCGAGTTCGATGTCGAGATTCCGATGTTCGTGCTGAGTGTTCCGCGCGTGCTGCATTGATTCAATCTACCCCCGCATCGTTCCTCAATCATGCTTCATAAAATCCCGCTTCTCGTCTTGCTGTTGATCGCCGGCTGCACCGCACCGCCCACGCCACCCATCCTCGTCCCTCCGCCGACGACCGCTCCGGTTGCGCCGCTAAGCGCCAGCCAGTGGGAAAAGTTGCCGGGCTGGCCGGAGGCCGACCTGCAACCGAGCTGGAAAGCCTTCCGCGAAGGCTGCCGCGCACTGAAGAACAAACCCTCCTGGCAAGACGTATGCGCCCGCGGCGAACAACTGACCGAGCCGGACAATGCGGCGCTGCGCAACTTCTTCGAGCAGGACTTCACGCCATACCAGCTCTCCAATCCGGACGGCACGACGCAGGGCCTGGTCACCGGCTACTACGAACCGCGCCTCTCGGGCAGCCGCGTCCGCACCGAGCGTTTCCAACACCCGCTGTACGCCGTGCCGGACGATATGCTGACGATAGACATGGGCGAACTGTATCCGCAACTCAAGGGCCTGCGCCTGCGCGGCCGAGTGCAGGACAAGCGCGTCGTGCCCTATTACAACCGCGGCGAGATCGACGAGGGTAAGGCTCCGCTGCAGGGCCGAGAACTGTTCTGGGTTGAGGACGCCGTCGAGCTGTTCTTCCTGCAGGTGCAGGGTTCGGGACGCATCGAGCTACCGGACGGCACGCTGGTGAAAGTCGGCTACGCCGACCAGAACGGCCACCCGTACAACTCCATCGGCCGCAAGCTGGTCGAGATGGGCGAATTGAAACTGGAAGAAGCGTCGATGCAGGGCATCAAACGCTGGGCCGAACAGAATCCGCAGAAACTGCCCGCGCTGCTGGCCCAGAACCCCAGCTACGTGTTCTTCCGCGAGTTGCCGAACGGACTGTCCGCCCCGCTGGGCGCGCTCGGCGTGCCGCTGACCGAAGCCTACAGCATCGCCGTCGATCCGCGCACCGTGCCGCTGGGCGCGCCGGTGTTCCTCGCGACGACCCGCCCCGACAACGGCGAACCGCTGCAACGCCTGATGCTCGCGCAGGACACCGGCGGCGCAATCAAGGGCGCGGTGCGCGCGGACTTCTTCTGGGGTTATGGCGACGAGGCCGGCGCGATGGCGGGTAAGATGAAGCAGAAGGGGGCGATGTGGGTGTTGTTGCCGAAGGGGATGGAGTTGCCTGCGCCTGTGCCGCAGCTTACTCAGCCCATGCCGCCGGTTTGTGTGCCGGCGAAGAACGGGCAGTAGACGAGATTCAAAAACAAAACCGCGGGGAGCGGCCCCGCATGCCGATTACTTTCTTTACTCGTGTAAAGAAAGTAATCAAAGAAAGCACGCCCCGGTTTGCCGCCCGCTTCGCGGGTTCCCTCCGTTGCTCGAACGGCCGGGCCTCCTCATAAACTCGCACGATCCGCTACGCGGCCACGTGCTCAAACATATTCGTCGGACTGCCCCCGCCCGTCCTCCGCTACTCGGCGGCGCACAGGGGAAGTAAAAAGCGGTGTTGTGTGCGCTACGCGCACGGTTTGTTTGTTAGTGTCAGCGCGGCGATGCCGCGCTGACAAGCAAGAAGGCAACATGGCAATTTAATGCGAAGCTGACCTCGTTTTACTCTCGCAAAATCCGCGTTGACTGAAAGGTTGGACATCAATTACTCGGTCGTCGGCAGCGATCCCGTGAAGTGGGGGAACTGTGCCAAATCAATATTGCCAACGATGGCGACTCTTTCCGCAATCTTTGGGTGATCAATTGCGGCGCGGCCGCGCCAGTAGGTCTGATTATTTCCTTCAATTCCGACAAGGATCTCGTTCAGCCGCATGCCATCGAACTCCGCGATATGCGGCCCTATAAATCTCGCAAAATGTGAATCGGCCGTATCGAATGCACGGCTGCCAAAATAGATTTTGGCGCCCAGTCCATACACCTGTTGGACTTGACCTGCCTCAGTACCCTTTGCTATGAGCGCTTTCCAATTTTCGTCGCTCAACTCTCGCAACTGTTCATAGGGTAGAGCCGACACCTTGGCTATGTGATCTACAAAGGTTGGACTCAGAAATGACGACGGTGCGAGTAGATTGATATGGGTATTGGCAAAGGTTGTCAATGGCACCCGTGCGGCGTCGGTAAGCGCACCAAAGAGTGCAGGAAATTCAGAAAGCAACTCAATGAGCGCTGTCAAAGGTGGTCCATTGGGAGCCACCTCGCTAAAGTAATCGGCGTTTTGGACAATGAATTGCCGCAATTCTGTTGGATGCCGCTCATAGAGCAAATGAAGCGCCCGCGCATTAATTCCGCGATTTGCGTCAGTATCCGCATTTGAAACACGAAAACAAAACTTCCAGAGAGCCTTAAGTAGTTCGTGCTCCACTGACGAATGGAGGTTGCCAAAGTACTTGGCATTCAGGTATTGCTTTAGTGCCTTCTGATCTGGAAGCAATTCCTTCTTTGCCGCAATGTCGGAAACGAACTCTCCAACGATCTTCTTCGAAAAGATTGGAGGCTTAAGCAATACCGCCTCAAGGGAGTTGCGAATCAACGATCGAGTGGTTTCCTTGTTTGGCGCAAACAGGAGGTGGCTACCGCTCAATACGGGATGCGCCGATAGATGACGTAACTTCTGTAGGTTTACAAGATGTTGGTAATCGGCAGCTTCTAGTAGGTGAGTTCGACTATTTATCTCCTCCAGCAGAAAAGGCTCCCACTCTGGACTCGTCGGATTCGCTTGCTGCTTCGCTTCAATTGAGTCGAGAATTGAAATCGCAGTGGGATCTTGATAGAGATCGCGCAATGCCTGCAACTTGTAAACGAAATCTGCGACCACAACAGACCAAAGCATAACAACGGCGGATCTGTAGTTTCCGTTAATAAATGAGCCAAGTACCTCCTGAAAATATTCCTTGGTTCGCTGGTCAGCGATCTGTTCAGCGGCAAGATCAATCGAGAACTCTTTCATAGGATGCTCGTGGTGATGTCCAACGTCTAAATTAACCGGCTGGCACGGCTTTATCGCGCCAGTCCGGATTGAATGATGGGTTAGGCACAGGGTCGCAATGTCGGCGCGACATTGAAACCAATAGGCTTGCATTGATGATTAAGATCAAGAACTTCCTGTACGGCATATGCCAACAACCGAATGCCTACCATGTCTGATGCTCTGGAAATTTCCTCGAACTTGCGCCGTTGAATCTCTATCCCTTTTGGATCGCCATTACGATGTGGATCGTAATTGCACTCAGATGACGAGTCGTTGACCGAGTGGGTACGGCAGACCAGCGGGCGCGTCTTGTATATCGAACACCGACCATCAACAAGAAATGCGCAGGGCATGCGGTCAAGGGTGATCTGTTTTTCAAACTGCAGAATATCTGCTTCCGCGAGGATACGCCCGCTAGGCGTAACACTGTCAAAATACGCTAGCCACTCAGCAAGATTCTCTTTGACTCTGGCCTTCACTTCCGCTGCCATTTCCTCGCGGATGAACTTTTCGATGATTGGCCCCTCGCCAAAATGAACCCGCACATTTTGGTGACAACAGTGAGGGCAGTTGTCAGTACAAACCTTGGCAATCGATTTCATTTGCACGTCGGTGTCGAAGTAGATGCGCTTGACTTCTCGCGCAACTGCCGGGAGATCAATTCTCATAAGTGCCTAACGTAAGTAGACGGCAAAACGCCGTATGAACTGGAGCGAACCCTATCAGCAATTCGCCCTTAAAACCATATGCCGAAATATATAGGCCACCCGTGAGCGATGGCGGTACGCCATCGCTCACATACCAAAAAAGATCGTGGGCGCGCAGCGCCCACACCACATGCTTTTCAATTTCCCCTGAGAGCCGCCGAGTAGCGGAGGACGGTCAGGGGATGTCGGCGAGGACTGTTTGAGCGCGAAGCGCGAGTTCCGCAGCCGCCTGACCGGCCGAGCAACGCAGGGAACCGCGCAGCGGCGGCGAACCGGGGGCGCCTTCTTTGGGTTACCTTTCTTGGCAAGACAAGAAAGGTAACTTGCTGTCGGGCAACCCCCGACGGTTTTGTCTTTGAAGTTGTCGGGATGAATCCCGGCCTACAAGCTTACGTCTGCCCCCACAACAACCCGTCAACTGTCAGACGTGGCGCGGCGCTTTGTTGCGGGGCGACGCGGTTGCTTGTTGGTGGCCTGCGGCTCGGTCAGGCGACCCGTAACGTACTTGTGGAGTACGCTGGCGATAAGCGTTTGGTATGGCACACCTTCTTCAAGCGCCTTTACTTGAATATCGCTCAAATCGCCAGAGGACAGGCGGATATTGACTCGGCGATCCTTAATAGCCGTAGCACGCGCTGCGGCCTTGAACTTCGCCAGATCGCCTTTCGTGGCAACGGACTTCAATTGGCCTTTCTCAAAGGCGGAGAGAACGTCAAGTTCGTAAGCGTCAATTTTCGGCATCTGTTTCACCTTGATTCAAATAGTCCCTCGTTGCCTTGCGGCTCGGGATTACGGTCTTGAGGAAGAAATAGTCTTCCTCTTCGACAAACGGCACCAAATAAGCGTAGTTGTCACACGAGACTACGAGAACGCGCTGCCTGGGGTATTTCGCCTGATTCGGGTGAGCCAGGATGTCCAGCAACCCACCGGCCTCGATTGCAACGACGATGCCCTCGAACGAGATCCCCCGCTCTGCTTTAACAACCTCGTTCTTCTCCGAACTCCAGCGAAATGGTTTCATGAGGGCAGCTTACGCCGCCGTGTGCCTTTTGTCACCACCCAGAACGGAAGCCGCCCCAAGGCTGCGGACTGGCAAGGAATCAGGTCTGCCCCCAGGGCAACCCATCAAACCGCCACCCATTATGCGAATTCCGATGATGACTGTCGTCCAGATCGCCCTCGAATCCGTGCGTCACGTTGTACACGTCGGTGAACCCGGCCTGCTCCAGCGCCTGACCGGCGTCCATCGAGCGGCGGCCGGAGCGGCAGATCAGCACCACCGGGCGGTTCTGGCTGGCGGCCTTTTTCACCTGCGCGACGAAATGGGGGTTGATGTCCCAGTCCGGGCCGTCCACCCAGGGAATCAGCATGGAACCCTTGGGATTGCCGACGAACATGTGCTCCATTTCGCTGCGCACGTCGACGAAGATCGCCTCGGGGTTGGATTGTAAAAAGTCGTAGGCCTGCTTGGGTGTCAGATGCTGCACGGTATTGCTCCTGGATTCATCGGTCGGCGCGATGATAGTGCCGGACGGCGCTGCGCGTCCAGCATGACCGCTTGATCCGGCCGATTGAAATTTGCGTTCGTAGCGCATATGCTCGCGCCCCGTACCGACGATACCCGCTGCCCGATGAAGCTTTCCGAACGCCTCTCCCTGTATATCCAGCTGACCCGGCTGCACCGCCCCATCGGTATTTTGCTGCTGCTGTGGCCGACGCTGTGGGGCTTGTGGATCGCGGGCGACGGCCATCCGTCCTGGCTGATCGTCGCGATCTTCGCGCTCGGCACGGTGCTGATGCGCTCCGCCGGGTGCGCGGTCAACGACTACGCCGACCGCCATATCGACAAGCATGTGCAGGCCGTCGTGCTGACGCTGCTCGCGTTCGCGCTGATCCTGCCGCTGAATCCGCTGACCTGGCTGCTGGCCTTCCCCGCCGCCTTCCTCGCCGCCAGCTACCCGTTCACCAAGCGTTTCTTCGCGATCCCGCAGGCCTACCTCGGCATCGCGTTCGGCTTCGGCATCCCGATGGCGTTCGCCGCGCAGACCGGCGACGTACCCGCGGTCGCCTGGGTGCTGCTGCTCGCGAACATCTTCTGGGCGGTCGCCTACGACACCGAGTACGCGATGGTGGACCGCGACGACGACATCCATCTCGGCATTCACTCCTCGGCGCTGTTCTTCGGCAAACATGACGTCATTGCCGTGATGATCTGCTATGCGATCAGCCTGGCATTGCTGGCATTGGCAGGCCTGATGGCGGGATTGGGAGTAGCTTATTTCGTCGGCCTGATCGTTGCGGAAGGTATCGCGCTGTATCACTACCGGCTGATCAGGGACAGGAGCCGCGAGCAGTGCTTTGCCGCATTTCTGCACAACAACTGGTTCGGCGCGGCGGTGTTCGCCGGGCTGGTTGCTGATTACGCCTTGCGGTAGCCCAATGTAGGCGGGCTATGCCCGACCACTTCGACAGGCTCAGGACAGGCATGGTGGGCAGAGCCCACCCTACTGCCAGACAGATACTCATCGTGGGAGCGGCTTTAGCCGCGATTGGCTCGCCATTTGCAGCGCCGTTATCGCGGCTAAAGCCGCTCCCACAAAAGCACTCCCGCCCGGATTATCCGGAGCAAACAAAAAGCCGCAGGAGAGCATCCTGCGGCTTTGTTGTTTCGGCGATGAAACTTAGTGGTACTTGCGGCTCAGTTCGTGCACCGCTGCGACCAGCGCTGCCGCGTGCTCGGGGTTGGTGTGCTGCGAGATACCGTGGCCCAGGTTGAACACGTGCCCGCTGCCGTAACCGTAGCTGCCGAGGATGCGGTCAACTTCTTTGTAAATTGCGTCCGGGGAGGCGAACAGCACCGCCGGGTCCATGTTGCCCTGCAGCGCGACCTTGTGGCCGACCTTCTGACGCGCGACGCCGATGTCCATTGTCCAGTCCAGTCCGACTGCGTCGCAACCGGTATTGGCGATGTTCTCGATCCACAGGCCACCGCCCTTGGTAAACACGATGGACGGGATGCGCACGCCGTCTTTTTCCTTGATCAGGCCGTCGATGATGCGCTGGGTGTAGGCCAGCGAGAATTCGTGGAACGCCGCATGCGACAGCACACCGCCCCAGGAGTCGAAAATCATCACGGCCTGCGCGCCGGCTTCGATTTGCGCATTCAGGTAAGCGATCACCGCCTGCGTAGTCACTTCCAGAATGTGATGCATCAGCTTCGGCTCGTTGTACATCAAGGTTTTCACCTTGGCGTAGTCGTCGCTGCCGCCGCCTTCGACCATGTAGCAAGACAAGGTGAACGGGCTGCCGGAGAAGCCGATCAGCGGCACGCTGCCGTCGAGCGCCTTGCGGATCTGGGTCACGGCATCGGTCACGTAACGCAAATCTTTGCCGATATCGGGCACGCGCAGCGCCATGATGTCGGCTTCCGTCTTCAGCGGACGCTCGAACTTCGGGCCTTCGCCTTCGGAGAAGTACAGGCCCAAGCCCATCGCATCCGGCACCGTCAGGATGTCGGAGAACAGGATGGCTGCATCCAGCGGGAAGCGCTCCAGCGGCTGCAGCGTCACTTCGGTGGCGAAGTCCGGGTTCTTGCACAGACCGAGAAAGCTGCCTGCCGTCTTGCGCGTCTCGCGGTATTCCGGCAGATAACGACCGGCCTGGCGCATCATCCACATCGGGGTGTAGTCGGTAGGCTGGCGCAGCAGCGCGCGCAGGAAGGTGTCGTTCTTCAGCTTGAAATTCATTATGTTTCCCTGATTGATCTTTTTATGGACGGAGCATACCCCGTCCCTGTTATTAGCGAGGCAGCACCGACGAGCCCATCAAAAACTCGTCGACGGAACGCGCGCACTGGCGGCCTTCGCGGATCGCCCACACCACCAGCGACTGACCGCGCCGCATGTCGCCCGCGGCGAATACCTTGTCCACACTGGTGCGGTAGCTGTCGGTGTCGGCCTTGACGTTGCCGCGACCATCCTTCTCCACGCCGAACGCATCCAGCACCGGCTGCAGCGGATTGGTGAAGCCCATCGCGAGGAACGCAAAGTCAGCCTTCAGTTCGAACTCGCTGCCGGCGATCTCGCTCATCTTGCCGTCCTTCCACTCGACGCGCACCGCCTTGATGGACTTGAGCACGCCCTTCTCGCCGACGAATTCCTTGGTGGCGATCGCCCAGTCGCGGGTGCAGCCTTCGTCGTGCGAACTGGAAGTGCGCAGCTTCAGCGGCCAGTTCGGCCACACCAGCGACCGGTTCTCCTGCTCGGGCGGACGCGGCATCACTTCGATCTGGGTGATCGACGCCGCGCCGTGGCGGTTGGAGGTGCCGACGCAGTCGGAGCCGGTGTCGCCGCCGCCGATGACGACGACATGCTTGCCCTTGACGTTGATCGGGTTCTTGCCGTCGCCGGCCACTTCCTTGTTCTGCGGGATCAGGAACTCCAGCGCGAAGTGCACGCCCTTCAGTTCGCGTCCCGGCATCGGCAGGTCGCGCGGCTGTTCGGAACCGCCGGCGAGGATAACTGCGTCAAACTTCTTCGCCAGCTCCTCGGGCGAAACGGTCTTCTTCGCATCGTTCACGACACCCTGGCCCGGCGCTTCCTTGCCGACGAAAGTGCTGGTCTGGAACTTGACGCCCTCGGCTTCGAGTTGCGCCATACGCCAATCGATCAATCCCTTGTCCAGCTTGAAATCGGGGATGCCGTAGCGCAGCAGGCCGCCGACGCGACTGTTCTTCTCGAACACGGTCACCGCATGACCGACGCGCGCCAGTTGCTGCGCGGCCGCCAGACCGGCGGGGCCGGAGCCGACCACGGCGACCTTCTTGCCGGTCTTCTTCGCTGCTGGCTGCGGTACGACCCAGCCGTTCTCGCCGGCCTTGTCGATGATGAAATGCTCGATGGACTTGATGCCCACCGCGTCGCTGTCGATATTCAGCGTGCAGGCCGCCTCGCAGGGCGCAGGGCAGATGCGGCCGGTGAACTCGGGGAAGTTGTTGGTGGAGTGCAGCACGTCCAGCGCCGCGCGCCAGTTGCCGCGGTACACCAGGTCATTCCAGTCCGGGATGATGTTGTTGACCGGGCAGCCGTTGTTGCAGAACGGGATGCCGCAATCCATGCAGCGCGCGCCCTGCGTCTTCGCCTGCTCGTCGCTCAGATGCAGCACGAACTCCTTGTAGTTCTTCAACCGTTTCGCGACCGGCAGGTACTCCTCGCTCTGACGCTGAAACTCCATGAATCCGGTTGGCTTACCCATTATGCAACCTCCAGCTGCTTGTTCTGTTGCGCCGCGATTTCCTGCAGTGCGCGGCGGTATTCGGTCGGCATCACCTTGACGAACTTCGGCAGGTATTGCGACCAGTTATCCAGGATGGCTCTTGCGCGCACGCTGCCGGTGTGGTGCCAGTGGTTCTTGATGAACTCGCGTAACACATGCTCGTCCGCCTTGTTCAGGTGGTTGAAATGCACGCGGCCATGGCCCTCCGGCGTCACTTCGCCCGGCTCCAGCGTAGCAACTTCCTCCGGCACCGGCTCTAGTGCAACCATCGACAGGTTGCAACGCTTCTCGAAGCCGCCATCCTCGTCCAGCACGAAAGCCACGCCGCCGGACATGCCCGCGGCGAAGTTGCGTCCGGTCTGTCCCAGCACGATGACCATACCGCCGGTCATGTATTCGCAGCCGTGGTCGCCCAGACCTTCCACCACCGCGACCGCGCCGGAGTTGCGCACCGCGAAGCGTTCGCCAGCGACACCGTTGAAGTAGCATTCGCCGGAGGTAGCACCGTACAGCACGGTGTTGCCCGCGATGATGTTGTCGTGCGCGACCAGCTTGCTGTCGCCCGGCGGCATGATGGCGATGCGACCGCCACACAGGCCCTTGCCGACGTAGTCGTTACCCTCGCCGCGCAACTCGAACGAAATGCCGTGCGTAAGGAACGCACCGAAGCTCTGACCGGCGGTGCCGGTGAACTTCACCTGGATGGTGTCGGTCGGCAATCCGGTGTGGCCGTAACGCTTGGCGACTTCATGCGACAGCATCGTGCCAGCGGTGCGGTTGACGTTGGTAATGCGGCTTTCGATGACGACCGGTTTCTTGTCGTTCAGCGCGCCCTGCGCCTTCGCGATCAAGGTGTTGTCCAGCGCCTTGACCAGCTCGTGATCCTGCAGCTCGGCATGACGACGTGCCACGCTGGCCGGCATGTCCGGCTGGTGGAACACCTTGGAGAAGTCTAGGCCCTGTGACTTCCAGTGCGCGATGCCCTGCTTGACGTCGAGCAGGTCGCTACGGCCGATCAGGTCGTCGAACTTGCGGATACCCATCTGCGCCATCAGCTCGCGCGCCTCTTCGGCGACGAAGAAGAAGTAGTTCACGACGTGTTCCGGCTGGCCGGTAAATTTGCGGCGCAGCTCGGGATCCTGCGTCGCGACGCCGACCGGGCAGGTATTCAGGTGACACTTGCGCATCATGATGCAGCCTTCGACCACCAGCGGTGCGGTGGCGAAACCGAACTCGTCCGCGCCCAACAATGCGCCGATCAGCACGTCGCGGCCGGTCTTCAGCTGGCCGTCCACCTGCAGGCCGATACGGCCGCGCAACTGGTTCAGCACCAGGGTCTGCTGCGCCTCGGCGAGGCCCAGCTCCCACGGCGTGCCTGCGTGCTTGATCGAGGATACCGGCGACGCGCCGGTGCCGCCGTCGAAGCCGGACACCACGATGTGGTCGGCCTTGGCCTTGGACACGCCCGCGGCAACGGTACCCACGCCCACTTCGGACACCAGCTTGACCGAGATGGACGCGGTCGGGTTGGCGTTCTTCAGGTCGTGGATCAGCTGCGCCAGGTCCTCGATGGAATAAATGTCGTGGTGCGGCGGCGGCGAGATCAGGCCGACACCGGGCACCGAGAAGCGCAGCTTGGCGATGTACTCGGACACCTTGCCGCCCGGTAGCTGGCCGCCTTCGCCGGGCTTCGCGCCCTGCGCCATCTTGATCTGGATCTGGTCGGCATTGGCGAGGTATTCGGCGGTCACGCCGAAACGGCCCGAGGCGACCTGCTTGATCGCGGAACGCAGCGAGTCGCCTTCCTGCATCACGAAGTCGCGCTCGATGCGCTTCTTGCCGATGATGTCGGACAGTTTCTCTCCGGCCTTCAGCTTGCGGAAACGCGTCGCATCCTCGCCACCTTCGCCGGTGTTGGATTTGCCGCCGATGCGATTCATAGCGATCGCCAGCGTGGTGTGAGCCTCGGTGGAGATCGAGCCCAGCGACATCGCACCGGTGACGAAACGCTTGACGATAGACTTCGCCGGCTCGACTTCGTCCAGCGGCACTGCCTTGCCCGCGGACTTGATGTCGAACAGACCGCGCAGGGTCTTCAGCTTCTGGCTCTGCTCGTTGATCAGCTTGGCGTATTCCTTGTAGGTCGCGAAGTTGTTGGTGCGCGTCGCGCTCTGCAGCTTGGCGATGGAATCCGGCGTCCACATGTGCTCTTCGCCGCGCGCACGCCAGGCGTATTCGCCGCCCGCGTCCAGCGCGGTCGCCAGCACCGGATCGTTGCCGAATGCAGCACTATGAGTGCGCACCGCTTCTTCGGCGACTTCCTTCAGGCCTATACCCTCGATCTGGGTCGCGGTGCCGGTAAAGTACTGCGCAACGAACGATGCGTTCAGGCCGATGGCCTCGAAAATCTGCGCGCCGCAATAGGACTGGTAGGTCGAGATGCCCATCTTGGACATCACCTTCATCAGGCCCTTGTCGATCGCCTTGATGAATCGCTTCTTGGCTTCCTTGACATCGACATTCGCCGGCAGCTTCATGTCGGCGATAGTCTCGTACACCAGCCACGGGCATACGGCTTCGGCGCCGTAGCCGGCGAGCAGCGCGAAGTGATGCACCTCGCGCGCCGAGCCGGTGTCCATCACCAGGCCGGTGCTGGTGCGCAGACCCGCATTGACCAGATGGTGGTGCACCTTGGCGCAGGCGACCAGCGCCGGAATCGCGACGCGTTTCGCCGACACCGCACGATCCGACAGGATCAGCACGTTGTAGCCGTCGGCCACGGCCTGATCGGCCGCGGCGCACAGCGCCTGGATCGCAGCGGCGCAGCCTTCTGCGCCGTCCTGGGCCGGATAGGTGATATCCAGCACCAGCGATTTGTACTGGTTCTTCGTCAGCTTGGCGATGTTGCGCAGCTTGGCGATGTCGTCGTTCGACAGCACCGGCTGATGCACTTCAAGGCGCAGCGGCGGGTTGGTCTCGTCGATACCGAGCAGGTTGGGCTTCGGACCGATGAACGAGGTCAGCGACATCACGATCTCTTCGCGGATCGGGTCGATCGGCGGATTTGTCACTTGCGCGAACAGCTGCTGGAAATAGTCGTAGAACGAGCGATTCTTGTTCGACAGCACCGGCAATGCGGCGTCGACACCCATCGAACCGGTCGGCTCTTCGCCCGCGTTGACCATCGGGGTCAGGATGAACTTGAGGTCTTCCTGCGAGTAGCCAAACGCCTGCTGGGTATCCAGCAGCGATGCATTGAGTTTGTTCTCCGTCCAGGACTCGGGCAGATCGCCGAGGAAGTAGCGCGACTGCTCGATCCACTGGCGGTACGGCTTGCTGGTGGAGAGCTGCTGCTTCAGCTCGACGTCGTCGACGATGCGGCCTGCCTGCATGTCGATCAGGAACATCTTGCCCGGCTGCAGACGCCACTTCTTGACAATCTTATGCTGCGGGATATCCAGCACGCCCATTTCGGACGCCATCAGCACCATGTCGTCGTCGGTGATCAGGTAGCGCGCCGGACGCAGGCCGTTGCGGTCCAGCGTCGCACCGATCATGCGCCCATCGGTGAAGGCCACGGCGGCGGGGCCGTCCCACGGCTCCATCAGCGCGGCATGGTATTCGTAGAATGCGCGGCGCTCCTCGTCCATCAGCGGATTGCCCGCCCAGGCCTCGGGGATCAGCAGCATCATCGCGTGCGGCAGCGAATAGCCGCCGGCCACCAGCAGTTCCAGCGCGTTGTCGAAACAAGCGGAGTCGGACTGGCCTTCGACGATCAGCGGCCACAGCTTTTCCAGGTCTTCACCCAGCAACTTGGACGACATCGCGGCGTGGCGCGCAGTCATCCAGTTCACGTTGCCGCGCACGGTGTTGATCTCGCCGTTGTGCGCGATCATGCGGAACGGATGCGCCAGATCCCAGGTCGGGAAGGTATTGGTGGAGAAGCGCTGGTGCACCAGCGCCAACGCGCTGGCTACGCGCTCATCCTGCAGATCGAGGTAGTACTTGCCGACCTGATCGGAGAGCAGCATGCCCTTGTAAACGATGGTGCGCGAAGACAGCGATGGGATATAGAAACCCTTGCCCTGATTGTTTTTCAGGCCGCGCACCGCATGCTCAGCCGTCTTACGAATCACGAACAGCTTGCGCTCGAATGCGTCCTGATCGGCGCAGTTCGCGCCGCGCGCGATGAACACCTGACGCACCAGCGGCTCGACCTTCTTGACGCTCTCGCCCAGACCGGTGCTATCCACCGGCACGTCGCGCCAGCCCAGCAAAGTCTGGCCTTCGGCGGCGATCTTGTCGGCGATAGCTTGCTCGCAGGCGGCACGCGCCGCCGCATCACGCGACAGGAACAGCATGCCGACGCCATAGTCGCCGGCTGCCGGCAACTGGATGTTGCCCCAACCCATTTCTTCGCGCAGGAAGCGGTCCGGAATCTGGATCAGGATGCCCGCACCGTCACCCGCCAGCGGGTCGGCGCCGACCGCGCCACGATGCGTCAGATTCTCCAGAATCTGCAAGCCCTGACGCACCATGTCATGGCTCTGTTTTCCCTTGATGTGGGCGACGAAACCCACCCCACAAGCATCGCGCTCTTGGCGCGGATCGTACAACCCTTGTTGCATCGGTAAAGAACCCAGCTGCATCGGCAAATTACTCACGGCGTTCCTCGGTCAAATCAATAAACTCAAAAATGGCGGCACATGCCGCCACGTCAAATACAAAAGCGAAAGGGCGGGAATCTTACCTTGTTCGAGGGTTGCGGGCAACCGCACCGGACTGGCGTGTTAGCCCCAAGTAGTAATGTCCGGTTTCTCCCAAATAGAAATGTCCGCAGATGATACAAGCCAGCCCAGTTAAAAACAGCGGCGGATATTTTGAAGATGGACAAACTGATGAGTCACAAAGAAGC
>Ga0209211_10005499_pt1 | contig 18891 bp, 20 predicted proteins | sample RifGroA2_FD_183992 | JGI IMG/M metagenome (GOLD analysis project Ga0209211, IMG submission 183992) | Groundwater microbial communities from Rifle, Colorado, USA - Groundwater A2 (SPAdes) (version 2) | ecosystem: Environmental > Aquatic > Deep subsurface > Groundwater | place: Rifle, Colorado...
GGTACTGGTTCGCGCCGCTTTTGAGAAGATGAAAAGATGGAAACTAGTCCGCTGTTTCGGTTGGACTAGGGGGTTGAGATAGTCCGATTATTGATTGGACAAGACTAACTTACCTGCCCGCAATGCTACGCATAGCGTTGCAGGCGGGCAAACTAACAAAAAAATTAACAAACTTTAAAAATAACAAATTGGTTAAATCTAAGCTAAACACCAAGTTTTTGTTTGGCGAGAGTCCAATAATAGCGGAGGCCGCCGGGGCCGGTGACGAACCATTGCTGGACGACGGAGAAAACGGTGGTAATAACCCAGTAGAGAGACAAGCCGGAAGGGAATCTTAAAGAAATAATCACGGTCATCAAGGGCATCATGAAAAGCATTTGATTTTGAATTTCCTGGGCCATGCCCATCTCTGTTTTTTCTTCTTTTTTTTCTTTTTTGTCCATCTTTTGCGCTTCCTTAAGGTGAGGATGTTCGGTGCCGGGGCGGAGCATCAGGGAATAAACCAGCTGGGTCAGGCCGGCCAGAGCGGGAAAAATATAGAATTGATCGGGACGGGACAGGTCGAGCCAAAGGAAGTTCATAGTGACGGTTTGGCCGTCGATTTGGCCGCCGGTTAAGAAATTGTTGAAAACTTGATAAAGGGCGATGAGAATGGCGATTTGAACAATTTGGGGCAGGCAGCCGGCGCCGGGGTTGACGCCATGGGTTTTCATTAATTCCAGCTGGGCTTTTTGGAGCCCGGGCTTGTCGCCTTTATGTTTCTTTTTCAATTTTTCAATTTCCGGCTGAATTGCCAGCATTTTTTGCTGGGCCTTGATGGAGGGGATGGTTAAAGGAACGAGAACGGCGCGGATGGCGACGGTCAGGGCGATAATCGCCAGGCCGAAAGAATCGTCTAATAGGTGGTAGAAAAAGATTAGAGAGTTGAGAAGGGGAGTGTACAAGAAGGGATTAAACATAAAACTAACAAACTAACAAACGACAAACTAACAAAAAAACTAATAAACTAAAAAACTTCAGCCAAAGGCTGATCCGCCTTTGGCGGAAACAAAACATTTTACTATTTGTTGGTTTGGTTTGCTTTTTGGGTTTTTTTGTTCGTTTGAATTTTTGTTCGTTTGTTAGTTTAATCTCTAGTCCGGGACCGGGTCGTGGCCGCCGGGGCTCCAGGGATGGCATTTCAGAATTCGACCAACCCCGAGAACCGATCCCCTGATGATACCATGGCGGCGGATGGCCTCTTTGGCATATTCAGAGCAACTAGGAGAAAATCGGCAAGCAAATGGTAATCCAAGCATCCTTTTGATTTTTTGGTAGATAGTGATTAAGGTAATCATTTCGGAATTGTTAGTCTTATTTCCTTTTCCAACTCTTCAACACTGGAGTCGAGGCTTCTGTGGTTAGGTAGGACCACTAGGTGAAGATTAGAATTTAGCTCCGGCAGGATTCGTTGCAGGGCGGCGCGGAGGCGGCGCTTGAGGCGATTACGGACGACGGCTTTGGGGGATAGGCGGCGGGAAACGATCAGGCCGGCCTTCGGATATGAATACTGAATACTGAATACTGAATACTGAATTATCAAAATTGCCATTAATTTGCCGGAGTGAAGTTGGCCGTGACGGCGGACGGCTTGGAATTCGGACTTGGTGAGGCGGAATTTGCGGGGGAGCAAATAGGGTGAGTTGTGAGTTTTGGGTTGTGGGTTTGGTTGTGAGGATGTGGGTGGGTTTGTTTTTGCCACAACCCCACAACTCATCCTCGACTCACAACACACAACTCACAACACACAACAGGTTTTATATTTTTCTCACTTGAACGGCAATTCTTTTTCTTCCCTGGCGGCGGCGAAGCGCAAGAATCTTCCGGCCGCTTTTAGTGGAACTTCGTTTGCGGAAGCCATGGACGCGGGCGCGATGGATTTTACTGGGCTGCCAGGTGCGTTTGGGCATGGGAAAAATGTATCACAAGTAGCACAGGTAACACAAGTAACACAAGCACTACAGGTGAAAACATTTATTATTGTATAGCCAGAAGAAGGAATTGGCAAGTGAGAAAAGGGTTACGGGTTTTTTGGGTCTTGACGGGGTGTGGAAAAGTGGATAGAGTCTGGACTAGTTATGAAGCAAGACGAGGTGTGGAAAAGCGTTAAGGATGATTTGCGGGTTGGGCTGTCGGAAATAACGTTCAGCTCATTCATCGAGCCGGCCGGACTGGCCCAAATGGAGGAAATCGAGGGAAAACAAATTGCCAAAATTATTACTAATGGCTCGTGGCACCAGAAAATGATTGAAGAAAAAGTCGGAGAGCAGATTTACGCGGCATTCCGGAGGGTGACGGGGAAAGAAACCTCGCTGCAATTCGTGTATAAGCCAAAAGCGGCGGCGGCGATGCCGGATCCTTCTAGTTTGGGGCCGCTGTTTTCCCAGGCGGAAGAGGAAACCAAGGGCTACAATCGGGCGGTCGGCGAGGCAAAATTGAGGTCGGACTTCACTTTTGAACACTTCGCGGTCAGCTCTACCAATGAAATGGCTTACGCGGCGGCCCAGGCGGTCAGCAGAAATCCGGGGAAGATGTACCATTTGCTGTTTTTGTACGGGGGAGTCGGAGTGGGAAAAACCCATTTGATGCAGGCGGTGGGACACCGGATACTGGAGAAAAATCCCGAATCTAAGGTAATTTACTGCAGCGGGGAACAATTTACCAATGAAATTATCGAGGCGATCCAATACCACACCACGGCGGAGTTTAGGAAGAAATACCGGCCAACCGAAGCTTTGTTGATTGACGATATCCAGTTTATCGGCGGAAAAGACAAGGTCCAGGAAGAATTTTTCCATACCTTCAACGCCATCCATCAGGAGGGGGGGCAAATCGTGATGACATCGGACAAATTGCCAAAAGAAATCGGGGGCTTGGAAGACAGGCTGCGAAGCAGGTTTGAAGGCGGGCTGACAATTGATATCCAAAAACCAAGTTTTGAACTGCGAGCGGCGATTGTGCTGATTAAAGCCAAGGCCTGGGAAATGGATTTACCGATGGAGGTGGCTCAATTGGTGGCGGCCAATATTGAAGATACCCGGGAGTTGGAAGGGGTGTTGAAGCGGCTGATGATGGAGGCCGATTCCAAAAAAGAGGCGATTACCGCGGAGGCGGCGCAAAAGGTTTTAAATTCGATTCACGCCGGCGGAGAAAGCGGGGAAAAATCGGTTCCAAGAATTTCTCCACAGTCGGTTTTGGCGGCGGTATCGTCGGTATTTTCAATTAAGCCGGCGGAACTTAAGGGGAAGGGCCGGCAAAAAGAAGTGGTGGCGCCAAGACATCTGGCGATGTATATTTTGAAAATGGAGGCCGACTTGCCATATGTCCGGATCGGGGAATTTTTCGGCGGTCGCGACCACACGTCGATAATGCACGCGGTGGAAAAAATTACCAATTCTTTGGTCGGTGACGCCCGATTAAGAGGTTCGCTGACCGAGGTGAGAAAATTATTATGACAAGATCCTTCGACTCCTTCGCTAAAGCTCAGTCGCTCAGGACGACCCCGCTGTTTTTAAAAACTGCGGGGTCGGTTATCCACAGGGTGTGGATAAATATGTGGATAACCTGTGGATATCAATTGTGGATATGTTGATAAATTTTGAGTGTTTACCACATATCCAGATAGCGGGGGATTTTATCCACATGATTTTCCACAGGGATTAAAAAGAAACTTTTACGCTTGGCAACAAGCAAATTTTGATTAAATCCACTTATTCACAACGTCTAATACTACTAGGTATTGAATAAAAGAAAAGAATACGGTATAAGAGAATGGTTAGAATGGTTAAAATGTTATGAAAGTGGCAATATTACAGGAGAATTTGGCGAAAATCGTGGCGGCGGCGGCCAGAAGCGTATCCAGCCGGCCGCAACTGCCGGTATTGGCAAATATATTATTAAAAGCGGAAAAAGGGAAACTTCTCGCGGTGGGAACGGACATGATGACCAGCGTGGGGCTGTGGGCGGGCGGGAAAGTTGAAAAAGAGGGGGCGGTGACGGTACCGGGGCGGGATGTGGCGGCGTTGACGGCGGGGTTGCCGGCAGGGACGGTGGAGCTAACCGCCGACGGAGCGGTTTTGACGGTGGTTGCCGGCCGGACCAGGGCAAAATTGATGGGGATGGCGGCGGAGGATTTTCCGGAAGTTGATGCTAAGGGAAAGAAGGCGTTTGAAGTTGATAGGGAAGCGTGGGGGGAAGCGATGGAGAAGGCTTTAGTTTGCGTCAGCCCGGACGAGGGGAGGCCGATTTTGACGGGGGTCAAAATAGAGAAGGAAGAAGGAAGAAGGAAGAAGGAAGAGGGCGGGATATTGCGGTTGACGGCGACGGACGGATACCGGCTGGGAATAGTTGGCGTAGAGGCGGAAAAAATGGAGCTAGATGAGGTGGTAATAATTCCGGCGAGAACATTGGGGGAGGCGGCGCGGCTGGCGGCGGGGAAAGTTTTGACGGTAGAGTTGACGGATGACGGCGGAGCTTGTTTCAGGTTTGAAGACGGGTGGGTGAAGGGGAAATTATTGGCGGGAGAATTTCCGGCGGTAGATCAGATTATTCCCCAGGAATTTGAGGCGGAGATGACGGTTGACAGGGGCGAATTGGAAAAAGCGGTGAAACTGGCGGCGATTTTTGCCCGGGAGTCGGCGAACATTGTTAAATGGAAAATAGAAGAGGGGGTGTTGCGGATTTCGGCGAATTCGCCGCAGATAGGGGAGAATGAAACAGGAGTTGAAATAATTGGAAAGGGAAACGGAGAGATTGCTTTTAACAGCAGGTATTTATTGGACTTATTGGGGTCGGTAAGCGGAGCCGAGCGGCTGACTTTCAAAATGGCGGGGCCGGTGAAGCCGGGGATGTTCGGGATTGAAGGAAATAAGAACTTTAAACACGTGATTATGCCGGTCCGGGTGCAGAAGTAGAATCGTTTTTCTTCGGGGGGTTTTCGAAGATGGAGGTGAACTCTACCTTTGGAGGTGAGAAGTTAGAAGTTGGAGGCTGGATTGTTGACGGTTGACTGATGGGTGATGGCGTGGACGAGGGCTTCGGAACACTCGGAATACTCGGACGTAAAGTCCCGTTGGGACTAACGTCCCTTACGGGAGGGCCAGATGGTCTGACTGTCGGAATTTCAGAAAGCCGGATAGCCGCTTCTGGTTTATCCGGTTCTCTGGGGATATCCGATCCTCCGGCACTCGGAGTTTTCAGAGTGTTCTGGGCTTTCATTTCTAATAATTCTTGGGGTTTGGAAGTAATCAGCTTATGTTCGTCTTCACTTGCTAATACCTTAATGGCGACGTGGTTCTGGCCGGCGAAAAACAGGCCTTCGCCGACTTCGGCGGAGAGAAGCAATTGTTTTTCGCCTTCGGAAAGGTAAAAAACTTCGCCGAGTTTGTCAACGGCGGCGGCGGACTGTTTCATCAAAACCTGAAGCGATGAGTTGGTGATAATGGCCTTGCCGTAATCGGAGTTGAGGAAATCCTCGACGTCTTGGGTGATGGTGGTCAGGCCGAGATAATATTTTCGTGCCCGTTTGGCGATACTGTAGAGAAAGGCGGCAGAGTCGCGATTTTTCATTAAGTACCAGGCCTCGTCGACGACCAAGAGGCGGCGCTTCAGGGACGACTTGACCCGGGTCCAGATGAAATCCAGGATCATAAACATGGCGATGGGGCGGAGAGCGTCTTCCAGGTTTTTGATGCCGAAAACCACGAATTCGTTTTTAATATCAACATTGGTCCTTTGGTCAAACAAGCCGCGGAAAGAGCCCTTGACGAATTTTTCCAAGCGGGCGGCGAGATTGGCTGCTTGGGGCTCTTCCATGCCGATGAAGGCCTTATAAAGATCTTCCAGAAGCGGCGGTTCGTTGTTTTGGGTGGCCGGATCGGGGGTGATGCCTTTGGCCTTGTAGCAGGCGACCAGGGCCCGATCCAAAATTGCCTCTTGGGTGGCGTCCATGTCGCCGAGCATGATTTTCATCAGCGAATGGAGAGATAGAAGCTTTTGGGAGAGCTCGTTGTCCGGGGTGAAGACAGATTGTTTAGACCCGGTTTCTTCCGTTGATTGGCGAGATTCGGCGAGGCGAGGGAGATCAAAGGGGTTGATTTTGGCGGCGGCGTTGAAACTAAATTCAATGTATTGACCGGCGACAGCGTCGCACATCCGGCGATACTCGTCTTCGGGGTCAATAACGATGACTTCGGCGTCAAACATCAGGGAGCGAAGGGATTCCAGTTTGACCAAAAAGCTCTTACCGCCGCCAGACTTTGACAGAATTACGGTGTTCGCGTTCTCCATGGTGAACCTATCGAATATAACAAGGGAATCGTTATGCTCGTTGATGCCGTACATGATGCCCTCGTTGGCAGTTAATTCGCTGGAGGTAAATGGAAAAGTTGTGGCCAAGGAAGTGGTGTCCATGTTGCGGGTGACATTGAGATAATCCTGGCCCAGGGGCTGGGTGGTTTTGAAGCCGGGCTCCATTTGGAGGGTGGCCGGTTTGGCGATGATTAACAGGGCGCCGAGAGTGGACTGGATTTGCTTGGTCAGGTGGTCCAGCTCTTCAAGGTTGTCGGCAGTTAAGGTGATGTACAGGCCAAATTGGTAAAAGCGCTCGGCGCCTTTGGCCAATTGTTCCTGGAGGGCTTTGGCGTCTTCAAGCTTGATTTGGGTTTCAATATTGGGAATCCGGCCGCGCTGGATATCGGAATTGATTTCGGCTTCCATTTCGGTGATTTTGCGGCGAAGATCGTCAAGGACGCCTTTGCCTTCGATCGGGTAAATAAACATGGAAACGTCAAGAGAATGGTCGAAGTTAATCAGGGGCGAGAGCCAGTTGGCAGTGACGAAGCGGGGGTAGCCGGCGACAAACAAAGTGCGGATGACCTTAGAGCCGATTTTTAAGTTGGAGAAGTCAACTTCGATGGCGTCGGGGGCGAGAATATCCTGAATAGTGGTGATGCCGGCGGCGAACTGAGCCGAGGGAGTCGGTTCAGTTGTTGACGGCGGTGGTTTTTTGAGGAAAGGAAGGGTCATGGTCTAATTTCATTAAAACATTAAAGCATGAAAACATTAAAACAATCCGGTTTTGGTGTTTTAATGTTCTAGTGTTCTAGTGTTTTAATGAGATTCTCGGATTTTTCTTCTTTGACAATCGGTTCGACGATGGGTCCCAGCATTTGGTCGGGATTGATGGGCGGGGCAAAAGCGCCGGGGTTGTAGGTCCGGTAGAGGAGTGACAGAAGCTCTTTGTTGGTGAGCTGGCGGGCGGATAAGCCGATTCTTTCCAGCTGGCGGAGAATGTGGTCGCGCTTGGGGACAAGGGCGGTTTGGGCTTTGCGGATAATTTCGTCAAGCGGAGCCGGAAGGCGGAGAGGGGCATCGGGTTTGCCCTTGAAGGGAGAGACCGCGGCGGACAGCGACTTGACAGAGCCAAGCTCCAGGGCGGAGAAAGGAATGGCTAAATAAAATTTTTTGTCAAGGATGTTACGGCGTTGAACGGTATCGGCGATAAAGGCGCGATAACGGCGGATCCAGTCGCGTTTTTTGATTGACGTTTGCTTTTTTTCGGCTTGAGTCAGGAGATCAAGATAGGCGGTGATGTCTTTGCGCTCGGAGCGGATCAGAATTTGGATAGGAAAATTAAGGGAGTTGAGGAGGGCGGCGTAAGCGTAAATAATGGCGTCCTGCTCTTTTTCGGACAACAGGCCGAAGTTGACGGCGGTGGTTTCGATCACCATGGTGGCGGCGCCGTCTTTGAGAATCACCAGGTCGTTTTGGATATCGTGGACGGGGAGATGGTGTTGGGTGGTGGAGGTGAGTGGTTGGACAGGCATTTTATTTTTTCGCTCGGATTTCTATCGGCGCAATGATTTGATTTTTGACTTCGAGTTTCAGTATATCAAAGGTTAAGCCGGGTTTTTCAATTTCCAATTCATAAGTTCCGGGGGAAAGAGGGGTGGCGATGGTAAATTGGCCCAGGCCGTTGGTTTTAATTGCCCGGACAGGAAGGCCGGATTGGTCGCGGATTTCGATAATGGCGGCGGGGACGATTTGGCCGCTTGAGTCAATAACCATGCCGGCGAGGATATTGGGATGGTCGGGAGGCGACGGCATGTTGACAGCCGCCGCCGGTTGTGGGTTGTGGGTTGTGGGTTGTGAGGCGGGGGTGAGGGTGGGGAGTTCAGTGGTGGGTTGTGAGTTGTGGGTTGTGAGTTGTGGGGTGGGGACAATGGTGGGGATGGGGGCGGCGGAGACGACGGGGGTGGGGGGAATTTTGGGGATGCGGGGCGAGAGGGTAATTTCGCCGCGGAGGATGGCGGCGGGATTATCAGGAGGCAGCAAAGGATGGAGGGATGGATGGATGATGGATGATGGATGATGGATGATGGATGATGGGGGGAGTTTTTTGGGGAAAGTGGTTTCGGCGGCGAGCTTGGCCGGAACCTTGACTTCTTCAAACAGAGACGGAATAAGATTTTGGCGGTCTAGCCAATCTTTTTCCAGGGCGTCGGGCTTTTCATCACGCTGGGACTCTAGATTATAAGCTTCAAGCAGGGTGGTCAGGCCGGCGGCCGGGGCCTTGATGACGGTGTCCAGGGGTTTGGAGTCGGCGGCCTGGCGGGGAGTGAAGTCGAGAAAATCGGAGCGGCGGGATTTTTTCCAATTAAACAGAGTGGGGAGATAAACGGCTTTGAAAAAAGCAAAAAACCATTGATCCAGGGGGCGTTCTTCCAGGGGAATAAAGGCCAAGGCAAAACCGGCGAGGGCGGACAGGCCGATGAAAGGCCAGCGGATAAAAGCGGGAATTTGGAGGGTCCAGATGAACCAGGCGAGAATAATGCCGCTGGCGAGTTCCAGAAATTGCTTGAGGGTCATGTCGCCGACCAAGTGAAACTGGTAGGCGGTGACGTTTTGGGGGATAGGGTGTTCGATCATATTTAAGTGACAAGTGACAAGTTACAAGCGACAAGTTGATTGTAGCTGATTAAGAGGAAAGGATAAAGACTATGGTGAGCCGAAGGCGGACTTCGTCTCGCCGAAGGCTTGAACTACGTCCGGCCGAAGGCGGAGGTCGCAAGAAGTTTTTGATATTTATTAATAGTAATAATTTTGGTGTGGAGGTGCTTTTTTAGAACCAGAAGGTCGTTATCGCCGGTGATAAGGTAGTCGGCATTGGCTTTTTGAGCAGTAAGAATAACAGGGTGATCTTTGGGGTCACGAAGAGATTTGGGAAGTTCACCATTTTCGGCGGTGACAATAATTAGCGCCGACTTGAGTTCTTTCCAGAGCTCGTCGAGAATTTGCCGGCGGTGAAATTTAGAGCGTTTTAGGACGGTTTCGGTTTCCCGGATGATGTAATCGGAGATAGCGATGTTAACGTTTGCTTCTACCAGGCGGTAGACCAGGGAGCGGGCGGAGCCGGGATGGATGAGAGCGCTAATGAGGACGTTGGTGTCAAGAACGACGGTCATGTCTGATGGTTTTTACCGTTTGGAGAATTTTCTGGTCGGAGAGCGGAATTTCCCGGCCAATTTGGTCCCCGAGGGTGAAGATGCTGTTCCAAGTCAGGAGTTTTTCGAAAATCCGGGTCATTTCCGGAGCCAGCCAGAGGTCAAGGGCGAGCTTGCTGAGGCGCCACTGGCGGCCAACCTTGCGGGCGGGAATAGCGCCGCCGCGAAGATATTTTTCTAGAACCTGGGGGTTAACCTTGAGATATTCTGCGGCTTCAACTGGTGTCAAAACTTGAGTGTTCAGCATATTCTAATGTATTCTATGTTGCTTTTGGCGGTTTGTCAAGGAGTTACGTCGGGGCGAAGGCGGAGAGAGCCGTTGCTATTGGACAAGAATTTTTTCGGCTGAAGCAATAAGTTGGTCAACAAGAGGAGGAAAATTCTTAATTCTGCGGTAAATGGCTGCCGCGTCGTATTCTCGGTATGTGTGGGTGGTGATATTTCTGTCCTCCAGAAATTTTAGCCAGGATTGGGGATCGATGATAATTTCCACTTCGGCGGCAGTTTTGATGCTGGCAGTAGGTCCGAACGTTTGTTTTCCACGGTATGCGCATAGCTCTTGCATTAGTTTCCAACAGAGCTCAAAAGTGAATTCAAATCGTTGGATGGTTCCGTCTTGATGGGGTTGAGTCGGTTCAAGTAGGAGAATTTCTTTCAATCGGGCCGAGGCGCGCTTAAGGTCTTCAAGGAGGGCGATTAAGCGACGTTCTTGTGAAAAATCTATTTGGTCCATGGGATGGTTTTTTGCAGGGCGACTTGTTTGAAGTCTTTCGAGACTTGGGAGAAGTCTACCACGTCCACATTGTAAGGGATGTCGAATGAATTCTCAAGCTCCTCTTCGATAACGGTGATTGTTGGTGACGGGATATGTTTCTTTCCGATGATTCCAATGTCATAGTCGCTCCATTTTCGAGCGCGGCCGGCGGCTCGAGAGCCATAGAGAAAAATTTGGTATTCTTGAGGCGGGAGATATTTGAAAATAATTGTCTTAATTTGGTTTTCAATCTGTTTTTGAGTCATGAAGTTATTGTAGCAAAGATGAAATATCCGGAGCCGAGATCGTAGGGCGAGATATTTGGAATAGAGAAAATTTGGCGGCGAATCGGGGAGAAAATTAAGGAGAAAATAAGGAGGGGGCGAGGACGGGGAGGTTTTTTTATTTCAGGAGTTTGATAAGGTCGGCGACGCTTAAATTAATTGGTTTAAGAATTCCGTTTCTTAGGGTGCCCGGCTTGATGGATTTGTGATTTGGAACGATGACCGTTTCTGTTCGATCCGCTAATTGACGACGAAGCTTGATATGACTGCCTTTTTGAGAAACGATAACAAAGCCGGACTTTTGAAGCGCTTTGACGACTTGTTTTCCGGAGACGACGGGCAGTTTAGGCATAGGAAATCTGGACGGGTATGAGAAACTGCTTGTTAGTATCGGCGGAGAAGTCCTTTTCTTCCGCCGGGGTTTCTTCCAGATATAGTTCCATGGCTTCTTTAATGTTTTTAAGGGCTTCGTCGAAGTTTTCTCCTTGGGAGCAGCAGCCGGGAAGATTGGGAATCCAGACGGAATAGCCGCCTTTGGACTCCTCTTGGAAGATAGCGTTGAATTGGAGGACCCGCATGTGTTTTCGATTCATAATGAATATTGTATGTCTTTGGGGAGACAAATTCAATAGTTGCCGGTTTTTTTGGTTTGTTGGAATGAGAGAAAATGGATTGGCTACGGCGAGGCGGGGGCGGGGAAAGTGATTAGGGGAGAGAACGAAGATAGTTGAAGAATTGTTTGGGTGAGAAAACTTTCATTGGTTTGAGGACCGATTTTACTTTTGAGGTTAAGAGATGTTTTTGGTCTAGGGTGATTAAAGCGTCGGCGCCGGAAATGGCAGCTGCGGCGAGACGAAGGGGGGTAAAGTGGATAGGAATTTGGGGGAGAATACGTCGCAAGAGACGTTTGAGGAATAGCTAAAAGTGATGCGTTTCTAGATAGAATTCAGGACGAAGTCAAGAGGGGAATATCCGGGATTACGATGGGAAGAGCAGAGCTACCTGGAGTTTGTCGCTTAACTTTATTAATGGGCGAAGTTAGTCAACCGGCTCGCCGCTAGCCAACCAGCTCTTTATTCTACAATGCTGATAGGTATAGAAGAACAGGAACAGTTTGACCACCATCGAGTAAGGCTGTGCCCTCGAGCACGAAGACTGGTTGTAGGTACTGTTGTTTAATTGATAGTTCTTGAAAATAAGCAATATTAGCGTTATTAACAACGATCTTATTTATCGATGACGCAGGAAGAGAGGATGGATCTATATTCCCATTATCTAAGGATTGGATTTTGGCTGCACCCAACGACAACACTAATTCCGAAAAAGTTTTAACCTTATAGTCAGCGGCACTAACAATTTGGTCAGCCTTGTCAACGTATACCGACACAATGTTGTTGTTTCTGTCTATCTTGACGTTGATGGTGCCAATTTCAGTTGTAGGATTGACCAGTTGGTAACCATTGATAGTTTCTATAAAAATAATATCAACCAGGTCAGCTAAATCTTGGTTAACTTCGGCATAACTTTCGTCAGTAATCGCGATGTATCTAACCTTGGGCAACGACAGCTTATCTTCAGTAGTTAACGAGCGGCTGATCAAAAAGCGCTTAGCTTTAGCAACGGTTTCTTCTTCAGGCTGAAACGTGGTTCCTGTTTTTGGAGTCGCTAAAGGGGTTTTGTAGTCAATGATGTGAGTAGTCGGTACAATTCTTAAATTTCCATTGGCGGCTTCAGACCAGATATAAACTGTTCCGAAACGAGCGTCATTGAGGACTTGCGGGCTTCCAGTAAAGCCAAGATTAGTTGCAATTTGAACACTTTCCTCAAGTGAAACTGGCGTTGTACTTAAAGTATAGACCGGCAGTTTGTTAGGAATACTGATTTTGTCAGATTGCAATCGCGATTCTATTTTTAGGCTGGCCTCGCGGGATGGGGATTCAATTTTAGGTTGAGGCAACCTTTCTAAAGGAATTACAGCGGGTTGACTTCTGGATTTTAGAACCAACAACAGACCCGCCAACAACATTAGACCGATAATTAAGGCGATGGTTAATTTTCTATTCTTAAACATAGTTTTATTGTAGTTTTACGGCAGCAAAATATTGCAGTTACTAACGCAGCCGCTAGGCACGGTTTTCGGAATATATGGTTGAATCATAAAAGGTGGAAGATCTTGTCTGGTTTTAAAAGAACCGTTTGAATTCCTGAATTCATAATGGAGGTGTGGGCGGTAACTTCTGCCGGTCGACCCCATGATACCAATTGGATCACCGGTATTGATAGGCTGACCTTTCACTACCGAAACTACCGACATATGAACATAAACTGAAATAAAATCAGCTCCGCAATTATCTTTGACTTGAACATTGTTGCCGCCATAGCTATCAACGGTAGACTTAATAACTATCCCCGGATGAGAAGCTAAAATTACATTATCTGCTGTGACTGCCCCGGTAGGATGGGTGATGTCAACAGCTTCAGCATAAGGGCATGTGCGCTCTGGAGATCTTTCGGTCGGGCAGTTTGGCTTTTGGCTAGGTAATGACGGTCCGTGAGTGGCCCAACCGCCCGGACCCTGGGAAATGTAATATGTTTGGCCCTTGGACAAGTCGACTGGCCACATTTCAGCCGGACAGCCGGGCAGGTAATTTCCACCGGATATGCCACCCAACGGGACGAAGAGGGCGGAGTTGATGTTGGGTTGGATGAAGAAAGTTTGGAGAGCCCAGGCGATGGCAACGCCGGCCAGACCGACGGAGGCGACGGTCCCGCCGAGGCCGGTGACCAGAGACGGAGCCGAGAGAGAACCGAGAAACGAACCGAAGGAGGCGGCGGCGGAGCCGAGAGCGGAACCGAGGCCGGAGATAACGGAGCCGAGGGCGCCGGTGGAGATCAGGTAGCCGATGGTGCCGCCGACGAAAGAACCAATGGCGGCGCCGATGGGGCCGCCGATCATGAAGCCAATAATTCCGCCGGTCAAGGCGCCGCCCAGGGTCCAGGCGGCGGAGCCGAGAAGGCCAAGAAGTTTTCCCAGCAGGAGTTGGCCGAGAAGAAAACCGCTGGCCAGGCCGAAGCCGATTTCTTTGCGGTTAGCCCAGATAAACTTGCCGATGTCGCCCAGAGTTGACAGAAGCATGGCGACGCCGGCGATTTGGCCGACGACCGGGACGGCTTGAGCCAGGAGAGCGGCAGTGCCTTTGCCAATTATGGCGGCGCCGATTTTTTTGGCGGCTTCAGTGATGCCTTTTTTGGCCAGCCAGGCGCCGGCGCGGGCTAAGCCGGATTTGATTTGGGTGCCGGCCCAGGTTTTGACGGGATTAATAATAGTATTGGAAATTGCGGAACCGAGGGCGCGAAAAGGCCGGGCGGCGTAGGATGGCAGGGAGCGGATTGCGTTGCCGGCGGAACTAATAAAATTGAAGAAAGAATTAATCGGGGCCGACTGGACCCGGAGGCCGGAAATAAATCCGGTGCCGGCGGAGCCGATTGATCCCAGCGGGGGAATTCGGCCGAGATTATAAGAAATGGCGGCCGGCAGGCGAAAAATGTTAATTTGGTCGAAAAAATCTCTTACAGCATTAGTACGGGCATGGGCGCGGGAGATTTTCAGAAATTGGTTAGCGGTTTGCGGTGACAGTTCAGCCGGCGGTTGATTAAGGCGCTGGTGAAGTTCCTCTTGGGCGGTGGCCAAATTGGAGAGTTTGGCAATGCCGGCGTCTTGGGGATCAACGCCGTGGCCCATGGGAATAAAGCCGAGGAATTTGTCGCCGCGCTGCCAGCGGCCGGCCAGCTTTTGGGCGTCAATTCCGTAGTGTTTTAAAATGACAGCGTCAACGGGAATATTTAGAATACGAGAAGTTTGGAGAACGGTGGCGATTTTAGAATCGGAGATTTTGCCGGATTTGACGGCGGTAACGAAGGGTTTGGGGAAACGATTAGGGTAGCGGAGGGCGGCGGCGAGAACCCCGTCGGGGTTGGCGGCCAAAAGCGGGTTGAATTTAGGGGTACTGGCGGCGAGTTGGGAAATTGCAGGATCGATAGAGGCGCGGACCAATTTGGCCTGGGCGGCGGGAATTCCTAAAACCCGGGCGATAATTTTTTCTTGGACCGGGGGGTTATCTTGGTGTTGGACCAGTTGTTGCACCAGGCGCCAGCGTTTTGGGGGCAAAAGTTGTTGTTGAGATGTGGTTCGGCCGAGAGTGACTTTTTCGGCGGTTTCGACAGCGGCGGCGGCATTCCGGCCGGCGGCGGCGGTGACAGTCGGATGATCTTTTAAATTTTCGGCGGCGGATGCTATTTCCGGCTGAACTTTTTTGGTTTCCCGGGCGGCGGTTTCCTTGGTTTTTTTTAGGGCTGTGTCCAGGTATTTTTCTTTGGTTTTGGGGTCTTTGTCGGCGGCGGCCAAACTTAACAGGTCGTCGGAGAGGATGTCTTTTTTTAATTGGGCGGTGTAGTAGGCGGCGAGCTGGACCGGGTCGGTGATTAGGGTTCGGGTCTGGCGGAAGGTTTGGGCGGTGATTTCTTTATCTACCAATGTTTTAGCTCGGATTAGGGCAAGGCGTTTGATGTCTTCGGGGTGGCGGCCGAGAGCGGCGGCCAGATTTTCCAGAGCGGTTGAGTTGTTAATTGCCCATTCCAGCTGGCTGACGGTGTATTGGCGGACTTGGTGCATTTGGATGGTGATGGCATTTTGTTTGGCGAGTTCCTGGCGGAAACGCTGGGGAGACCAGCCCTGGCGTTTGGCCTGGGCGGAAACGGCGGCTTGATGGGCTTGGTCAAATTGTTCCACCAGAGCTTTGAGATCGGGAGGAATGTTGGCGGGAGGGGGTTCGGGGACGAAGCCGGAAACTTCGTCTATAATGCCGGAGAGGCGATTGAGAAAAGAATCGTCATAGAGCGAATCGTCGTCGAATGCCGGACGCTTTTCCGGCGGAAGCAGATAAACGAATTTGGCGAGGTGTTCTCTGATATTGCGGACAGAATACGGTTTACCGTTGATGATAATAGCTTCCGGCGAAGGCAGGGTTTGGTTGGCGGTTTGGCAGGCTTTGATTAAGTCCTTGAGAAATTCCGGCCGGTAATCTCCCTGTTTGAGAATTTCCTGGATAGCGGCGACGGCAATTTGATCTTTAGTTGTGACTGCGGTTTCGGGCATGAGGAGATTGTACAACGTTTAACCGAGGTGTTTTCGGGCCAGGCGGAAGGACAGAGCGGAGCCTCCGGCCAAGTAAGCGTCGGCGGCCAGGTCGCCTTTATCCAGGAGGCGATTGATGACGTAGTCGGGATGAGTACGGGGGCTGACTTTGGCGGCGGCGGTGTTCCAGAAGAAGCGGTATAGTCGTTTGGGGAGCTTGGCGGGAAGGGGAGGGCGGTGGCCGGCCATATATAAATAGTATAAAAGATGGCGACGGGCGGAGAGACTTGACATAGTATATAGTACACTATATACTATGTACTATGATTACGGATACAAGGGGGAGGATAGTCGAATTTATAAGGGTGAACGGCAGAGCCAGAGTTAACGATCTGGTGGAGTATTTGGAGATTGGGAATGTGGCGATTCACCGGCAGCTAAAGCGATTGGTGGAGAGCAAAGTTTTGGCTAAGACGGGAACTCCGCCGAGAGTTTTTTACCTGTTGCGGGAGAAACAAGAAAAACCGGAGTCAAAACAGGCCGGCGCAGCGGAGAAGCTGGTGGAAAAAACCTATCTGTATGTGACGCCGGCGGGAGAAATGTTGTCGGGAATGCGGGGATTTGAGATGTGGGCGGCGAGAGTCAAAAGAGAGATAAAATCGGCGGCGGCCGAGTATGCTAAATCAAGAAAAAAGGCGGATGAATTTATCGGGAAAAACGGCTGGATAGACGCCACCGAGAAATTAAACAGAACTTTTAAAGATGATACATACGTAGATAAAGTTTTGTATAAAGATTTTTACGCCTTGCCGGTTTTTGGGAAGACGCGGCTGGGGCAGTTGGTGTTGTACGGCAAGCAGGCGCAATCAAAACAGATTGTGAAACAAGTTGCCGCAGAGTGCCAAGGATTAATCAAGAGGATAATTTCCCGTTTTGGAATTCAGGCGGTGGGGTTTTTGCCTCACAGCATTCCGCGGAGGATCCAATTCCTGAAAGAGTTGCGGAAAAATCTGAAACTTAATTTACCGGAAGTGGAACTGGTTAAAGTTTATGCCGGGATGATTCCGGTGGCCCAAAAAAGTTTGGCCAGCTTGGAAGAGAGAGTGGAAAACGCCAGGAGAACCATCATGATTGGCGATATCGGGCCGCGGTTTACTTCGGTGCTGTTGATTGACGACGCGGTGGGGTCGGGAGCGACTTTGAATGAAACCGCCAAGAAACTGAAACTGTCGGGAATGGCCAAAAAAGTCATCGGATTTGCCATAGTCGGGAGCATGAAGGGATTTGAGGTAATAAGAGAAGTGTAAGAATGGCGGATTTAGAAAAGATAAATAAAATCATATTGATTGGCGTAATCTTTTCGATAATATATTTGTATGGGAAGAAAATGGCAAAAAAACGGCCAGACTGGGATGAATCGGTTTGGCCGGCGGGGATATAATACGGGGACAGGAGGGAAAGATGGCAAGACCAGAACAAGATTTTTCTCCAGAACAACAGGATGCTTACCGGCGGATAGCCGGGTTTTTCGGGCGGGCGGAGAAAGAATATCCAGCGGCGGGGGCAGGGCTTGACAATTGGCTAAATTTATATTAAAATTGGTAAGTTAATTAACCATATTTGGTATAAATATGTACATTCCGCGTTCAATCGAGCCAAAAATTAAAGACTGGCTGTTTCGAGAAAAAATTATCGTTATCTATGGAGCGCGTCAGACCGGGAAGTCGACGATTGTCAGGAGAATTCTGGCCGATTATTCAAAAAACAGCAGATATTTTAACGGAGACGAGACGGAAACCAGGCGGTTGTTTGGCGAAGCCGGCGATCGGGCGACGCTTAAGAGAATCGCCGGAGAGGCAAAAATTGTGGTGATTGACGAGGCGCAAAAGATAGAAAATATCGGACTAAAACTTAAGATACTGGTTGACGCGTATCCGCAGCAGCAAATCATCGCGACGGGATCTTCATCGTTCGATCTGGCCAATAAAATCGCAGAGCCGTTGACGGGGAGGACGGTACAGTTTACTCTATATCCTTTGTCGGTGGCAGAGTTATCCCGGATTTGGGGAGAGACAGAACTCAAGTTGCAGCTTCCAAACCTGATGATTTATGGAGCTTATCCGGCGGTAGTGACCGCTTCATCGCTTGAGGAAAAGGCAGTTATTTTAAAACAATTAGTGACGGATTATCTGTATAGAGATGTCTTGAGTTTCGACAGGGTGCAAAAAAGCGAAGCGCTGCGAAAACTCACCGAAGCAATTTCGCTTCAAACGGGAAACGAAGTTTCTTATAACGAGTTATCCGGCCTGCTGCAGATAGGAAAACAAACAGTCATTTCATATTTGGACATACTGGAACAGGGATTTATCGTATTCAGACTGACGTCGTTTGCCAGAAATTTACGGCAGGAAATAAACAGATCGCGCAAGGTATATTTGATTGACACCGGCGTCCGGAACGCGCTCATCAACAATCTTAACCCGTTGAGCCTGCGGACCGACACCGGGGAGCTGTGGGAGAATTTTGTGGCGGCCGAGTTTAAAAAACAGCAATATTGGGCTGCCAATTCCTCGCCGCTATATTTTTGGCGCACCTACCAACAGGAGGAAGTTGATCTTGTCAAAGATGAGGGGGGGAAGCTGTATGCTTATGAAATCAAATGGAATAAACCTAAGATTCGGCCGCCAAAGAACTGGCTGGCGGCTTATCCTCAGTCGGAGTGGAAACATATCACCAGAGATAATTTTATGGAAGTTTTAGGCGGCGGCGAGGGGATAATATAATACCGGGACAGGAGGGAAAGATGGCGGGACCAGAAACTTTACGATTTTCTCCGGAACAACAACAAGCGTATCAGCGGATAGCCGGGTTTTTTGGCGGCGCGGAGGCGGAATTTCCGGCCGCGGCCGGGCAATTAGTAGATGTGATCGGCGGGTTGGTTGGGAGACCGGGCGTTTTTGATTTACCGCGATGAAGTAATCAAGAAGCTGCCGCGCCAATATGGCGACTTTGTCAGCGCGGCGGGATTAATATAACCGCTAATTTATGGCTAATTTATAATCGTATTAAAGAAAAAGTTAAGCGATCGCTTATTCTGAAATTTAATTCAAATCATATTTTTAATTTATATTTTTGCTGATGATTGGTTTATAAATTGTTATCAAGGTCGATATTAAA